>Ga0156016_144_pt4 | contig 9851 bp, 14 predicted proteins | sample RifCSPlowO2_02_FD_107670 | JGI IMG/M metagenome (GOLD analysis project Ga0156016, IMG submission 107670) | Acidobacteria bacterium RIFCSPLOWO2_02_FULL_64_15 | reverse complement strand
CCTGCCGCAACTCGCTCCGCAGCTCGGCACACTCGGCGCCTGGCTGGTGGTGTGTTTCGCTCTGGCGCTGAAGCTCTTCCGCTGGCGCTGACGCGATGTTCCGCAGACGGTTTCACGGAGCGCGGCGTTTCTTTCTGATCGTGCCAGGCATTCTCGTGGCGCTCGCCCTGACTGGCGTGCTCTACCAGACCCTGAGCGTTCGGCGCTGGTCTACCCGCTTTCCGCCGCCGGGCAGGCTGGTCGACGTGGGCGGACGTCGGCTGCACCTTATTTGTACAGGTGAAGGCGCGCCCACCGTGATTTTTGAGTCGAGCGGGTTTGGCAGTTCGCTCGGCTTTGACGCCGTGCGAGCGGAGGTCAGCATTCAGACGCGAGCCTGTGCGTACGACCGCATGGAGATGGCGTGGAGCGATGCGGGTGACGCCGTCATCTCCGCCGGACTGTTGGCCGACGATCTGGAGCGGCTGCTGGATCGGGCCCGCCTCGCTCCGCCCTACATCCTCGTCCCCGCGTCGATTGGTGGTCTGACCGTCGAGTTGTTTGCGCGACGGCATCCCGAACAGGTTGCGGGGCTGGTTTTCGTCGATGCCGCACAGAGCGCGCTCGCCGAACGTGCGGCGCTCAGCCGCGGCGTTTCCATCGTGCAGCGGACGCCGTCGGCTGCAGCGCCTGGTTAGACCGCGTGGCTTGTGCGGCCTCATACAGCGTTTCGGGAGCGATATCAGCCCCATTGGGCCAGACCACGGTGCCGCCCTCGATGAAGAAGCGTCGAAAGTAGCTGGGTGTCCTCAAGGGCTTGAACACGGGGCCGTCGAGCCACAGTTCAAAATCGACCGTTGACTCGGACTGGTCGTTGAACACGAGGTGAATCCGAAACTCGCCTCGATACTCGGCTCGAACGACACCTGGTAGGAAAGCCATGATGGGCCTACTCCAATGGCGCGATCTTCTCGAGCGGTTGACCCGCTTTCGTCTTCGCCCAATTCGCCTCGAGTTCGGCCCGGTGAAGGACCGCCCATTGGCGAATCAGCCGCAGCGCCGTTTTCGACTGAATGTTGCCGACGACCATCTTACCGCTGAAGTCGAACTTGCCGTCCTGGCCTTGATGCTCGGCGTGGAAGTGTGCCGGGGCATGTTCCTTGTAGTACATCCGCACGATGATTCCGAAGAAGGTCGAAATGATAGGCACGGCGGCAGTATACCGTCGTCGGCGTGAGGCTACCTGCCTCGCGCCTTCAGGGGCCCTCTTTCAATCTCTTTGATTTTCGATCCGGATGTTGGTTATTCAGCGGTCAACGACCGGCGCTGAGCCGCGCGGATCTGCGACACGTTACCACGGACGACAACACCGCGTCGGCTCCAGCGCCTGGTTAGCCGGCCCGCCAGTTTGTTGCCGTAGTCTTTGAACTCATTCAACATACCGCTGGTTGGTGGGTTTGGTAACCTGATTGGAAATTAGCGCGTTAACAAACCCACCAAGAGAGTAAGCTAGGCGCAGCTGAAAACCCATGGCTCATACCCTAAAGGTTGTTGCTGCGGAAGCCCTAACGAAAGGCGCGCTCGTTCGGTTGCTGCGACGAGGCGGCCATTATGTGGCTCGGAAGATTAGCGGATTCGGTGAGGGCGTGCCGAGCGTCTGGGTTACAACCGAGGCAGCCAGCAAAGGCAGGCTCGTCGTCGTGCGTCGCGGCAACAAACGTAAGAGCTAGTCTTCCTCTTTCCCGTCTGGCTCAAGTAAGTCGTGTATCCGTTTTACGCGACTTCCTATCACGAATAGCTGCACCATAACAAAAGCCAGACCGAGGAGGATGATTACGGCCGCATCGTTATTCATCGCGCCTTCCTTCTCTGCGTCCGGCGTTTCTTCGGCTTCGCCTTCCGCGTATCCGCATCGTACGAATTCATTTTGAGCTTGGTTCGGCCTTGAATTGTCCAACGCGCGAAATGAGCCGCGCGTCTCGGCGACATGATCGCACAGACCGTGAAACGCGTCGGCTCCATTTCGATGTTGGACGGCCGCTCGACCGAGCGATCACCGGCCGAAACGCTCGCGAGAGCCCAGACGCGCGAACAACCCGTGAAGCGGCGCGCCGCCCCACCACGTCGGCAACCCAAAACGGTGGCGTGAAGCACGGCGCTCGACTAGTCCCATCGACGGCATGACCAACCCGGCCGAACCCACGCGGGCGCGAGCGCTCGACGATGGCCAGGGCCCAGATTCGAGAACTACCGAACGAGGGGAAGCCGGCGGCGCGCCGCCGATCGAGAGTGCAACGTTGGTCGAAACGGACGCCGACGCGCTGAGTTGACCCCGCCGCCCGATCGGTCGTCCTCCGAAGAGTGATCCGAAGTTCTTCGGTTTTCGCCCGTCCGTCCAACGTCGGCGCTGAGCCGCGCGGCTCGGCGACACCTTACCACGGACGAAAAAGCCGCGTCGGCTCCAGCGCAAGTTAGACGGCCCGTTCGAATTTGTTAAGTGTCGCCTTGATTCTTGCCACCTGATTGATGTGCACGAGATCGTGGCCGGCGCAAAGACGAACCATTTCCTCAAGAGTCTGTTCACCACGCTCGGCATGAACCGCAACCCTTCGCAGGTCGGCCTTTGAGGCACGCCCCAGTAAGTTGAGATTCGATTCCCGGAACACCGTGAACTGTCTCAGCGCCTGCTGAGGATCGGCCTCTCGATAATGGAGCCGCGATGCCCAGAGATCTTGGTCGTAGCCGATGAGCGGAGGGCGTTCGTGGGCCAGCGTCATGCGTAGGCGAAACCCCCAGACCAATTCGGAATCAGCCAGATGTTGCAGTACGTCGGTGACCGACCACTTGCCGTCCGCTTCCGGTTCCTTAAGCTGTTGCACTGATAGACCCTGAAGCGCTTCGTCGAGCACCCGTGCCGTCTGTGTAAGAACGTCGAGAGGATTCCTATTGCCGAGGAGGTCTAGAAGCGCGGCCACGTATTGAGCCGCGTGCTCAGGTGCTGAGGCCGCTGAGTTGGTGAAGACTGACATTTCAAGACTCAGTTCGAAATTGATGGCCGTCTAACGTTGGCGCTGAGCCGCGGCGCATCTCTTACCACGCGCGCCGTCGGCTCCAGCGCGCAGTTAGACAGCTCAGATCCGCGCTATTCGGCAGGCAATCAGGGGACCTTCCGTGTCTCACGTTGAAAGCACTGGCGGCCGGCGCCGTGCGACCAAAAAGCGTCGCCTGTGGGCCGACCTGCCTCTCCCGAATCACGCTCGAACCGCGCACACAGTTCGTACGTCTCGGCTTCCAGCGGCCGGTACTCGTAGGGGTCGCTCGTGCTCGGGTCAGTGAATCTGACATTTCCTCCCGGCTCCTTCCGGAGTCCGTCTAACGACTCGGGGAGGCTCGCATGCCGAGTCCAATAGAGATCGACCGCCCGCGCCATGCTGGCCAAGTCTTGAACGCGGCGCTCGTCCATCCGACGCGCGCGCTCTTCGGCGGGTGAACCAATAAGGGAGATTCCCACCGCGACTGCCGCAATGACGACGGCTGTCACGAGGACGCCAAGAACTTGAGGCCGCGAGAGCTTCTTCACGCTTTGACGTCCTTCTCGTCAAGGCGCAGGTCGGAGAGGTAGTACCAAAAGATCGTCCCGGCGATCACGCCGACGGTCAGCACCTTCAGCACAAATCGTACGGTCAGCTCGCCACCAAGAAGGCTGTAAACGAGGCTCGTGAAGTCGCCGATCAACACGCACGCCGCAACGAACAGCGTCAGGTAGGTCAACCATCGCCGAATGGGCGACGTACGTTTGCTCGCGTCCAAATTGGTGGCACGGTTCGTGAGCCGAGATACGTACAGAAACACGGGCAGCGCAACAATCAAAGCCGAGACCGAAAATCGGATCGACTCACGGAGGTACGTCTCCGGCAGCGACGAAGCAGGATCTGGAAGCGCCCGGTTAATGAACTGGAACAGAAGACTTCCCAGATTGAACGCAATGACATACAGGGTCGTGAAGAGCAGGAGGTACATGAACGCCTCCCGCGCAAAAAGTGACGGCCTTGGCCGAGGAACGGGTATCGGAAACTCGATCGGGGCAAAGGCCGCTAGTGCCCTGTTCACCTGCTCGGGCTTCCAACCAGCCCCCCTGAGAGCCTGTTCGACCTGGGCGCGTGGCAATCCGCGGCCCAGCGCGTCCCTGACAAAGTCGATCAATTCGTCGCTGGCAGCCATGGTTCTCACCCTCTCTTGAGAAACCGACCAATGCATGTTCTTCAGAACTCGACATTGCCTGTCTAACGCTCGGCATCAGCCGCGCCGCCTTGCGGCGTCGGCTGCATGCCGTTGTTATGCCTCAATCCCGGATTTCCCACTGTGGATTCCATACGACCTCCCAGAGATGCTGATCGGGATCCTGAAAGTAGCCCGCGTAACCGCCCCAGAAGGTTTCCTGAGCCGGCTTTACGATGACGGCGCCAGCATTTGTGGCTTGCTCCATAACCGCATCGACTTCTGCTTTGGAGATGCCCCAGTAGCTGTTGAAAATTGAAGCGGCGGCTCCTCACTGCTCGTGATACACGAGTGGTGACCAAACCGAGGCTGAAGGCCTCACAGAGAAGGAGCCGCCATGAAAACGAAGTCTCGCATAGCCCCTGTCGTTCCCCAAGCTGAATCCCTGCGTCACCTGCCCTTGGTGGATTTGCTCGTCGATACGCGCACGGAGTTGCTGGAGCTGGCCCAGAAGTCTGGAATGAAGGTGTTTCTCACGATGCTGGAGGAAGATCGGACGGCGTTGTGTGGGCTGCGGTACGCCCACGAGCCTGACCGGCCAGCGAGTCGGGCGGGCCGCACGCCGAGTGAGGTCGTCCTGGGCGGGCGAAAGGTGACGATGCAGCGGCCGCGCGTGCGCACGGCGGACGGCGAAGTGCCGCTGCCGACGTTCCAGACGATGGCGGCCACCGATCCGCTTGACCGGCGCGTCGTCGAACAGATGCTGGTCGGCGTGGCCACGCGGCAGTACGCGCGGAGCTTGGAGCCGGTCGGCCCCGAGATGACGGTCCGTGGGATCAGTAAGAGCGCCGTCAGTCGCCGGTTCGTCGCGCGGACGAAGGCACAGTTGCTGGCGTGGCAAACGACCCCGTTGGACACGCTCGCGTTGGCGGTGCTCCTGATCGATGGGGTGCACGTCGGCGAACACTGCCTCCTCGTCGCGCTGGGGATCACCGAGGACGGGACGAAACACGCCTTGGGTCTCTGGGAGGGCTCGACGGAGAATGCGACGCTCTGTCAGAGCTTGCTCACGAATCTGCAGAGTCGCGGGCTGCGCACCAATCGCAGCCTGCTGGTGATTCTCGACGGCTCGAAAGCGTTGCATCGAGCGGTCCGGGACACGTTTGGCGACCTGGCGCTGATCCAGCGCTGCCAAATTCACAAGCTGCGGAATATTCTCGACCACTTGCCGGAGCGGCAGCGCCCGTGGGTCAAAGCGATCCTTAACCGGGCGTACGCCAGCGACGACGTGCCGAAGGCCACGCGCCTACTCAAGGATCTCGCCACCCGGCTCGAGGCCGACTATCCCAGCGCGGCCGAGAGCGTGCGCGAAGGCCTCGAGGAAACCCTGACGATCATCGGTCTGAAGTTGCCGACGGTGCTGCGGCGATCCTTGAGCACGACCAACGCGGCCGAAAGCCTCATCAGCCGCACGCGTCAGGTGAAACGAAACGTCAAGCGGTGGCGCGGCGGGCAGATGGTGGTACGCTGGGTCGCCGCCGGCGTCCTCGAAGCCGTCAAAGGCTTCCGACGCTTGAAGGGCTACAAAGAAATGCCGCAATTGGTCGCAGCCCTGCGGGCTCGGGATCAGCAGCTCGGCGTCGTGAAGGTCGCAGCGGAGCATGTCGCGTAGTCGTCATCCGAGCCGCCGCTGAATTTCAACAGGTGCCGGGGCAATTCCTCTGCTTTGGACGAGACGTTATGCCCGAGTGTGAACTCTGTGGGACTTGGGTCGCTTAGAGGAAGACCTGAATCGTGGGAAATGCTGCCGCGTGGCCAGATTGCTAACTTCGATCCGCCATGCAAATCAAAAAAAGCCACCGCCCGATGTTCGAATTCTTTGCCGATAATGCCTTCCGTCCTTAGGCCAAGGCCATCGCGATAGAAGCGAAGCGCCCGCTCCAAGTCGTTAACGCCGATGGTAACCACTGTAATTCGAGGTTTCATCCGAGATCTCTCATTGAGGCATAACTATTTGTCGACATCTCCTGACGACCCGTAACGCACCAGCGCCAGACCACGCTCGATCGTCGCAAATCCCGCGGCGTCGGCCGATTCTAGCAGAAGCAGTGAAGCCACCCCTGCCCGGTTACGTGCAAGGCCCATGCGACTTTGTCCCGACAATCGCACGAATTCCGCGGTTATGTGCGGATGTTCGCATGTATCCGCGGCTGGGGACGCTGCGTCCAGTGGCGGCAAATGCCTGAGCATCAAGCTGATCACGCCTCGAGTTCGGATGCATGGGCGCCCGGGATATGTGCAACGCTTGCACGTATCCACTGTCACAGCCGATCGGCCGGACTCTCTCACCCTAATTAGACTTGCCTTATGTGCGTCGAGGCGGACACCTGGCGGTCACGTCGCGGACGTTCTCGAACTCTTGAAAACCTGACGACTTGTTTACGGCTTCTTGACGCCGGTGCCGGTCGTGTCCATCCCGTTCTGCGTTTGCTTGACGGTCAGGGCACCGTCCTTGAGGGTCAGCGTCATCATGACCTCGACCTCGCCCCCACGCCCCATCTGCTTCCACTTGAGGACCAGATCGGTCGCCGGCATCGTAACGTCACCACGACTGCCACTGCGCTCGCCGCCCACGCCATACGCTGTCCACTCATCGCTCGCTCCTTGGTTCGTCGGCACCTTCTGCGCCGGCCACTGACCATCCGACCCGCACCGCCGACACCGGCGGGGAGCGTCTGGCCGCTCATATTACGGCGACGCGAGGCGTTGTACTTACAGCGGCCAGTTCCTGGGGACCTTCACCACGTAGGTGCCGGCGATCCTGTCGTGCCAGGTCTGCCGCTCGGGATCTCTGAGCATCCACAGGCAGCCGATCCCGAGCACGACCAGCGAGAAGATGCTCGAGAGGCCGCGCACGAGCGCGTCGGCGAAGCGAAGCGGCGCGCCATCGACGCGCACGACCCGAAGCTGGCAGATGATCCCGCCGACCGTCGCGCCCTTCCACGTCCAACAGCCGATGTGATAACCGAGCAGCAGCAGGAAGATTGTGTTGTCGCGCCTGAACACATCGAGGATTTGATAGGCAAGGACCACCAGGATGACGTCCAGCACGAAGGCGGCCAGTCGATCGCGGAAGGCCGCGCGCGGAAACGACGTGAGGTCCGACATCATCGCCGGCGCGCCAGGTGTCGCGGGAGGACTGACCGCAGACGCCTCATAGCCGGGCGGGGCGGCCCCCTCCGCGTAAGCCACCGGCGGCGCGACGCTCGACGCCTGGACTCGAGGAGAAGTCGGCGGCGCAGGATTCTCCCGCCGGTACGCGGCAACGAACGCCAGCGTGGCCGCCCCGAGGCCGAATACCCCGAGCAGCGCCCACGCGACGAAGCCCAGTCCAGGGACCATGTAAGCCACGGTGATCACCGCAAAGCCAATCGTAAAGGCAACAAGGGGCTGCAGTCGGCTCTCCTCCGATCCCGGCTCCCAGCGCACGACGCTCGCCCCGATCCATCGCGCGGTCGCCACCTTGCCGACGACCCCGCCGACGACGAGCGCGCAGATGACAAACGGCACGACGGCAATCCCGATGACCGATACCGCGAGCAGCACGCACACCGGTCCCGCGAGCAGCAGCACAAGCAGGCCGACGAGGAAGGCGGTCAGCGGCTTATCCACCAGCGTCCCGGCGCAGGCGCGAACCGGACGGTCGAAGACGAGATTGAGCGCCAGGTAGACCAGAAAGAAGATGCCGACAATGCCCCAGACCCAGGCGAGACCCGGCACGATGGGCCGGCCCCAGAGCAGCCCGCGCGTCATCCAGGGGACGAAGGCGTTCAGCCGTCCGCCAAGCGCCGTCGATCCAAGGACAACGGATTCGCCGCCGGGCCTGAAGGAGGCCGGGGCATCGAGCCCGCCACCGATGACGACCACATCCCCATCGACCCTGGCGCCATCCGCGGCGACGCCGTTCCCGCCGATCACGACGAAGTCGCCATCGACCGACGCGGTGCTCGAGAGCTGGGCATTGCCGAGGATAACGACAAGATCGCCGCCGACGCGGCCTGAAATATCGGCGTTGCCGGAAATGACCACGACGTCGTCGGCCGACTCGCCGGCTCTCAGCGTGTAATCCTGACCGATGCGCACCGGGCTGCCCGTCTGAGCCGCAACGCTGGCCGGCAGGCTGGTCGCCGCGGCCACGAGCAACGCGACGAGTCCCATCCGTATTGGCTTCATAGCGGCACTGTCCTTCCGAAGATGACGCGGCTGAGCGCCGCGCCGAACGCGGCGCACGCCAGACACATCAGGGCGATGAAGGCGAACGCGTAGAACACGAATGGCTCGAGGATCGCGCGCCAGAGGATCACCACCACGTTCATCGTCACCTCCGCACGCTCGGCGAGGCCAACGGCGTCGCCCGTTGCACCGGCTGTATATACGGTCGCGATGCGGGTCGCCACGCCTTCCACGCTCGGCAGCAGCATTACGCCGCCGGCGCCAACCAGGCAGAGCACCGCAATCGACGCCGCCTGCCACAGAAGCGGCCACGTGAACCACCGACGCGTGTACCACGGCCGTCGCGCCCATCCCTGCACGGCCGCCATCACACGTGGCAATAACGTCGGCGGCGCGAGCGGCGTTCGAAGCTGCCGCAGCTCGGTGTCGACGACCGTTGCGAGTGTTTCCTGATTAACGGGGCGCATAGTCGGGCAGCAGTGTTCTGAGCGCCTCGCGGCCTCGATGGATGTCTGTCTTCACTTTGCCCACCGACACCCCGAGCGTCTCGGCAATCTCCTGGTAACTTGCCTCTTCGAAATGGAAGAGCACGAGCGGTACCCGCTGGTGGTCGGGCAGCCGGCGGAGCGCCCGCTCCAGGTGCTCGCGTCGGTCGGCCTCCTCCAGTTCCACGGCCGGCGACCTGTCGGACAGGAGCGCCATCTCTTCATTGTTCCCAGGGCTCCCAGGGCTCTCGGCCGTCGAGGCATCGGCGCGCGCGAGTTCGCTGAAGAACCGCCAGCGCGACCGGTAGCGGGACAAGTGATTGAGACAGGCATTCCGCGTCACGGTCTTCAGCCACCCGGCGGCCGTCGGGCTCGAGCCAATCGCGTCAAAGCGCTGGAACGCCCGCAAGAACACGGTTTGCGCCACATCCTCGGCCTCGGTCGGGTTGCCGAGCAGCCGGACCGCAGTGGCGAACACCATGTCCTGATACCTCCGCACGAACGCCTCGAACTGGTGGGCGTCGGTCATGCCCCGCCTCCGCTCGCCCGCACAGCCAGCGAGCTACGGCGAGGCCCGCCGAAGCGCCAGAGTGCCGGTGGCGCGAAGGCGGCCGGCGTCACTGCAGGAAGAACCCAGGGGCATGGCGAAAGTTTCAGCCCCTGCCTCAGCATGCCGGAACACTACACGAGAAGCGGTCGTACCCGAGGTAAGATCCTCGCGTCATGCCGTCGATTCCCTCGCTCGTGGACACGCTCTACCGAGAGGAAGTTGCGCGCGCGCGCGCGACGTCCTCCGCGGACAAGCTCCTCGAAGGCCCGCGGCTGTTCGAACGGGCCTGCCGGGTGATGGCCGACGGCATCCGCCACCAATACCCCGACCTGGACGAAGCCGGCGTCAACGCGCTTCTACGCGCGCGGCTTGAACGCGTCCGCGCA
>Ga0156016_132_pt2 | contig 10205 bp, 9 predicted proteins | sample RifCSPlowO2_02_FD_107670 | JGI IMG/M metagenome (GOLD analysis project Ga0156016, IMG submission 107670) | Acidobacteria bacterium RIFCSPLOWO2_02_FULL_64_15 | reverse complement strand
GATGCCGTGTTCATCACGACGTATCCGATCTACACGGCCGCGATCGGCCCGATGCTGAAGCGCGCGTACGGCGTGCCGTACGTCATCGATCTGCAGGATCCATGGGTCGGCGCGTGGGGACGGGAGGTCGGCGGCGGACCGAACGGCGCGCCGGATGTGAAGAGCCGGTTGAGTCGCGGGACGGCCGCGTGGATCGAGCGTCCAGTGCTTGGGGGGGCGGGCGCGATTACCGCTGTATCGGCCCGCACCTACCAGGACGTCTTCGACCGCTGGCCCGCGTTACGCGACCGACCGTCGGCTGCAATTCCGATTGGCGTCGAGCCGAGCGACTTCGAGACGGTCGCGGCACGGCAGCCCAGGATGCGCCACTTCGATCCCGCCGACGGCCTGGTGCACCTCTGTTCAGTCGGAACCATCCTGCCGATGGGCGTGGAGGTTCTCAACGCCGTGCTGAACGCGGTTGCCGACCTTCGGCGGCGATGCCCGCAGGCCGCCGGGCGCCTCCGCTTGCACTTCTTCGGCACGAGCAACGAGCGCGCAGGCACGCCCGCCGATCGGGTTCGTCCGATCGCGGACGCGATCGGCGTCGGCGACCTTGTCACCGAGCACGCCGCGCGCGTCAACTATCTCGAGGCGGTGGGCATTCAACAGGACGCCCACGCGCTGATCCTGATCGGCAGCAGCGAACCCCACTACACCGCGAGCAGACTGTATCCGGCGCTCGTGGCGAGACGTCCGCTGCTCGCCGTTTATCACGACGCGAGCAGTGTCGTGGACGTCCTGCGGCGTGAGACGCGGCCGCCAACGGTGAGGGTGGTGAGCTTCACGGACCGAGAGCCGGTCGGCGCCAGAGTGACAGAGATCGGCGCGGCGCTCCAGGCGCTCGGCGAATGTCCGCAGTACGTCGCGGCTGAGGTCAGCGATCGCGCGATCGCCGAGCACTCGGCGCGCACGCTCGCCGGCCGCCTCGCCGATGTCCTGAACCGTGTGGCACACGCCGCATGAAGAAACTCGTCCAGCGCGCATTTCGGCAGGTGGGTTACCGCGTCGAACGGTGGCGTCCTGCGAGCCGCTTCAACGCAATGGATGAGACGCTGGAGCTTCTGCACGGTCGCGGGTTCGATCCTCGCGTCATTCTCGACGGCGGGGCGAACTGCGGACAGTGGGCCCAGATGGCCCTCGACGTGTTTCCTGAAGCGTGCGTGCATCTCATCGAGCCACAACCGAGCTGCAGGCGTGCGCTCGAGCAACTGGCAGCGAGCCGACCGACGGCCAGGCTTCACGCGCTCGCGCTGAGCGAGCCCGGCCGCGACCGCCTGTCGCTGACCGGGGGCGTCGCGTACGCGGGCACTGGCGTCCATGTCATGACGCCCACTGAAACCGAGGTCGAGCTCGAGTGCCGTGCCACGACGCTCGACGAGCTGTTCGCGACGATCGTCAGCCGCGCGGACCGACCACTGCTCAAGCTCGATCTCGAGGGGCACGAGCTGGCGGCACTTCGCGGCGCGACGCGGTTGCTCGATGCGGTTGAAGTCGCCATCGTCGAGGCCCAGCTCTACGACATCAACCAGTCGGGTGTCACGCCGGTCTTCCGTGACGTCTACGACTTGCTCGCGCATCGCGGATTCGATCTGTACGACATCGCCAGCACTGGCTGGCGGCGCCGTGACATGCGCATGCACATGCTCGATCCGGTCTTTGTCCGGACCGACAGCCCCCTGTACGCCGATCGTTCATGGCTGTGAGATCGTTGCGCGTCGCCGCGGTTCTGACGCATCCCACTCAGTACTACGCGCCGTGGTTCCGCTGGATTGCTGCGAATTCCCAGACGATCGATCTCCATGTGATCTACGCCTCGTCGCCGACGGCACAGCAGCAGGGCGTGGGTTTCGATCGAGAGCTTGCCTGGGACGTGCCGTTGACCGACGGCTACTCCTCGACGATCGTCCGACCGTCGCGACCGTCAGACCGCTTTGACAGCCAACACTTCCGAGGGCTGGACGTGCCGGAAGTGAGCCAGGCCATTGCCGACGCGCGACCTGATGTCGTGATCGTGTTCGGGTGGTATTCCGTTACCCTCATCCGCGCCATTCGGGCGGCCCGCGGGCTGAAGATCCCGCGGCTCTACCATGGTGATACGAACCTGCAAAGCGGGCCGCGCGGATGGCGCCGCCCGCTCTGGGTCGCCAAGACGCGGTGGCTGCTCACGCAGTTCAGCGGCTACTTGAGCGTCGGCACTCGCAGCGCCGCCTTCCTTCGATACTTCGGCGTGCCGGACAGCCGTACCTTCAGTACGCCGCACGCCGTCGAGAACGGGCGGTTTGCTGAAGCGCTCGCGTGGAGGCGCTCGCCCGACCGGCGCGTCGAGCTTCGTCGGACGCTCGGGTTGCCGCAGGACGCGTTCGTCGTGCTGTTTGCCGGCAAACTCGAGCCCAAGAAGCGCCCGATCGAGCTCGTGCACGCCGCTCACGCGATGCAGGCCCGTCCGCACCTCGCGATCGCCGGTTCCGGACCGCTTGAAAGGGAAGTGCGAGCGACAGCCGAGCGCCTCGGCATCGGCCTCACGCTGCTGGGGTTCATCAATCAGTCGGAAATGTCCAAGGTGTATGCAGCCGCAGACTGCCTCGCTCTGCCGAGCGACGCCCGCGAGACCTGGGGGCTGGTCGTCAACGAAGCCCTCGCCTCGGGGCTGCCGTGTGTCATGTCCGATCAGGTTGGCTGCGCGCCCGATCTTGGCGGCGAGCAGATCGGCGGCGTGTACGCAACGGCGGAGCCCACAACGAGAATCTCATTGTTCGCCGAGGCGTTGTCGAGCGTGCGTAATCGGCTCGCCTCCGGTCATGATTTCGCTCCAGCGTGTCAGGCCCGTGCTGCCGCGCATGCCTTTGTGCAAGCCACGTCAGGGCTTGAGCGCGCGTGCGAAGCGGTCGCGTCGAACGCAGCTCAGGTCCGCCTGAAGGCGGACCCCACGCGGGGACGTGAGGCCACCGCTCGGGATCCCGCCACACCGATCAGGGTCGTCGCCTGTTGCGGCGGCATGGTGCTCGTCGGTGGTCTGGAGCGGATGACGTTCGAGGTCCTCCACGTGCTCCGCGAACGCGGCGCCGTTATTCACTGCATCGTCAACTGGTGGGACAACTCGCGCATCATCGCGCTCGCGGAAGACCTTGGCGCGTCGTGGTCGACAGGCTTTTACAACTACAGGTTCTCGCGACGAGGCGGCAGTCCGATCGCGTGGCTTCAGATGGGGTGGGACACCATTCGCACGAGCGGCGGACTCCTCCGCGATGCGTCGCGATTCCGCGCCTCGCACATCTTCGTCTCCGACTACATCACGGCGCTTCGCAACGCGCCGGCTCTCGCCCTTCTCCGCCTGACCGGGAGGCGGGTCGTGGTACGGCTGGGCAACGCTCCCGATCAGGGCCGGTTCTTCCGCTGGCTGTGGCGGCTGGGCGTGAATCCAGTCGCCGACGTGTTCGTCTGTAACTCATCATTCACCGAGCGCGAGCTCGCCGCGCATGGGATTGCCGCGTCCAAGCGCCTGACGATCCCCCACACGCCGCCGACCCGCCGAGGAAACGGCGCGGGTCCTGCGGACTCGGGGGGCACCGATTCGCGCGACTGCCGTCGGGTCATCTACGCCGGTCAAATTCTCCCTGAGAAGGGCGTCGACCTGCTGCTTGACGCCATCGCGATCGTCGCCAGGCGCGGCCACGACGTGCGCCTCGACATCGTGGGACGAATCGACGGATGGGCGCCGCCGGAGCACCAACGGTATCGCGAGCAGCTGCTGGCGCGAGCCGAGGCGCCCGACCTTCGCGGCCGCGTCCGCTTTCTCGGATTTCGAGACGAAGTGCCGCAGCTGATGGCGGGGGCGGGGATCCACTGCTGTCCGTCCCGAAAGGCACAACGTGAGGCGTTCGGTATCGTGGTCATCGAGGCCAAGCAGGCCGGCATTCCGTCGGTCGTGACCCCGAGCGGCGCGCTGGCCGATCTCGTGACACACGGAGAGAACGGCTGGGTCTGCCGCGACGAGACCGCTGAAGCCGTCGCTGAGGGGATCGAGTACTTTCTCGACGCCGGGCGGCAACAGCGCGGCATGCAGTCAGCGCGGGCGTCGGCGGCGCTGTTCGGCCGCGATCGCTTCGAGCGCTCGTGGCGCGCCGTGTTCACGGAGGCGAACTGAATGAAGGCGGCGACCGATCGACCTGCAGCGCTGGTGACTGGAGCGGCTGGCTTTATTGGCAGTCACCTGACCCGTGCGCTTGTCGCCGGCGGTCGCGTGCGCGTCGTCGCGCTCGACGATCTGTCGGGCGGGTTTCGCGACAACCTGCCGCCTGACATCGAATTCGTCGAGGGGAGCGTCACCGACGCTGCGCTCGTCGGCCGGCTGTTCGAGGTGCACGGCATCCGCTACGTGTTCCACCTCGCGGCATATGCCGCCGAGGGGCTGTCACATTTCATCCGCCGCTTCAATTACACGAACAACGTCATCGGCAGCGTCAACCTGATCAACGAAGCCGTGCGCCACGAGATCGAGTGTTTCGTGTTCACCAGCTCGATTGCCGTCTACGGTCCCATCACGCCACCGATGCGCGAGTCCGACACCCCGGCGCCCGAGGATCCGTACGGCATCGCGAAACTCAGTGTCGAGCTCGATCTGGCAGCCGCGCACCGGATGTTCGGCCTGCGATACGTGATCTTCCGGCCGCACAACGTGTACGGCGAATACCAGAATCTTGGCGATCCGTACCGCAACGTGCTCGGCATCTTCATGAACGAGATCATGCAGGGACGGCCGATGACGATCTTTGGTGACGGCACGCAGCAGAGAGCATTCAGCTATATCGGCGACATCGTGCCGGCCATGGCGTCGAGCCCCTGGGTGCCAGAAGCCGCCGGAGAAATCTTCAACATCGGTGCAGACGTGCCGTACTCGGTCAGCCATCTCGCGCGGACCGCGGCGGCCGCGATGGACGTGCCCGATCATCCGATCGAGCACCTCCCGTCACGTCTGGAGGTTCACACCTCCTACAGCGATCACTCGAAGGCCGCGCGCGTGTTTGGCCCCGGCGCGCAGCTATCACTCGAAGCCGGTGTGCGGCGCATGGCGGCGTGGGCGCGAGCGGGCGGCATCCGGTCGAGCAAGCCATTTGGCGCCGTCGAAGTGTCGCGCAATCTGCCCGAGAGCTGGCGGCGGCTGACGGAGGCCGTCACCAAGCATGCGTGATTCGGCCCTGAAGCGGACGCTTGTGGGCGCGTATTTTAGCGCCGTCGAGGTGGGCCATGCCGTCGCCGGCATGGTGCACGCACCGGCCTACGGACGCGTCGTTGAAACCTACGACGACTACTGGCGGCACCGCGCGCCGGGAGGACTGCAACCGCGCTTCGAGATCATCGAGGCTGGTGTGGCGCGCGGATCGTCGGTGCTGGACGTCGGTTGCGGTGATGGCGCCATGCTCGAGTTTCTGCGAACGGCCAAAGACGTGAAGGCCGTCGGCATCGACATCAGCGCCGAGGCCGTGTCGCGGGCACGTCGGCGCGGCGTTGACGCGCGCGTGCAGACGCTTGGCGATCTGCGGCTCGCCGGCACCACCTTCGATCACGTGGTCATGAGCGAGGTCGTCGAGCACGTCGCGGACGCCGAGCGCTTCGTGCTCGACGCCTGGGCGCTCGCGCGACACTCGCTGTGGCTGACGTTTCCCAACATCGCGTACTTCCCGCATCGCCTGCGGCTCCTGAGCGGCAAGTTCCCGGTTCAGTGGGTGGTCTTCCCAGGCGAGCACCTGCGCTTCTGGAGCGTCCCCGACTTCGCGGCCTGGCTCGCCAGTCTGTCTGTGCCCGCGCTGGACGTTATCGCGAGCAACGGGCTGACCGTGGCGCGCCTTCATCGCGTGTGGCCGAATCTGTTTGGTAATCAGATGGTCGTGCGGTGCGACCGATGACGCGGCGTCGAATCACCTTCTTCGTCCACGACCTGGCCAGTAATCCCATCGTCCGCGCGGGCGCGCTCGCCAAGGCGATCGCGTGCGATCACGACGTCGAAGTGCTTGGCTTTCTTCACGGCGACGCGGGCGTCTACGAGCCCTATCGCGACCTGTTCCCGTACAAGACGCTGCGCGTGCCTCTCGACACGGGCGCCGTCCTTCGAGCCATCCCGCGTCTGGCGGCCCTTGCCACAGGCGACATCATGTACGCATGTAAGCCGCTCGTGACGACCCTCGGTCCGGCGCTTTATGCCGCGCGCCGCCACGCGCGACGGCTTCTGCTGCTCGACGCTGAAGACGATGAGTGGGTGACGCCGCGGAGCAGCTGGCCAGATTTTGTGTGGGGCGATGTCGTGAAGGGATGGCGCCATGCGACGGCGTGGAAGTACACGCGCGCGCTGCACTCGCTCGTCGGTTGTGCCGACGCGGTGACGGTGTCCACGCGCACGCTCCAGCACCGCTACGGCGGCACCATCGTCCGGCACGGTCCGGCCGGCGACGGATACGATCCGGACCGCGTCGATCTCGGCGATCGAGCCGCACTCAGACGACGATGGAATCTGCCGACGGTGGCGCCGCTGGCGCTCTTTGCCGGCGTGCCGCAGCCGCACAAGGGTTGGCCGACGCTCGTTGACGCGTTCGCTCGACCGGACGCCTCGGCCTGGCACCTCGTCCTGGCCGGTCCAGACGGCCATCCCGACTTTCTCGCAGCGGTGCAGGCACTCGGCGCCCGGTGTCACGTCCTCGGCACGCTCCCTCACGCGCAGATGCCGTCGCTGCTGGCGGCCGTGGATGCGGTCCCGGTGCCTCAGTTCGACGTCCCGTTCGCCGCGAGCCAGCTTCCGGCGAAGGCACTCGAGGCGATGGCAATGGCTCGCCCCGTGATCGCCACGCGCGTCGGCGACCTGCCGGAGATCTTGGGTGAGGGCGACAGAGGTTGGCTGATCCCGGCGGCGGATTCGGCCCGGCTGGCCGCCGCGCTGGCCGAGATTGCGGCGGCGCCGGACGAAGCGGCCCGTCGCGGCGGCGCCGCGCGGACGTGGTTTCTTCGAGAGGCCAGCCAGGCCGCCATCGAGCGGCGCCTACTGGCCGCGATCGACGACGCGGCGCGTGTGACGAGGTCGCTCGTGGCCGCGCTTTAGACAAGGTGGGGACGAACACGATCGACACCCGCGGCCTCGACGGTCCGTTGCCTCGACCAGAGGAGCTGTATCTTGCGCTTGTCAAGAAGGCGCTGACTTTTGGCCTGTGGAAGGACGAACCGGGCCTGCCGATCGCCGCGCTGAACGACAGCCGGCCGTTTCTCAAGCGCCGGGCCGTGGACCTGGTCTCGAACGTGCTCGATCGCGCCGGGCTCGAGCTGGCGACCCGTTCACGTCGAACCGAAACGGACCGCCAGGAAGGCACGTTCTGGCCTCGCTACGCGCATACGATGATCGGCGAGAAAAGACTCGATAACATCCAGCGCTGCGTTGAGCGCGTGCTCGAGGACAAGGTGCCGGGCGATCTGCTGGAGGCAGGCGTCTGGCGGGGAGGCGCCTGCATCTTCATGGCGGCCGTACTCGCCGCGCACGGTGTCACCGATCGCCGCGTGTTTGTCGCCGATTCGTTCCAAGGGCTGCCACCGCCCGACGCGAAAAAGTATCCACAGGATGCCGGCGATCCCCATCACGAACGCGAGTACCTGCGTGTCAGCCGCAGCGAGGTGGAAGAGAATTTCCGCCGATACGGCCTGCTGTCCGACCAAGTCGTGTTTCTACAAGGATGGTTCAGCGAAACGATGCCTGCGGCGCCAATCGACCGGCTCGCGGTGCTTCGCGTGGACGGCGACATGTATGGATCAACCATGGACGTGCTCGTGAATATGTACCCGAAGCTCGCCCCTGGCGGATTCTGCGTGATCGACGACTACGCGCTCCCTGGTTGCCGCCGCGCCACCGACGACTTTCGACGCGTCAACGGCATCTCGGTAGGCTTGACCCAGATCGACCGGACCGGCGTGTTCTGGCGAAATGACGCCTAACCCCCGAGCTTCTGACAGCACTGTCGTCGACGAGTTGCCACCGGTGACGGCGGTAACGGCCACGCCGCGCCGACAGTTGCTGCTGCAGGGGATTACCTGGAGCGCCGCCTTCCAAGTCTTCGAGGCGGTCCTCAGCTTTGGCGCGATGCTCGTGCTCGTGCGGATCGTCCCCGCACGCGACTACGGACGCGCGGCGGCCGTCGTCGGTATCCTCGGCTTCGTGAACCTGTTCAGTGCGCACCTGTTTCTCGATCATGCGCTCCAACTGCCCGACGACCGCGAACCCGATTGGGACCTCCACTGGACGTGGGGTTTCTACATCCAGATGTTGCTCGCGATCGTCTGTCACGGTCTCGCGGCCGTGTGCTGGTTTGTGCCGGCCTACCGGCCGATCGCGCCGCTCGCGCACGTCGCTGCCTTTGGCGTGATGCTCGACTGGCCGAACTCTTTCGGCGCCACGATCCTTCGACGCTCGCTCAATCTGCGTCGGATCCGGATCGTTGCAGGCGTGGGGGTGGCGCTGCGCCTGGCGACCACGGTCGCGTTGGCGCTTGCCGGCAAAGGCGCCTACGCCATCGTCATCGGGAACAACGTCGTGACGGCGATACCATTTGGCGTGGACTTGCTGCTCGTCCGGGGATGGCGTCCGAAGCCGGGCTGGTGGCGGTTGCCCGCGTGGCACGCGTACGCGGAGCAGCGGCGGTTCGGACTGCAGCGGACAGGATCGAACCTGATCGGCGGCCTCCGCGTCGCGCTCGAAGCGGCCGTGCTGCCGGCCCCGCTGGGGTTTGCCGCGCTGGGACTCCTCAACCGCGCGCAGGCGCTCTACGCGACGAGCATCGGCCGCGTAGGGGGCGTGCTCAGTGAGGTCGCCTATCCATTCTTGCCACGCGTCGCCCACGAGCGCGATCGGTTTGCGTCCTACGCCACGACGTACCTTCAAGTTCTCCTGCTCATCTCGATTCCCGGCACGTTGTTCGTCGGCCAGCAGGGGCCGATCCTGTCCCGTGTCTTGTACGGCTCCAAGTGGATCGCGATGGATCCGTTGATCTGGCCAGGCGCGCTGGTGGGCCTGGCACTCGCCGTGTTCTCGACGGCCTCGAGCATCGTGATGGCCGCCGGTCGCCTGCGCGCCTGCCTCGTGCTCGACGCCATCGCCGCCCTCGCCGGGGCGCTGGCGCTCGTCGTTGCGTACTTGACCAGGCAGGCGCTGCCCTACAGCTGGGCTCTTGCGGCCGGAGAGCTGACCGCGGCCGCGATCGCTGTCTGGTGGATGTCGCAGTTCCTTGAGCGACACTGGCTGCAACGGGCCGTGCTGCCGCCGATTGCCGCTGCGCTGGGTGGCCTTGCGGTGGCGCAGGTGGCGGCCTTTCAAACCGTTGGCGCCCGGCCTGTCCTCGCGCTCGCGGCCATGACTGCGCTGTACTTCGTCGCCTGCCTCGTGGTGCTGCGGCTGTGCTTCAAAGCGGCCCTGAACCATCTGCTGGATGTGGTGCCGGCCGGTGACCGGATTCGTGCGGTCGTTGGGCTCTCCACAGACCGGGACACGAGGCAGGCTCCCGCGATCGTGCTGCCTGCGATCCATCCGGAAGTCCGCCTGAAGGCGGACACTACGGAGTACTAAAGGAGGCTGAACTGTGAACGAACTGGCTCTGCCTCGGCCCGCCGCGACGTTCTGGTCCTTCCGCGAAGGACTGTGGCTGTCGGCCGTCGCGCTCATTGCCGCCTATCTCGTCGATGACTGGATTGGCGGGGCGAGCGTGGTCGTCTTGTGGATGGTCTGGCACTACCTCCGAACCGACGACGGCCTGCCGATTCTGGCGTTTGCGCTGACGTTCCAGTGGTTCCAGGTGACCGCCGGCCTTTGGTACTTCGCCGTCACCGGGCGGCGCATCGCGACGATGGAGATCAGCGACTATCGGCCGATGGTGCTGATCGGCCTGGGGTGCGTCCTTGCGCTGACCGCTGGTTTGTACTGGGGAATGGCGCTCATCCGGCGCTCGCGCATCGGGCGCGGCGCCGAGCGTCACGCCTTCATTCCGCTCGGATGGGTCGGTCTCATCACGCTCTATGTGTGCGCGCTGGCGGGCCAGGGCTTCATGCAGCAGCTGGCGTATCAATACCCGGACCTGACGCAGCCGATTCTGACGCTCCGCTTCGTCCATCTGGCTGTCCTGTTCGTCATCCTGCGCCGG
>Ga0156016_148_pt16 | contig 10259 bp, 3 predicted proteins | sample RifCSPlowO2_02_FD_107670 | JGI IMG/M metagenome (GOLD analysis project Ga0156016, IMG submission 107670) | Acidobacteria bacterium RIFCSPLOWO2_02_FULL_64_15 | reverse complement strand
CACCTCACCCCGCACGCGTTTCACGGGGATTGGAACTACACGATCTCACCTCGCCGATGACCTGTCAGTGTTATTCTCTCGCGAGCCCTTAGGTACTCACCTCCATATCTATGAAGCCAGAACTGGATGGCGTGTCGCGCCGACTGCTCGGCGCCGCCGACGCGTTCGGGCCCCTCGTCGGCCACGCGACCGGCGGGGCAGCCGATGCGTGACGGCAAGCCAGCGGCGCGGGCACCAGCGCGTGAGCAGCGCGTGAGCATGCTTGACTTGGCCGCCCGCCTGTGGCGCAATGGGCAGCCTCTCCGGTGCCCATCTTCGACGATCGTCCTCCCCGCGTGAGGCGCGCATTCGTCGGCGCCGCTGCCGCGGCACTCGTGGCGCTCGGCAGCGTCGCGACCTGGTGGGCGCTGGGCCCGCGCCCCCAAGCCACGCCGCTCACCGATCCGGCGGCAGTCGAAACACCGCTCGTGCCCGTCGTGGGCCGAGCGGTAGCCTTTGGCGTCACGCCGCGCGTCTCCGATCTGCCTCCCGAAACGCCGCGCGCGCGTGACAGGTCTGCGCCAGTCATGCGCCCTGCCTCCGGCCCGGCCGCAACGCCAGCCGCCGCTCAATCCGATGCGCGCGTCACCGCCCAGAGCCGCGTGCCCACCGGCACCTGGGGCGGTCAGGGGATCGCGCTCGCGGTGACCGACACCGGTGCGCACGCGGAGCTCGACTGCGCGTCGGGCGACATCGCCGCTCCGCTCACCGTCGACGGCGGCGGTCGCTTCGCCGCCGATGGCGTGTTCATCCAGGAGCGCCCTGGACCCGTCCGCGAGGGCGAAGAGGCCGATCGCAAGCCGGCGCGCTATGCGGGACGGGTTGATGGCGAGACGATGACGCTCGAGGTGACCCTCACCGAGTCGAAGCAGACCGTTGGTACGTTCACGCTGAGGCGCGGCGCCACGCCGCGCGTCACCAAGTGCCACTGATACCGCCTCGGCGGCGCCCCGCACGTCGTTTCGCGAGCGTCGCGACGCTCGCGCTCCTCGTAGCCGGCCTGGCCGCCTTGCAGCAGGCCGGCGTCCCCGCCCAGCAACCCTCGGCCGCTCAAACCGGACCCTTCGTCGGGTACCCGGCCGGCGTGGGTCTCTCGCCAAGCGTCGCCGATCTCGCCGAAGAGGCTCCCGCGATCGGCACGACGGGATCCGCGATCGTCGTCAAGCCTCTGTACGAGTTGCCGCTGGGTCCAGAGGTCCGGCTAAAGCCGGACACTACGACAGCACGAGCGAATGCGACGGACGGTCCCGAGCCGGACGGCGCGCTTCAGGATCTTGCGCCGGCGCCCAACATGCCCGCCACCGGTGTCAGCTTCGACGGGGTGAGCAGTCAGGACAACTTCGACGCCTACGGCAGCCGGTTCGTGCCGCCCGACACCAACGGCGAGGTCGGGAAGAGCCACTACGTGCAGGTGGTCAACAATCTGGTCGGCGTGTACGACAAGTCAGGCTCGGGCGTGCCCGTCACACCGCCCTTCAAGATGAGCAGCCTGTTTGCGTCGCTCGGTGGCATCTGCTCGACCAATAACAACGGCGACCCGATCGTCCTCTACGACCAGCTTGCCGATCGGTGGCTCCTCACGCAGTTTGCGTTCACGAGCCCGTCGACACCGCCCTTCCACCAGTGCATCGCCGTGTCGACCACAGCCGATCCGGTGCCGACCGCCGGCGCGTACCACGTGTACGACTTCGTCATGCCCGGCAGCGTCCTCAACGACTACAGCAAGCTTGGCGTGTGGCCGGACGGGTACTACATGACGGACAACCAGTTCACGACGACGGGCGGATTTGCCGGCGTCGGGGTCTTCGCCTTCGATCGCGCCAAGATGCTCGCGGGCGATACGAGCGCCAGCTTTCTCTACTTCAACATCGGCGCGTACTTCGCCGTCGGCGCGAATCTGGGCGGGATGCTCCCCGCGGACCTCGATGGCCCGACACCGCCGCCGGCCGGCACGCCCAATTACTTCGCGATGCTCGGCACGCGGACCAGCTACTTCGCGAGCGGCGGCGCCACCGATACGATGCGCCTCTTCGCGTTCCACGCCGACTTTGCCAATCCCGCCGCGTCGACGTTTATCGAGCGGCCCGAAAGCCCGGTGGCTGTGGCGATCTTCGACACGCGCAGTCCCACCGGCCGCAACGACATCGAGCAGCCGGCGCCGGCCGGCTCGACGGCCTACCTTGATGCGATTCAGGACCGGCTGATGCACCGGCTCGCGTACCGCAACTTTGGCGGCACGCGAGAATCGCTGGTCGTGACGCACACGGTCAACGTCGGCGCGAATCCTGTCAACGCGGCCGGCCATCAGGCGGCCATTCGCTACTACGAGTTCCGTCGCAGCCTGCCGGGCGGCGTCTTCACGGTGCCCGAGCAGGCGACGTTTGCTCCCGATGCCGACAATCGTTGGATGGGAAGCGCCGCGATGGACAAGCAGGGCAACCTCGCGATCGGCTACAGCGTGTCGAGCATGACGACGTATCCCTCGATGCGCTATGCGGGCCGGCTCGCCACCGATCCGCCAAACGGCCTTCATCAGGGGGAAGCCACGGTGATTGACGGCAGCGGCGTGCAGCTCAGCACGACCGGCCGCTGGGGGGATTACAGCGCGCTGACGGTGGATCCCATTGACGATTGCACCTTCTGGTACACGAACCAGTACTACACGGCCGTGAGCCAGACCTCGAGCACGGCAGGCTGGCTGACCCGCATCGGCAGTTTCAAGTTCCCCGGGTGCGTGGGCGATCCCGCCGGCACCATCACCGGCTCGGTGCGTGAAGTCGGGACAAACACGCCGATTGCCAACGCGAAGATCACCGCCATGCCGGACGGCTTTACGAGCTACACCGACGCGACCGGGTTCTACACGCAGTCGGTGCCACCGGCGACGTACACGCTGACGGCCTCGGCACCGCCCGGTCACGGCAGCCAGTCGATCGCCGGCGTGAACGTCAGTAACGGTGCCGTGACGCCCACCGACTTTACGCTGCCGGTGACCGTGCCGCCCTCGATCTTGACGCAGCCGGCGAGCACGATTGTCGCCGCCGGAGGGGATGCGTCGTTCACGGTGGCCGCGAGCGGCATTCCGGCACCTGGGTATCAGTGGCAGGTGTCGGCCAACGCCGGCACCTCCTGGACCACACTAACCGAGACGGCGCCCTACAGCGGCACGACCAGCGCCACGCTCGTCGTGACGGGCGCCACCGTCGGCCTCAACGGCGCGCAGTACCGGTCGGTCGCGACAAACAGCGCCGGCGCGGCGACAAGCGCGGCCGCCACCCTGACGGTCACCGCCGGCACGCTCACCGGTCACGTGACCGACGCGGTGACGAGCGCCGCGATTGCCAACGCGCTTGTCAGCGTCAGTCCCGGCGGGCTAACGGCCACGACCGATGCGACCGGGCTCTACACACGAGCCGTGCCGCCGGGGACGTTCACGGTGACCGCCTCGGCCCCGAACTATTTATCCGCGGTCGCGTCGATCGTGGTCGTGACCAACGGGAACACGACCACGCGGGATTTCGCGCTCGCGCTGGGCACGACGACGAGCTTTGACGGACTGAGCAGCCAGGACAACCAGAACGTCTACGGCAGCCGCGGGTATCCGCCCGACACCAACGGCGAAGTCGGCAAGAGCCACTACGTGCAGATGGTCAACCGCCTGGTGGGGATCTACGACAAGTCGGGCACGCTGCTGACGCCGGCGTTCAAGCTGAGCAGCCTGTTTGCGTCGCTCGGCGGCATCTGCTCGACCAACGACAACGGCGACCCGATCGTGCTGTACGACCAGCTCGCCGATCGCTGGATTCTGAGCCAGTTCGCCTTCGCGAGCCCCTCGTCGCCTCCCTACCACGAGTGCGTCGCCGTCTCGACGACCGGCGATCCCACCGGCCAGTATTTCGCGTACGACTTCATCATGCCGGGGAGCCACCTCAACGATTACCCCAAGCTCGGCATGTGGCCCGACGCGTACTACATGACGGACAACCAGTTTACAAACGGCGCCACGTTTGCCGGCGCCGGCGTGTTCGCCTTCGATCGCGCCAAGATGCTCGCGGGCGATCCGAGCGCGAGTTACATCTACTTCAATCTGGGGACGGGCTACTACGGCGTGCTGCCCGCCGACCTCGACGGCACGACGCCGCCCGCGGCGGGCACGCCCAGTTATTTCGCGACGCTCGGCGACACCGACAATACGGTTCGTCTCTTCGGGTTCCACGTTGATTTCGCCAATCCCTCGGCGTCGACCTTCACGGAGGTGGCCGGGAGCCCGGTGACCGTGACCAGCTTCGATCTGAGGAGCCCCATCAGCGCCGGCCGGCGCGTCATCGAGCAGCCGCCGCCCGCTACGGCGAGCCACTATCTGGACGCCATCCAGCCCCTGCTGATGCACCGGCTCGCCTATCGCAACTTCGGAACGCACGAGTCGCTGGTCGTGACGCACACCATCAACGTCGGACCGGATCCGACCACCGTCGACGGGCACCAGGCCGCGATCCGGTACTACGAGTTCCGTCGCCCGCTGCCCGGCGGCACCTTTGCCGTCAACGAGCAGGCCACCTTCGCGCCCGACGCCGACAACCGCTGGATGGGGAGCGCCGCGATGGACGGCGCGGGCAACCTCGCCGTCGGCTACAGCGTGTCGAGCCTGACGACGTTCCCCTCGATTCGCTATGCCTCGCGACTGGCGACCGATCCGCCCAACGGGCTCTTTCAGGGAGAGGCCGAGATTGCGACCGGCAGCGGCGTGCAGCTCGGGACGGCCGGCCGCTGGGGCGACTACAGCGCGATGACCGTCGATCCCACCGACGATTGCACGTTCTGGTATACGACCGAGTACTACACGGCGGCCAGCCAGGCCTCGAGCATCGTCGGCTGGGTGACGCGCATCGCCCGCTTCCGGATCCCGACGTGCGGCGGCGCGCTGGCGGGCACGATCACCGGGCACGTACGAGACCTGAACACCAGCGCGCCCATTGCGCACGCGCTCGTGACTATCGCACCCAACGGCCCGTCGGTCTACACCGACGCGACCGGTCTCTACACGCAGTTGATGCCGCCCGGCACGTACTCGGTGACGGCGTCGGCGCAGTACTACACCACCGAGGCCGCCACCGGCGTCCTTGTCACCAACGGCGGCACGACGACAAGCGATCTGGCGCTCACCTTCACGCACGGTACGCTCTCCGGCCACGTGCGAGACGCGAGCACCAACGCGCCAATTCCCGGCGCGCTCGTGAGCATCAACCCCGGCGGCCTGTCGGCGACGACCGACGCCACGGGGCTCTACACGAAGATCGTCCTGCCCGGCACGTACACGCTGTCGGCCGCTGCCTCGGGATACGTGGCCGCGTCGCCGGTGTCCGGCGTGGCTGTTGTGCAGGGCGGGACCACGACGTCGGATTTCGCGCTCATCCCCTTGTTCGTGCAGGCGGCCTACGACTCGACGCTCAAGGCGCCCAGGTGTGCGTCGGTCGCCGCGGGCTGCGATTCGGGAACGACCCTCCTCCTCGGCCGCGATTCAATGACGGGAGGAGCGGAACCGAACCAACCCAACACGATTCTCAACTCGTGCGCGGACGGCACAGCCGGCACGTTCCACGTCGACGAATCGGTCGACCGCCTCAGGATTGCGACAACGGACGGCTCGGCGCTCGGGCCTGGGAAGACCGTGACGATTGAGACGACGGTGTGGGTGTTCAGCACAGGCTCGGATCGACTCGACGTCTATTACGCGGCCGACGCCACCAGTCCAAGCTGGACCTTTGTCGCCACGCTCGCGCCGACCGCCAGTCAGGTGTCTCAGGTCCTGTCGACGACGTTTGTGCTCCCAGCTGGAGGACTTCAGGCCGTGCGCGCGCAATTCCGCTACGGCGGAAGTGTCTCGGCGTGCACGACGGGCAGCTACAACGATCACGACGATCTGATCTTCACCGGCGACACCACGCCGACGGCGCCAGCCTTTTACGTGCACCCGAGCAGCCCGACGGTGGCGGCGGGCTACCCGGCCACGTTCTCGGCCGCGGCAAGCGCCTATCCGGCGCCGACGTTCCAATGGCAGGTCTCGACCGACAACGGGATCAGCTGGACGAGCCTGAGCAATATCGCGCCCTACGACGGGGTAACGACAGCGACGCTCACCGTGAGTGGCGTGACTGCCGCACTCAACAACTACCAGTTCCGTGCCGTCGCCACCAACAGCGCGGACAGCGCGACGTCGAACACCGCCACGCTGACCGTCATCAACCCTCTCACGATCACGACGTTCGCCGGCCTGGGAGGCAGCTCGGGCAGCGCGGACGGTACGGGCAGCGCCGCCCGCTTCAACAATCCCGTCGGCGTGGCGGTTGACAGCGCGGGATCGGTGTACGTGGCGGACGTGTTGAATCACACGATTCGCAAGATCACGTCGGCCGGCGTCGTCAGCATGTTCGCGGGGCTCGCGGGCAGTTCCGGCAGCGCGGACGGCACGGGCAGTGCCGCCCGCTTCTACGAGCCAGGAGGCGTGGCGGTTGACAACAGCACGGGCACTTTCTACGTGGCCGACACCTCCAACCACACCATTCGCAAGATTACGCCGGCCGGAGCCGTGACGACGTTCGCGGGTCTGGCGGGCGCCTCCGGCAGCACGGATGGTACGGGCAGCGCCGCCCGCTTCAACACGCCGGTCGCGCTGGCGTTCGACAACGGCACGGGCACCATCTACGTGGCCGACACCGGCAACAGTACGATTCGCAAGGTCACGAGCGCCGGCGTCGTCACAACCCTCGCCGGCGCGGCGGGAAACATCGGCAGCACGGACGGGACGGGCAGCGCGGCCCGCTTCTATCAGCCCTACGGCATCGCGGTCGACCCCGCCGGCGTCATTTACGTGGCCGACACGGGCAACAGCACGATTCGCAAGGTCACGAGCGCCGGCGCCGTCACAACCCTCGCCGGCGAGGCGGGAAGCACCGGCAGCACGGACGGCACGGGCAGCGCGGCTCGCTTCGACAGTCCGCTGGGTGTGGCGGCCGACAGCACCGGCCTCGTGTATGTGGCCGACACCGACAACAGCACGATCCGCAGGGTCACGCCGGGCGGGACCGTGACGACGCTGGCCGGGTCGCCGGGCCTGACGGGCACCACAGACGGCACCGGTTCCGCTGCCCGCTTCACCTTCCCCTTCGCGCTCGTCGTCGACGGCATGGGCACGGTCTTCGTGGGCGATACCTTCAATCACACGATCCGCAAGGGTGTGCCCGGCGCAGGCGTGAGCGTCCCGCCCACAATCACCTTCCAGCCCCCGAACCAGATTGTCGACGAGGGGCAGAATGCCACGTTTACGGTCGTCGCCAGCGGGACGCCGACGCCAACGTTCCAGTGGCAGGTCTCGACCAACGGCGGCGTGTCGTTCGCGAATCTGACGAACACGCCTCCGTATGCCAACGTCACGACTCCCACGCTCTTTATCGCCAGTGCGACGGCCGGGCTGTCCGGGTATCGCTACCGGGCAATTGCGACGAACAGTGCCGGATCGGCCACGTCGACGGCGGCCACCTTAACGGTGAACAGTGCCGGCGCGCCGGTGATTACGGTTCAACCGTCGAGCCAAGCTGCCGCGGTCGGAGGATCGGCGTCGTTCACGGTGGCGGCCATCGGCACGCCGGCGCCTGGCTATCTGTGGCAGGTCTCGACCGACGGCGGAATCTCGTTTAGCGACCTGACCAACACCGGACCTTACAGCGGCGTCACGACGTCGACGCTGATGCTGACCGGCGTCACCGCCGCGATGAGCGGCTATCGATTCCAATGCGTGGCCAGCAGCTCAAGCGGTGTCGCCACCAGCGCGTCTGCCACGCTGACGGTCACGAGCACGTTGACCTTCACGACGCTCGCCGGGTCGGGCGGCCACAACAGCATCGATGGGACCGGCACCGCGGCCCGGTTCTTCCTCCCCTGGGGAGTCGTCGTCGACAGCGCGGGCGCCGCCTACGTGGCTGACGCCAACAGCCACACGATTCGCAAGGTCACGGCGGCCGGCGTCGTGACGACGGTAGCGGGCGTGCCGGGAAGCGTCGGGAGCGCCGACGGCACGGGCGCTGCGGCACGGTTGAACTTCCCGCGAGGCCTGGCCATCGACGCCGCGGACAACATCTACATTGCCGACGCCACCAACCACACGATTCGAAAGATGACGCCCGCTGGTGTGGTGACAACCGTGGCCGGAAGGGCAGGCTATTCGGGCAGCGCCGACGGCCTCGCGAGTGCCGCGCGCTTCAATCTCCCGTACGCCGTCGCCATGGACAGCGCCGGCACGCTGTACGTCGCCGAAATCGGCAACGACACCATCCGCACCATCTCATCGTCTGGCGTCGTCTCGACGCTGGCCGGACTGGCAGGAACCTCGGGCAGCACAGACGGCACAGGCCCCGCCGCACGGTTCAGCAATCCCGAAGGGATCGCCGTCGACACTGCCGGCACGGTCTATGTGGCGGACAGCGCCAATAACACGATCCGACGGATCACGGCGGCCGGCGTCGTGACCACGCTGGCTGGGACGGCCGGCCCTTCGGGGAGCACCGATGGCACCGGCAGCGCCGCGCGGTTCAGCTTCCCGCTGGGGATTGCGCTCAACAGCGCGGGGACGATCCTCTATGTGGCCGACCCGAGCAATTACACCATCCGTGCGGTCGTGACCTCCACGGGCGTGGTGACGACGCTGGCGGGCTTGGCTGCCGCACCCGGGACGACGGACGGCACGGGCAACGTCGCGCGCTTCTATCTCCCGAGAGGCGTCTTTCTCTCGACGACCGGAACGATCACGGTGACCGATTCCGGCAACGACATGATCCGCACGGTGACGACGGCCGGCGTGACGGCCACCGTGGCGGGCGCCACGAGCTTTGGCGCCGCGGACGGGGTTGGCGGCGCCGCGAAGTTCTTCTTCCCGCGCCACGTCGCCGTTGACGGTGCCGGCGCGGTGTACGTCGCCGATTCAACCAACCACACCGTTCGCAGAGTCGCGGCCGATGGCACGGTGACCACGCTGGCGGGCCTGGCGGGCGTTTCGGGCAGCGTGGACGCCGCCGGCAGCGCCGCGCGGTTCCTGACGCCGTACGGCGCGGCCGTCGATTCCGCCGGCAACGTGTACGTGTCGACGGCGGCTCACACGATCCGGAAAATTACGCCGGGAGGTGTCGTGACCACCTTCGCTGGATCGGCCGGCAGCGCAGGCAGCACAGATGGTACGGGCAGCGCCGCCACGTTCAACTTCCCACGAGGCGTGGCGGTCGACGGCGCGGGCACGGTCTACGTCACTGAATTCGGCAACGACACCATTCGGAAGATCACGGCGGCCGGCGTGGTGACGACGCTCGCCGGAACCGCGGGAAGCCCCGGCAGCGCGGATGGCACGGGCGCCGCCGCGCGGTTCAACAACCCCGAAGGTATCGCCGTCGACATCTCCGGCAATGTGTATGTGGCCGACAGCCTCAATCACACGATCCGGAAGATCACCGCTGCGGGCGTGGTCACGACGCTCGCCGGACTGGCCGGCGCGGGCGGAAGCCTCGATGGCACCGGGAGCGCAGCGCGCTTCAGCTCTCCCGGCGGTGTGGCCGTCGATCTGTCGGGAAACGTGTATGTGGCCGATACCGGCAACCACACGATTCGGAGGATCTCAGCGACTGGTGATGTGACGACTCTGGCCGGCCTCGCGGGCGTCACCGGCAGTACTGACGGTGCCGCAAGCGCCGCGCGGTTCTACGCGCCGTCCGGCGTGGCGGTCGACGGCGCGGGGAACGTCTACGTCGGCGACACCACGAACTCGAACATCCGCAAGGGGACGCCGTAGCGACGGCGGGGTTCGGGATTTGGGATTCGCGGTTCGGGCGACGCACTGGACGGAGTCGTCGGCGTGGCAGTGGAGCCGACGCCTGACGCTTGTGATACTGTTCTCCCATGAGCCGAAGCCTTCTCGAGAAAATCGTGGAGGAACGTGTCGGTCAGACCCTCGTGGGCACCGTGAGCGTCGCCGTGGACCGAGTCGCGGAGGAGATTGCTCGCGAAGCGCTCGCGGACGAGACATTCCGCCGGATGATTCGCGAGCTTGTGCGCCGCCGCTCGCAAGAACTCCTCGAGGACCTGCTGCGCAACGGCTCGCGGAGGCATCGACGTTCAGCCCGAGCGAAGAGTCGCCGATCAACGTCCGCCTGAAGGCGGACGCTACGACCGCCACCAGC
>Ga0156016_125_pt1 | contig 10348 bp, 12 predicted proteins | sample RifCSPlowO2_02_FD_107670 | JGI IMG/M metagenome (GOLD analysis project Ga0156016, IMG submission 107670) | Acidobacteria bacterium RIFCSPLOWO2_02_FULL_64_15 | reverse complement strand
GCCGACGGCCCGCCGACGTGGCTCGGCACCGCGCTCGGCGACATCGTGTCCGGGATGAACGCCGCGTACGCCATCATGCTCGCGCTCTACGAGCGGACGCAGACCGGCAAGGGCCAGTTCATCGACATCTCGATGTACGACACCATCATCGGGTTGGCCGAGCGATCGGTAACAGCGTACTCGTTAACCAAGCACGTGCTTCAGCGAGGCCGCGAGCCGTACATGGCGCCGTGGGGGCCGTTCCAATGCCAGGACGGCTACGTCGGCCTCATCGTCGCCACCGAGGGCGACTGGGCGAAGTTCTGCCAAGCGATCGAGAAGCCCGACCTGGTGGGCAAAGAGGGTACGACGTCCGGGCCGGATCGGGCCAAGAACATGACCGGCTGGCTGGGCGACGTTATCAATGCGTGGTTCAAGACGCAGACGAAAGCCGACGCCACCAGGAAGCTGTTGGCGGCGGGGCTCCCCGTCGGTCCGGTGCAGACCGCGCAGGAGATTTTCGACGATTCGCACGTGGCCGCGCGCAAGCTGCTTATCGACGTGCCCGACCCGATCCTCGGATCGGTCAGGCTCGTCGGCCCAGTGGCCAAGATGTCGGGCAACCCCGAGCCCATCACGAAGCCCGCGCCGCTGCTGGGCCAGCACAACGCCGAAGTCCTGAACGAACTACTCGGGTACTCGGCAGAGAAGGTCACGCAGATGAAGGCTGAGGGAGTTATATAAGAATGTAGCGCCTGCGGCCATGCCGAGCTGCGGCCATGTAACGCCGCAGCGAGGCATCGGCGTAAGTTCGCGCTGGGGGTGGGACCCCAGCGCAAAGTAAATTAATGTCGGAACACCTGCAGAGAGCAGGCGTCATATTTTGATAAGCGCCGGGTCTGACTATCGATCGTAGTGTCCGGCTTTAGCCGGACCGAGACCCGTGCGAAAGTGAGCACGTAACTCGACAGTGATGAGGGAGACCTACCTATGAGCCCAGTAAACCCTGGAAACCAAGAAGAAGTTGTCGTCCTGAGCGCCGCCCGCAGTCCCTTTGGCAAATTCGGCGGCGCGTTGAAGGATTTGAGTTTGGGCAAGCTCGGCGGCACGGTGGTGGCCGAGGCCATCAAACGCGCGGGCATTTCGCCAGACGAAGTGGACGAGGTGGCGACCGGGGTCAACCTGCCGGGCGCCGACCGATCGATCGCCCGCCAGGTGCTGATCGAGGCGAAGATTTCGCCCAACCGCGTGGCCTACACGGTGGACCGCGCCTGCTGCTCGTCGATCGCGGCGGTGAACATGGCCTCGCGATCCATCCGCCTTGGAGAAGCCAAGGTGGCGGTGGCCGGCGGCAGCGAGAACATGAGCAAGGTGCCGTACTTCTTGACCGACCTTCGATGGGGCCACAAGCTGGGCGACGTCACCCTCAAGGATCAGTTGATCATTGCCTGTCCGATGACCGGCAAGCCGCGCGCGCTCCAGGCGAGTCAAGAGGCGGATGAATTCGGCATCACTCGAGTGGAGCAGGACCAGTGGGCCGTGCGCAGCCACCAGAACTATCTCAAGGCGAAAGAGGCCGGCAAGTTTGCCGACGAGTTGATGTCCATCGAAGTGAAGGGCGAGCGAGGTCAGCCGGCTGTGGTCACAGACGACGAGTCGCCCCGAGCCGACACCACGCTTGAAAAGCTCGCGAAGCTGCCGACCATCTACGGCAGCTCGACGGTCACCGCCGGCAACGCGCCAGGCCTGAGCACCGGTGCCACGGCGATCGTGTTGATGTCCAAGGGAGAGGCGCAAAAGCGAGGCAAACAGCCGCTGGCGATGCTCATGGGTTGGGCGATGGCGTCCGGCCATCCCGACAAGATTGCGTCGATTCCGGCCGAGTCGGCCCGCCTGGCTCTCGAAAAAGTGGGCATGACGATCGACCAGATGGACCTGGTCGAGATCAACGAAGCCTTTGCGGCCGTGGTGCTCACATCAACACTGGTATTGGCTGGCAAAGACCCGAAGAAGGCCGAGGCCATCCGGGCGAAGACCAACGTCAACGGCGGGGCCATTGCGCTCGGCCACCCGACCGGCGCGACCGCCGCGCGGATGATCATGACGCTGATGTTCGAACTGCGCCGCCGGCGGAAGGCCGCGGGCGACACGCGGCCCTACTACGGCCTGGTCAGCATCTGCGGCGGCATCGGTGAGGGTGAGGCGGTTATCGTGAAGGTGGACAACTAAGGGGCCGGTGAATTGCTGATTGCGGATTGGAAGACCGATCGGAGGTCCGCCTGAAGGCGGACACTACGACAGTTACGGGAACCAACGGCGGGACGTACGGATCGGACTTACGGATCGGACTTGCGGATCGGACTTACGGATCGGACTTGCGGATCGATCGTAGTGTCCGGCTTTAGCCGGACCGTGAATATTAAGGTGAAAGAAAAAACAACAACGGCTGCGACCGACCTCCATAACAAAGCCGAGTGGACGTCCAAGGTCCTTTCTCCTCATCAAGAGGCTGAGAAGCCGCGGAAGCCGGAGTTTGCGACAAGCTCCGGCCTCCCGCTCGAGCCGGTCTACACGGCAGAGGACTCGGCGAATAATTCCACAGCGCGCATCGGCTATCCCGGCGTCTATCCGTTCACCCGCGGGGTCACCCCGTCGATGTATCGCAGCCAGTTCTGGGTGATGGGGATGTACGCCGGGTACGGATCGGCGGAAGAGGCCAACGAGCGGTACCGCGTGCTGCTCGACCGCGGCCAGACCGGCTTTTCGATCGCGCTCGATCTGCCGACCCAGTGCGGCTACGACGCCGACGACCCGCTCGCGGCCGGCGAGGTGGGCGTGACCGGCACGCACATCGGATCGCTCGCCGACATGGAGGTGCTGTTTGGCGGCATCCCCTTGGAGAAAGTCCGCCAGATTCGGACGACGGCCAATTCGATTGGGCCGATTATCGCCGCGATGTACATCGCGGCCTTCGAGAAGCAGGGCGTGAGCATCCAGAACACCCGGATGTTTCTCCAGAACGATGTGCTCAAGGAGTACATCGCCCGCGGCACGCAGATCTTCCCGCCCGAAGCCGCGCTCAAGTTCTCCTCCGATCTCATCGAATACTGCGGCAGAAACCTCAAGAGCTGGACGCCGCTCGCCATGAGCGGCTATCACATCCGCGACAGCGGCAGCACGGCCGCCCAGGAGCTGGCGTTCACGTTCGCCAACGGCCTGGCGTATGTGGAGGAAGTGCTGCGCCGGGGCCTGAAGATCGACGACTTCGCGCCACAGCTCTGGACGTTTCTTGGCGGCGGGATTGACTTCCTGGAAGAAGTCGCCAAATACCGGGCCGCGCGGCGCATCTGGGCGAAGTTGATGAAGGATCGCGGCGCGCAGAACCCCGAGTCGATGAAGTTGAAGATCTTTGCGTACACGCTCGGCGGCAATCTCGTCGCCCAGCAGCCGCTCAACAACATCGCTAGGGTCGCCATCGAAACGCTCGCCGCCGTGCTCGGCGGCGTTCAGACCATTGCCACCTCGGCGTACGACGAAGCCTTCGCCATCCCGACCGAAGAAGCCGCGACCATCGCCCTGCGGACGCAGCAGATTGTGGCGAACGAAGCGGGCGTGACCGGGACGGTCGATGCGCTCGGCGGCTCGTATGCCATCGAGGCCCTGACCGACGCCCTCGAGCGGGAGGTGTTCAGGTATCTGGAAACGATCGAGAAACAGGGGGGGGCGGTCCGCTGCATCGAGAACGGCTACTATCACCGCGAGCTTGGCGAAGCCGCCTATCGCTATCAGCGCCAGATCGAGACCAACGATCGCGTGCTCGTCGGCATGAATGCGTATCAGAGCGAGAAGGAAACGCCCATCCCCGTGTTCAAGCCCAATCCCGAGATGGAGCGGCGCCAGGTCGAAAAGGTGAAGGCCGTCCGCGCGCGACGCGACACTGCAGCGGTCACCAAGCGCCTCAGCGAGCTGGCGACCGCCGCCGGCGCCAAAGACAATCTCATGCCGGTTCTCGTCGAGTGCGTCAAAGCCTACGCGACCCTCGGCGAAATCTGCACCACGCTGCGCGGCGTCTGGGGCGTGTATCAACCGAGCCAGGTGATCTGAGACACTTCAAATTGAAAATTTGAAAGTTAAAACTTAAAAGGACACTGTTTCATTCGTCACTGCGGTACTGCGGTTCTCAGTCCTTTTAAGTTTTCAATTTTAACTTTTAACTTTAGAAAGCGAGTCATGGACTATTCATCCCATTTCAAGGACATCCTCTTCGAGCTTCGCGAAAACGGCGTGCTCTGGATCACGCTCAACCGGCCCGACAAGTTCAATGCCGCCGACGCGGCCATGCACCAGGCCTTTGCCGGGCTCTGGCCCATGATCGACAAAGACCCCGCCGTGCGCGTCGCGGTGCTGACCGGCGCCGGCAAGGCGTTCTCGGCCGGCGGCGATCTCGACCGGGTGAAGAACGCGTATCAGGATCACGACGTCATCGTGGACATCCTCGAAGAAGCCCGCGAGATCGTCTACAACATGCTGCACTGCAGCAAGCCCATCATCTCGGCCGTCAACGGCGTGGCGGTGGGCGCGGGCGTGGTGGTGGCGCTGCTCTCCGACATCTGCATCATGGCCGAGAGCGCGCGCCTGGCCGACGGGCACCATCGGCTGGGCGTCGCGGCCGGCGACCACGGGGCGATCATCTGGCCGCTGCTCTGCGGCATGGCCAAGGCAAAGTACTACCTGATGACAGGCGATTTCGTCTCTGGCCCCGAGGCCGAGCGCATCGGGCTCGTCAGCCTGTGCGTGCCCGACGCGCAGCTCCTCGCCAAGACGACGGAGGTGGCGACGAAGATTGCGACCGGGCCGCGCTATGCGACGCGGTTTACCAAGCGGACGCTCAATCAGTGGATGCTGCAGGCCGGGCCCATCTTCGATCACTCGCTCGCGCTCGAAATGATGGGGTTCTTTTCCAAGGATCTTCTGGAGGGCGTCGACAGCGTGAAGGGCAAACGCGCCGCCAAGTTCCCGTCGAACGGATAGGCCCAAGCTCCTGGGCTTTTTGCCCGTGGCTCCCACATTATCATTGAGAAAACGGTCGGCCTCGCCGATCCACTTCGGCGCGCGCTCCGTCCTGTCACGTCAAAGATCGCGGCAGCTTTTGTCTATGGGTCCGTGGCGCATGGAGGGTCGGCCGCGAGAGGCTGCCCTGGTCCAGCAAGTCGTTCAGGCAGACGCAAGAGAGTTCGAGAGTCTGAAGCGATCAGGACTGGTGCGACTCAAAGACGCGGAGAACGCCGCACGCTCTCTGGATAGCCGGTTCGACCGCCCTCTTCCACGACGGCGCGCTTGGTGGGAAGCACGCCCATGGATGATTTCGCCGCCCTCGCGCGACTGGTCGACGCGCTCACGCTGGCTTCGGACCGCATGCAGGCCACGTGCGCGTACGGGCTGGAACAGATCTTTGGTGGTTAGTCGGCGCCTTCTTGGCACGGCCTTCTTTCGGGACGGCCTCCCAAGAATACGGCGCTCAGGACCGGCGAGCAACAGGGCAGCCGCTACCGGGCTTGCTCCCAAGGCGGGAGCACCGTATACTGAGTCGCCAGTGCGGATTATCGCTCGCCGCGCCCTCCGGGAGTTCTGGGAGCGGCATCCCGACGCCGAGCAGCCGCTCAGAGCCTGGTATCACGACGCGCGACAGGCCGACTGGCGCCGACCCGCGGACATCAAGGGCGTGTACGCGAACGCGAGTATCGTCGGAGACAACCGACTCGTGTTCAACATCAAGGGCCACAAGTACCGCCTGGTCGTCGCGATCAACTACTCGTATCGAGTGCGCTATGTCCGATTCGTCGGGACGCATCAGGCGTACGACCGGATTGATGTCACGAGCGTCTGAGGTGGCTGATGCAGATTCGTCCGATCAAGACCAAGGCTGATCATCGGGCGGCGCTGAAGGACATCGAGCGCCTCATGGCTGCCGCGCCTGGCACGGCGGACGGCGATCGCCTCGAGGTGCTCACGACGCTGGTCGAGCACTACGAATGGCAGCACGAACGGATCGAGCCGCCCACTCCAGTGGCTGCGCTTCTTTACCACATGGAGAGCCGCGGGCTCACCCGGCGGGACCTCGAACCCTACCTCGGCAGCCGAGCGCGCGTCGCGGAGGTGTTGAATCGGCGCCGGCCGCTGACGATCGACATGATTCGAAAGCTGCATGCCGGGCTTGGCATCTCGGCGGACGTCCTGATTCGCCCTTATACAGTCAAGGGATCGGCGGCCTAAGCCTCAGGTTTGTGGCGTGAACCCCCGGCCGACCAACCTGGCCCGCTCTCTATATCGACACAACGCATTCGCCAGCTTCATCTGCCGCGGCGTGCGGCACTCGGGTTCAAACAGCCGCCGGCTGGCGACCAGGACGGCGGCGCACCTGGCGCGCGACGTGGCGACGTTCAGCAGCGACTAGCCCGGCGTTCCGGACTCTTCTGGTGGCAGGAGCTCGAAGAACGCTTTCGTGACCTTCGCATGTCCGCGCATCGCGCCAAACCGCCGTTGCGGACGCCCCTGCTTACGCAGGCGTTCCCGGTGCGCGCGAACCTTGTCGAGGGACTTCCGGTTGGACTTCGATCGAGCGGTTGTTGTCACTTGTCGCGGATGGTCTTGATGTCCGCCCTCACCTGTTCGTGAAGCATGCGCATGTAGCGGCGAGTGTCCTCAAGTCCGGTCCGTATCTCTTCACGCAAACCCGCAGCGACGGCTCCCAGCTCCCTCCGCAGGTCGTTGACCTCGCCACCGACGGCGGCGTCGCCGGCTCGCATCTCCTCGCGGAGGCCGCCAATCTCGCCCCTGATTTCGCCCCTGATCTCCGCGGTGATTTCCCTGCGAGTTGTTAAGAATTCATCCTTCACCTCAGCTCGAAATTGCAGAAACTGCGACTCGAGCGACGCCACACGCGTGTCGAGCGCGGCGACCTGGCCCGGTAACTCTTGCAGTGACTGCATTTGGCTCTCGAGAACGGCAACGCGAGCGGCTAACGGCCGTGGCATGACACGACGGCGGTGCCAGGATTGTGCCGGGACGAAGCTAACATCGTCGGGCGGACGACGCAAACACCCTAAGAATGTGCCTTTGCCAGTCGCATCTCCGCGCATCGCGCCAAACCGTCGTTACGGACGCTTCTTGTCGAGCCGCGTCGCGCGAGCCTTGTCGCGGGACATCTGATTGGGCTTCGATCGGACTGACGACTTACTCATATGGAGCTTCATTCGAGCAGCCCGCCGAGCAGCCCGCGGCTGCACCGTTGCCCATTGATCCTCACGCGCTCAACCAGCGGATCGAACACTCGGCTCGCCTGACGTCGGGTGGTTTCGTCATGCTGGCGCCATCTTACGGCAAACGGAGGCGTGGTACCACATGGGCGCAGCTACAGGGCTTCTTGCTTGATTGACTTTCTCTGACGATGGCATCGTCGTCCGGCGTGGCAATCATCGAGATTCATCCAGAACCGATCAGAGGTCCATGGATCGAAGGTTTTGTGCTGGACCGGCACGTGATCAAGAGCGCGCCCATCGGCTATTACGGGCAGCACATGCAGTTCGACACCGTCCGATCAGAGCTGGGTGAACTCATTTATCAGCTCAAGAACAGGAACGGACCTCCTGGAGACATCATCGAGACGGCTGCGGACTTCGTGGCGAAGCAATGGACCTGCAGAATCGACTGCTTGATCGCCGCTCCCCCATCAGTTCAACGCGCGAAGCAACCGGCTGTGGTTCTCGCGGAGGGAATCGCAGCCCTCCTCAAATTGGAACTGCTGGACGGGGTTGTTGTGAAGGCCAAACCGACCGCCGCGATGAAGGACGTTCCGCCTGACAAGCGGAGTGCCCTGTTGAAGGGCGCGATTCAGGCGGGACCAACGTCTGTCGCCGGAAGGCGAGTGCTGATCGTTGACGACCTGTGGCAGACTGGTGGAACAATGCGCCGGGTCGCGGAGGTCGTCACAGCCATGGGTGCCTCAGAGATCCGCGCGCTTGCGATGACTCGGACGAAGTAGACGTATGGCTCCAGTCAAGGTTTTCATCGCTGGCTCACGGTCGGTATCGAGGCTCAACGATGCCCTCAAGCAGCGCCTCGATCGCATCGTCGCCGAGCAGCACGAAGTCCTCGTTGGCGACGCCAATGGCGCGGATCGGGCGGTTCAACAGTATCTTGCTGATCGGCAGTATCGAACGGTGACCGTTTACTGTACCGGCGGGCGATGCCGCAACAACGTCGGCGGCTGGAGCACCCTCCCCGTCGAGCCCCCCGCCGGTGTGCGCGCCGGCTTCGACTTCTATGCCGCCAAAGATCGTGAAATGGCCGTGCACGCGACCCACGGATTGATGCTGTGGGACGGCGAGAGCCGTGGCACGCTCACGAACATCAAGAACCTTGTTCGAAACAACAAGCCGGTCGTCGTGTACCTGAGTGCGGCGAAAACCTTCTTGAACCTCAAGACTCCCGCCGATTTGGATGTTCTGCTAGCTCAAGCCGGATCATCCGCCGGGCACGAAGTCAGGCGACGCGCCTGAACGAGTTTGACACTCCTGAGTACGACAATCCTGCTACGTCATCCGCGCCAGCTTCTGCCACGCGTGCACGATCAGATCGATGACCGATTCGAATGCCAGGCGCTCCTCGTGCTCGGTGAACCCCTAGCCCGCATTATTCGTGAAGGGGCCGATTTCGGTTCGTGTGCGGCGTGATCCTCTCGCAAAGACGTGAATCTGCGGGTGCGGCACGCGCCGCGGGGAGACGCGAGACCGGGGCGCAGGCGGATCGGTTGAGCGAGAGGGATACGCAGACAGCTCCGCCAGCATCGGGAGCACGACGGTCGTGACCGTGCGCGCGCCGTGAGACTAGCCGGCGCGGGCGCCGAGTGCGCACGCGATGTGACGCCAGGCGTCGACGAACGGTGTCGACATGGGCAGGTGGAGGACGATCCGGCGCACCGAGCGGACGACGTGGACGCCGAGCTTGAGCAGCCGCTCGCGCAGCGTGGTCACTTGCGCGCGGGCGCAGGCCGTGCGGGCGGCGCGCAGCCGGAGTTCCTGCATCAGCACGTACGCGGCGGCGGTGAGGAGCACACGCAGTTGATTGGCCCAGAAGCGACAACAGCTCGTACGGTCGATGTGGAGTCCGTCGTGCAGTTCCTTGATCCGATTTTCGATGTCGCCGCGGGCACAGTAGACCCGCTCGTACAGGAAGCGCGGGGTCTGGCGCAGATTCGTGATGACGAAGCGCGGATTGTCGCGGGGCGTCCGTCCGGGGAGCCGCACGACTTCGGCTTTGATGACGACGCGGCGCGCGTGTCGCCAGGTCCGCGTGGCGTACCGCGCCTCGACGTAGACGTGCGCGGTCTGCCCGCTGGCCTCACTCAACGCCCGGGCCTCCGCCATCGCCGGTTCGGCGATGCGCTTCAGGACGGCGTTTCCCGCCATGGCGACGACGTAGTCGAGGGTGGGTTCGGCGTCGAGGAACTCGAGCAGAGCCGGGGTCGCGAAGCCGCCGTCGAGCCGAACAAGGAAGCGCGCCCGCGGAAAGGCCCGCCGCAGCCGCGCCAGGAGCCGGCGCAACAGGCCGAGCGCGCCGCGGGTCGCGGGCGCGTTGCCGGGACGCAGGATCGCCGCGCACAGGTACTGCTCGATCTCCTCATTGAACGTCACAAAGGCCAGCAGCGGGAGATAGCACCAGCCGTCGTAATGCCCGTTGAAGAAGGTGAGCTGCTGCGCCCCATGGGTCGGGTCATCGGTGGGATCGAGGTCGATCGTGATCCGCCGCGCGCGGCCATGCAGCCGTTGGCGGTGCCGCTCGACCACGCGCGCCGCCAGCTCGCGCCCCATCGCGTAGAGGGCCTGACTGGCGACGCCGTTTTCGAAGCGCGAGATCGTCGGTTGCGAGGCGAGCGGGTCGCCGACGATCGGATCGCGATCCAGCAAGAGCTTCTGGATCGGGTCGTCGGCCAGCCGGTCGGCATCATTGGCGTCGGGATAGCCGCAGGCGAGGCCAAAGATCCGCTGGGCCAGCAGGTCACGGAGCGTGTGCTGCACCTTCCCGGGTTGCCGATCGTCGACCAGGCAGCGTGCGAAGCCATCGATCAATCCGTACGGGCGTTCCGCGGCGTTCAACAAGACGGCGCCGCCATCGGAACTCGCGTGCGGCTGGTCGAAGGTCGCGACCAACGGCTTGTCGAACAGGTCCGGAAACAGAACGGTCTGTGGTATGGTGTCGCTGCTCAAGCAGAAGCCTCCGTGGTGGACCAAAGCTCGTGTGGCAACGGCTTTGTACCATGCGGAGGCTTTTGTGTTGCTACCGAAATCGGCCCCTTCGTGAATTATTCAGG
>Ga0156016_138_pt8 | contig 10496 bp, 10 predicted proteins | sample RifCSPlowO2_02_FD_107670 | JGI IMG/M metagenome (GOLD analysis project Ga0156016, IMG submission 107670) | Acidobacteria bacterium RIFCSPLOWO2_02_FULL_64_15 | reverse complement strand
TCCCGCGCAACGGACGGTCCGTCCTACGACTTTCCGCTCACGCCGGAACAACTCGCTCGCGTGCAGCAGGTTGCCTTCGGCGTCCCGAACATGTCCATCTTTTCAATCGGGGCTCGGACCGAGCGCAACCCCACGCCGAGCAGCGGGCACGTCTGGTTCTCGCCGATCATTCCGCGCACCGGAGAGGGCATCCTCGAGTCGCAGAAGGTCCTCTGGCAGGCGGGGCGGGACGCGGGCATTCCATTCAACCGGTTTGCGATGCCGGCCACGTACTACTCCCGGGCGTTCATCTACATCATCGGCATCCCGATCACACGCAACGTCGAAACCGATCGCAAGAATCGCGACGGCTTCCGTCAGCTCATCAAGGTCGCCGCCGAGCACGGCTGGGTGGAGTATCGCACCGCGCCGCTCTACCAGGACAACGTCATGGATACGTATTCTTTCAATAATCACGCGCTCCGCCGGTTCTGCGAAACGATGAAAGAGGCGGTGGATCCGAACGGGATCATGGCTCCCGGCCGCTCCGGGATCTGGTCGAAGCGCCATCCGAGGGCCCGCGCATGAGAATCACGTTCTCGCTGGTGTTCGGTCTTGTCGTTCTCCTCTGGGCCGGCGGCGCTTCCGCGCAGGAGGCGGCGCTCCAGAAGGGCAAGCAGGTGTACGACTATTGGTGCGCCACGTGCCACGGCGAGGGGCCGGGGAAACCTGGCACCACCGCCCTCGCGGCCAAGTACAAAGAGAGCGGCCTTCCGGGGTTGCTCGAGGCGCGGACGAACCTGACGCCGCAGTCGGTCAGGTTCTTCATTCGCAACGGGGCATCCATCATGCCGTTCTTCCGCAAGACCGAAGTCTCCGACGCCGACGTCGACGCGATTGCGGCGTACCTCACTCGTCCCAAGCCCGCAGCGCCGCCGGTGGCTCCACAGGCGGTGAGACCTTAGCCGATCTCGCCCTTTCTTCGTCGCCGTTAGCCGGCGATCGAGAGGGCGTGGCGGCTGGTATTAACAGGTAATTCCTGTTGGCGGGGGGGCGGGTCTGAGAAGGGGCATTCCGTTAACCGGCGCGGCCGCTAATGTTTCCTAACCACGGACGACCTGGTCGGTCATCGCCTCCGCTTCGTTCGTGCGCTTGGCCACCACGCTTTCGAAATCCAGGGTGAGCAGGACGAGCGCGACCAAGCACGCAAGACTGCCGATCGCGAAAATATTTCGAGCCGTACTCCGTTTGAGTGCCAATAGGCCATCTCCCAATCCCGAGTGCCGTGTCGAGCATTGGGCGTAGGTGTTAGATGCCACGAGGCATCCAGCATTTCAGAGCGTTTAGCGCGAGTACCGTCCTGGAAGTGTGTACTTCGATATACAGGCTGGGTATTCGAAGTAGCGTGGCTGAAGAGTGAAGGTGGATGGACTCGGCCTTCACTCTAAATTTAACGCGGAGCGCCCTTCTGCCATGCCACGAACCGGAACTCGATGAGCCCGGCCACGAGCGCCGCCTGCAAGGCATTGCCGCCCACCAAGCTCCTATAGCGATAGCCAAACAGCGGCAGGTGCCTGCCGAGTGCCACCGTCGCGGCTACGATCAGATCGCGTGGCCGGCGGAGGTCGAGGAACTTTGTCAGATCGACGTTCTTGACCTGTCGATAGCCGAGACGACGCGCGCACGCATCTGCGTGGGCAACCGTGATCAAGGACGGCGCGAGCCAGCCGCGTCGCATCTCATCGAGCATCCGCGCCTCCCGCCTGGACAGGGGCTGCTCGGCTCGTTCGCTGAGAAAGTCGTCGCACACGATGAGCAGGCCCCCCGGTACGACATGTTCAACCGTTGCCGAGAAATATGCGTCGGGGTTGGGACTGTGGACGAACGCCTCGATCGAAAACGCAAGCTGGGTCGGAGGCAGTGAGCGCGGCAGGTGCAGGAAGTCGCATTCCAGGCACTCCACGCGACCGGTCAGTGCAGCCTCTTCGATTCGCCGGCGAGCGTACTCGGCCTGTACGCCGCTCACCGTGATGCCCATGCCCCGAATCGGCGAGTGCGATGCGAGAAAGACGAGGCTGGCGCCAATGCCGCACCCGAGGTCGAGGACGTGCAGCGGTGCGCGAAAGGAGCCGGAAAGCTCCTGAATCTCACCGAGGATCAGGCGATCGATGTACTGAAAGGCCTCCGCCTCGGTCCCGACGCCCTCCCCCCACACGGCGCGATGAATCGCGTCCGAGACGCGCGGCCGCCCGAACCATCGCGCCGTGTTGAGGTCGTAGTAGTCTCGGACCTCTTGCGCCGCCGTGATCGGGGTGGTCGATCGCATGTCTCCCAAGCCCGAAAGCTTGCCACATCCGGCGTAACGGGCGGCGGTGCGGGCCGGTCGCGAACCGAGACTGTCAGTTGCCGCCTCCCCGGCAACGGTGTAGGATCGCCACGGGTAAAGACTTCCATAGACTTGTCTTAGGCACCGTTTCGGTGCCCTGTCCCTCGGTGGGGGTATATAGATATGAAGGGTAAGCCTCGGTATCCTGGAATTCGGGTCACCGCTAACGGCAACCAGCTGGTTTCCTACCACACTGAGACGCGCATCGCCGACGCCGGCGTGTTCTATCCCATTACGCCTTCTACTGAGGGAGGCGAGCTGTACCAGCAGGCGTTTGCTGAGGGCAAGCTCAACGTCTTCGGCCGCAACACCATCGCCGTCGAAGCCGAAGGAGAACACGCGGCTCAGGGTGGCGCCATCGCGCATTCGGTCTGCGGCAAGCGCGTGGTCAACTACACCTCCGGCCAGGGAGTCGTCTACGGCCTCGAGCAGTACTACCACGCGCCGGGCAAGGGCTCGACGATGGTGTTGGAGGTGGCCGCCCGCGCCCTGACCAAGCACGCCCTGAACGTGCACTGCGGGCACGACGATGTCATGGGCGCGCTCGACACGGGCTGGATCATGGTCTTCGGCAAGGACGCCCAGCAGGCGGCCGACCAGGCGCTCATCGTCCGACGCGTCACCGAGCTCAGCCTGACGCCCGCGATGAACGTCATGGACGGCTTTCTCACATCCCATCTCGAGCGGACGTTCTACAAGCACGAGTCGGAATTGATCCGGCGGTTCCTGGGCGCGCCCGACGACCTCATCGATTGTCCGACGGAGAGCCAGCGGCAGCTGTTTGGCCCCAAGCGCCGTCGCGTGCCCCGCATGATCGACTTGACCAACCCGGTGCTCCTCGGCCCGGTCCAGAACCAAGAGCACTACATGCAGGGCGTCGTCGCCCGCCGCAACGAGTTTACCGAGCCGATTCTCCAGTTCTTCGAGCAGGCCTACGAGGAGTTCGGCGAGCTGACGGGCCGCTACTACGGCCTGGTCACCCAGTACAAAACTGACGATGCCGACACCGTGTTTGTGGCGCTCGGATCGGCGGCCGAGAACATCGAAGCCGGTGTGGACTACCTGCGCCAGAAGAGGGGCGCGAAGGTGGGCTCCGTCCACATAAACGTCTTCCGTCCGTTCCCGGAGGCGGCGGTCGTCAGGGCGCTGACCGGCAAGAAGAACGTCATCATTCTCGAGCGCACCGACGAGCCGATGGCCGGCGACAACCCCATGGGGCGTGACATTCGCACGGCGCTCCATAAGGCGTTGCAGGGCATAGAGGGCCTCCCGGCCATCACGGCCGACCAGATGCCCCGCCTCTTCGGCGGCATCTACGGTCTCGGCTCCAGAGATTTTCGTCCAGAGCACACCATTGGCGCCTACGAGTTCGCCATGGGCCAGCGCGCGCGCAAAGACGGCAAGCGCGCGGCCGACGGTGTGTCGTTCATGGTGCTCGGCGTGGATCACCCCTACGAAGTGAAGTCCGACGACTCGCCCTCGCTCCTGCCCGAGAAGGCGGTTGCGGTCCGGTTCCATTCGGTCGGCGGCTGGGGCGCCATCACGACCGGCAAGAATCTTGGCGCGATCATCGGCGACTTGAACGATCTGCTGTACGACCGCGATCGCATTGTCGATGAATTCGGCAATCCGAAAGAGATCATCCACGTCAGCGCGAATCCGAAGTACGGCTCGGAGAAGAAAGGTGCGCCCACGGCCTATTTCATGGTCGCGGCGCCCGAGCGGATCCGCGTGAACTGCGACCTGCGTCACGTCACGGTCGTGTTGTGCTGCGACCCCAAGGCCTTCACCCACACCAACCCGCTCGACGGAATGGCCGAGGGCGGCTGCCTGATTTGGGAGTCCGACGAGACGGGAGAGAAGGCGTGGGAGCGGCTGCCGCTCTGGGCGCGCAAACAGATCATCGACAACAAGATCCGCGTCTTCACGTGCCCCGGCTTCGAGATCGCGCGCAAGGCCACCGATCGCGGCGACCTGCAGCTGCGCATGCAGGGGAATGCGTTCCTCGGCGCGTTCTTTTCCGTGTCGCCGCTGCTCAAGGAATTCGGCATCACGCCCGAGCAGTTCCGGGACGTCGTCCAGAAGCAGTACGTGAAGAAATTCGGGCGATTGGGTGACGCCGTCGTGACGTCCAACATGGAGGTCATGACGCAGGGCTTCGAGCGCGTGCATGAGATCCCCATCGGCGAGCTCAGCGCAGCCGATCGATCCACCATGCGCGGCCAGGCGCTCCTGCCGATGGTCGCAGGCAATGGGAACGGACATGGAGAGAGCTGCGGGTCGGGATGCCGCTCGTACGACATCCCCGAGGGGCAGCTCGAACGTACGCCGGTCACGCGGATCAAGAACTTCGACGACATGTTCCGTGCGGGCCTTGGATACAACCAGCCGGCCAACGCCTATGCGGCGATGGGGGTGATGGCGGCCGGCAGCGGCGACACGGCGTCGAAGTACGTCGCCCGGCGCGAGACGCCGCTCTTCATTCCGGAGAACTGCACGCAGTGCATGGAGTGCATCGCCGTCTGTCCGGATACGGCGCTCCCGAATTGCTCGCAGGACCTCGAGACGGTGTTGCGGACGGCGGTGACCAACTACGTCACCGACGCGAGCGAGCGGCAGAAGATGCTCCATCTGATGCCCGAGATCGAGAAGCGCACGCGGGAGATGATGCGCGACGGCCTCTCGACTACACCCCCGTCGTTTCAGCAGATCGTCAAGCAGGTGACCAACGAGGTCAACGGGTTCTCGCCCGAGGCCAAGCGGCAATTCTTCGATGTCCTCGACAAGGTGCCGCTGGCCTACCAGAAGACCAACGCCATCTTCGCGACGCCCGAGAAGAGGACGCCCGGCGCCGGCGGCGTGTTCTCCATTTTCGTGTCGGATCTCTGTAAAGGCTGCGCCGCCTGCGTCACGGCCTGCGGCGAACATCAGGCTCTGCGGATGGTGCAGGAGACCGAGGAGGTCAACGCCGAGCACGAGACCGGAACCGCCTTCCTCGACCTGCTGCCCGACACGTCGCAGAAGTACCTGGGCCTCTACAACGACGCGCGGCCTCAGGATTCGAAGACGGCGACGCTGCGCAACATGCTGATGGTGCGCCGCAACTACGACGCCCTGGTGTCGGGCGACGGCGCGTGCGCCGGATGCGGCGAAAAGAGCATCCTCCGGGCGGCGACCTCCGTGACCGAGGCGTACATGCGGCCGCTGTTCCACGCCAAGGCCGATCGGTTCCGCGCCACAGCCGACCGGCTGGACCAGGTCGGCGTCCGGAAGTTCACCGAGCTCAAGGAGCGGAACCTCGAGGAGTACAACCTGCTTCGCAAAGCCGTGGCCCATCTGCTGATGGGGCTTGGCGGCGAAGACGACCAAGACACGAAGGCGCGCATCGACGCGCACGAGCAGGCGCACGGGCCGATTGCCGACAAAGACCTCGTCAACGCGCTGACGGCGGTCATGCGGCAGGAGGCGTTCAACCACAAGAACCTGCAGGCGCTCGACGGACGCCTCCCCAACGGCATGTCGGTCATGGCCATGGCGGCGCACACGGGCTGCAACACGGTGTACGGATCCACGCCGCCCAACAACCCGCATCCCTATCCGTGGATGAATTCGCTCTTCCAGGACGGGATCACCGTTGGCTGGCTCATCGGCGAAAGCTTCATGGTCGACCACGGCCGCCGGTCGGTCATCCCCGAGCGGCTCGCCAACGCGCTGCTGAATCGGGCGAAAGACGTCATCAACCCGCGCGAATACTATGAGTATGTTCACTTCAGCGACGCGGTGATGACCGACCAGGAAATCCTCGAGCTGCCGAAGGTGTGGGTCGTCGGCGGTGACGGCGGCATGGGCGACATCGGGTACCAGAACATGTCGAAGGTGATGCTGCAGAACCGCCCGAATGTCAAAGCCGTGATGCTCGACACGCAGGTGTATTCGAACACCGGCGGTCAGAACTCCGACTCGACGCCGATGCTCGGCGGCAACGACATGAACGTGTTTGGCGCCGCCACGCAGGGCAAGAACGTCGAGAAGAAGACCGTCGCCGAGACCTTCCTGGCGGGGCATGGGTCGCCGTTTGTGGCCCAAGTGTCGATTGCCAACGCGCCGAAGCTGTACCGGGCCATCCTCGACGGCATCGAGTACCGTGGGACGGCGTTTCTCCAGTGCTTTACGACCTGCCAGCCCGAGCACGGCGTGGCCGACGACATGGCGCTCACCCAGGCCCAGCGCGTGCGCGACTCGCGCGGGGCGCCCGAGTTCGTGTTCAACCCGAGGCTCGGTGAGACGTATCCCGAAGCCCTCGACGTCAAGGGCAATCCGTCGCCCGAACTGGACTGGTACGAGACGAAGTTCAAGAGCACGAACGAGCCGTACCGATACACCGTGGCCCACTGGTGCGAGACCGAAGCGCGGTTCCGCAACCACTTGAAGAAGATTAAGAAGGAAGTGGCGGCCACGCTCATCCCGCTCGAGAACATGCTGGTCCGCATCACGCAGCAGGATGTCGTGTATCGCCGGTATCTGGTGGCCGGTCATCGCTCGTACGTGCCAGACTTTGGCGTCTACATCAAGGTGCAGGGGGCGGACGGCGTCGTCGAGTACCGGTCGATCTCGCGCCAGCTCGTGCTCTTCTGCGTCGAGCGCCGCAAGGCGTGGCGCATGTTGCAAAGCAAAGCCGGCATCGAGAATCGGGAGTACAAAGCCCAGCGCTCGATTCTGGCCGACGTGGACGCCGGCAAGCTCTCCAAAGAGGATCTCTTCGCGCGCGCCGAAGAGCTGATGAAGGAGCGGTTGCCCAAGCCCGCCGCGGCCCACAAGCCCGCGGAGCCCAAGGTCCGTCCGTCCGACGGAGGTCCGGCGGCCGCGCCGCGCGTGCCGTCGCCGAGTGTCCCTGCAGACGTCCCCACGCCAACCGGCGTGTGAGCGTTACACCGTGAATGCCGTAGGGGGGTCCTTTGGGACCCGCCGAAGGAGCCGGGTCCAGAAGGACCCGGCCTACGCACTAACCCAACTAGGAAAGCGAGAGTCTCATGAAGCGAAGCGCGAGTGCTGTGTGGTCGGGTGGACTCAAGGATGGAGAAGGCACGGTATCGGCCGAAAGCGGGGCCCTGTCCGGCGTGCCTTACAACTTCACCAAGCGGTTTGAGAGCGAGAAGGGCACGAACCCCGAGGAACTGATCGCGGCGGCCCATGCCGCCTGCTTTTCCATGGCGCTCTCGTTGTTCATGGCGAACGAGGGACTGAAGCCGGAAAGCATCGACACGTCGGCAACCGTGAGCTTCGACAACGTCAATGGCGCTTGGACCGTCACCGAGAGCCACCTGAAGACGACCGTCAAGAGTCCCGGGGCCAACGCGGCGGCGTTCCAGAAGGCCGCAGAAGGCGCAAAAGCCGGCTGTCCGATTTCGCGTCTGCTGAATACTAAGATTACGCTGGACGCCCGGCTCGCCTAGAGGCGGGCAGGCGGGCGCGCGAACACCCCGACGACCGGACGCACCACGTCCGCAAGATCTCCCCAGTGCATCCGGATCGCGTCGGTGTGCGTGCCGGCATTGAAGACCACTTTGGCCCACGACCGTCCTGGCACGTGAGAGACGTCGGCTTCTTCTTCGGCCGTGAACGCGGCTCGATGGCGGAATGTCGTGTACGGGACGCGGGCGTCCTTGAGGAACTCGACGAGTGAGCGTGGTCTCACGTCGCCCCTCCAGGCCGGCCGCGCCGCCGGCCGGCAACTGCGTGACCCAAGGTCCGGATTGCAGGCTGACAGCGCGGGATTATATGCCGGTCTCACGGTGTTGGAAATGGAAAATCTGGACGGCGAATTCGTTGACCCCAGTCGAGCCGCGCCACTACAATTCGATTTCACGTCCTCCGCGTGGGCCAGTAGCGCAGTTGGGAGCGCGCATGAATGGCATTCATGAGGTCGCCGGTTCGATCCCGGCCTGGTCCACCAAACCTTCATTCCCGCCCTCAATCGCTCGCAAGTAGTTGAAGGCCGGTGCGGATCCGGACGAGCGTCAGCTCCTCGCGCAGCTTCTCGGCGTGACGGTCGTAGGTCTCGATGTCGATCGACCGCTCGAAGAGGAACGCCTCGTCCAAACGGTCCAGTTTGTCTTGAATGGCCTTCGCGGCTCGCTCGGCGTTCGCGACCTCATCACGCACGGCTGCTTTCCGCGCCTTCCAGATCTGCAGCACGGATTCCTTGAGTAGCCGCATATAGCCTGGTGTTGGCTGCAGCAGGGCAAGTTCGTCTGCGAACAGTCCCTCGAGTTTCGCCTTCGTCACGTTGACCGCGCGGCAGCCAGGGCGGCAGTGGTAGTACGCGTAGTACTCGTTGCGACCCTTCGACCAGCTACCGGTAAGGCCGCGTCCGCAGGACTCGCAGCGGACGAAGCCGCGCAGCGAAAAGTCCGGATGCGCGCGCTTGCCCGGTGCCGTGCTCGGCACACGGCCCGACAGAATCGCCTGGACGCGGTAGAACAGGTCTTCCGAGATCAGCGGTTCGAAATCGCCACGTTTGTCACGAACGCCGTACTCGGGCACATCCACAATGCCCGCGTACAACTGGTTGCGCAGCAGCATGCCAATCGTTTGTGACGTGAGTGGTCGTCCGCGTCGATTGGTGAGGCCCGAGGTCCTGGCCCGTTGCGTAGTCCTCGAACGCGCGTCGTACGAGCGGCGCCCGTTCTGGATCGTGGATCAAGCTCTTGCCCATCGCGCGCGGGGCGTTGATGTAGCCGATCGGCGCCAGGAACACCCAGCGTCCGAGCTCCAGCGCAGCTTTCATGCCGGCGCGGGTCCGGTCTGAGCGACAGTCGTTGTCGAACTGCGCGAATGCGGCCAGCACGCCTTCCATCAGCTTGCCCGTGGACGTGTCGTCGATCGGCTCCGTTGCCGACCGCAGCGAGATGCCGAGCGATTGCAGGTGCGAGCGCAGCGCGAAGTGGTCGTATTTGTCCCGCGCGAATCGCGTCAGGTTGAACACGACGACGAAGTGCACGCGGCCCTTATTCAACCGGCAGTACGTGAGCAGGTTCTGAAGCTGACTGCGGTCCGTGGTCTTGGCGCTCTCGCCTTCCTCGTGAAACCGCTCGACGACTTCGTAGCCCTGGCGGCGGCAATACTCTTCGCAGGCGCGCAACTGCGTCGGCAGGCTGAGGTTCTCGGTCTGCTCCTTCGTGCTGACGCGTACGTAAATCACCGCGCCGACCATACGCGGCAGCTTAGATCCATCTGCGGGCACGGGCAAGGCACGTTTCCGAGGCACGGTTTCTACTCGGGAATCCGAGCGTGTTCCAGGTACATCTCGACCACCACGCACGCCATCGTTTCGGCGTGCCGGCGAATCAGGGCGACCTCCTGATCCGTCAATGCTTCGGCCTCATCACCGAGCAATTCACGACAGCGCGCAATCGGAATCGAATTGGATTTGTCATCCGGTTCTTCGACGAGCTCCATGGCGCTCCCCCTCGACGGCGATACATGTGTATTCGCTTGTGTTGGGATCTCGCGCTCCAGCGCGCCGGCCTGGAGCCGGCGCGCCGATGTCCGTGGAGCACGGATGCGGGCCTTGAAGCCGACATCGAACCGCGGGAGCCAGGCTCCGCGCGGCGACGGTCGTCGCGTGGCTGGCGACCGTCATCTACGACGCGTTCGGCCGAGACATGGACGCGCGTGCGCCTCGGTGAACGCCACTCTCAATGACGCTGGGTCTTCGAGACGAGGCGTCGAAGAGAGTCCGCGTGATCCGCGAGTCAGGTGTGCGCTCGTTCACGCGCAGCGTGAGAGCGCAGCAGCCAGATGCGATGTTGTGGGGTGCGCTTGAATCGTGCCCTGAGGGCGACGACTGGAGACGCGCTCTGCATGCACTGTGTGCGATGCGGAGGATGTGCCATGCGGCACAGACGCGAGACACCAACATACGCCTGCCGAAATCCCGCGTCAACCTCGTTCTCTCGGCAGAAGTGAGGACGAGCTTCCCCGGCCATCACACAAGTGCGACCTCCGAGCTGCGCGGAGGCGCCGTCAAGACCGCAGCCCGCGGGGTCGAGCGCAGCGAGAGCCTTGACGGCGCCGAGCACAGTTCGATCGTGATCATGTGATCGCCGATGTTGGCGAGAATGATCGTCAA
>Ga0156016_120_pt2 | contig 10592 bp, 12 predicted proteins | sample RifCSPlowO2_02_FD_107670 | JGI IMG/M metagenome (GOLD analysis project Ga0156016, IMG submission 107670) | Acidobacteria bacterium RIFCSPLOWO2_02_FULL_64_15 | reverse complement strand
CAAGAACGTCGGGCCGAACGGGAAGCCGGCCGTGAGCGACCACGTCCACAGCGCGAGCAGCACAGCCACAGTGACGGCCAGCCCGTCGCCGACAAAGAGCACCAGCCGGCGCTCGGACGTCCGGAGCGGACGGCTCATGCGTCCCCGCCGACGGCCGACCCGTTGCCCCTGGCCTCGTGCTCGTGGTTCGTTACGTGCTGGTAGAATGTCCTCATGCGAATCGCTTCTGGGAAAGTCGTTGGCGGTCGTGTCGAACTCGATGCCGAGCTACCCGAAGGCGCATCTGTTACCGTGCTCGCACGGGAGGGCGACGAGACGTTCGAAGCCGACCCCGATACTGAACGAATGCTCCTTGACGCCATCGCTCAGTGCGAACGCGGCGACACGATCCCGATGGCGCAAGTCCTTGGCGAGCTTCGTAGCCGAGAGTGAGCAAGCCGCTCCAGGTTGAGGTCAGTGCGCTTGCGGCAGCTCAGATTCTCGCAGCTGAGGCCTGGTGGCGCCTCAACCGGCCGAAAGCGCCGAATGCCATTCGAGAGGAACTTGAACGAGCTTCCTCGCTTCTCGCGACGCAACCACAGATCGGAACACGTGCTCGGAATGTCAGCCTGCTGGGCGTGCGCCGCCTTCATCTTGCACGCATCCGCTACGATGTCTACTATCGCGTGGTAGCCATGCCCAAACAACTCGAGATTCTGGCTTTCTGGCATACAAGCCGAGGCATCAATCCTCCGATCTGAAGAGGTGCTCGCTTGATGTAGTGTCCGCCTTCAGGCGGACCTGTGAGGTCCGGCCAATTTGACTGGCGTGCCTGCCAGCGCGATCGCCGCCAATACCACCTTCGGCCCGATGGCGACCGCGTGCAGCACCACGGCGACGGCCAGGGCCTCCGAGCGAGGAACCTGCAGCGCGCCAAGCGTCACCACGGTGAGGTAATGAAACACACCAAGGTTGCCAGGGACGGAGACGACGGTCGTGCCGATCTGCAGGACGACCAGCAATGCGAGGCCCGCGACGATCGGAAGCTCGAGATCGAAAGCACGAAAGACCAGGAGATTCGTAGACACCGCGCCGATGGTCATCAGTGCGGTCAGCGGCACGGTCGCCAGAAACAGATGCGGTCGCGTGCCCGCCGCCCATGCGCTTCGAATGCCAGACTGTTGCGCCTCAATCCAGCGGCCAATAGACGACTCTGGGCTGAAGCGCTTCCCGACCGATCGCGCTCCGATCGGCACAAGCCACACCAGGCCTGCGACGGCCGCGACTGTCGCTACCGCCATGACGAGCGCTCGAGACGTGGCATTCTCGCCCAACCCGGGCATCCAGCCGCTCACGCCACTCAACACAACCAGCAGGACCGCGACGGCGAACGCCGAAACGTCGAATATTCGCTCGAGAGCCATTCCCACCAACACGCGCCCGGCGGGCAGCCCGAGCTTGCTGCAGGTGAATGCCACGCGGGCGCCTTCCCCGAAGCGGAGTGGAACGACGATGTTCACCGCCTGCCCGACGATGACCGCGTCCCACAGGCCGCGCCAGACGCGGAACGAGCTGCCTGCATCAAGAAAGAGGACCGAGCGTGTCGTCACGACGGCGAGCGTGAGCAGGATGGACACGGCCGCCGCGATCACCCACGAGACGCTTGCTGCCTGAAAGCTGGCGACGAACTGCGGCCACTCGACGCTGGCGAAGCAGGCGTACAGACCGGCGGCGCCAAGGACGGCACCGAGAAGATATCGAAACGCGCGCGTAGCGTGAGACCGGGGCGCGTCCGGAACGGCGAGGACCTCAGACAAGGCCTCTTGTCCAGTACCACGCGATGGCAGTGACTTCGCGTAGTGCGTTCAGAAGATCGGCCGATCGCCACTTTAACCGGTTGAACGGGTCGTCGTAGGTCTTCCTGCTAGGCTCGAAATGGGGAAATGTTGAAACCTGAGCATGCCTTGCCAGCGGATTCGTCGCTCCAACTGCCGTGTAGCCCGAGACGACCCGCAGACGAGAGAAGCCCTGCTTGCGGAACGTGAGCAACAGGCGCCGCGAGTGCTCGCCTGAGGTCACCAGCAAGAGACGGCTCTGTCGAGTGAATCGGCCGCTGGCGGCTTTGAGCAACGACATCGGATGATCGGCGGTGCTGGCCGGAAGGGGGTCGAGGATCGTTGCTTCACGTGGAATGCCTAGCCACACCGCCGCATCAGCGTACGTTTCAGCTTCACTGAGGCTCGTCGTGCCTCTTCCTGTAAACACGACCACGGGTGCGTACCCATCAGCAAACAGCTGGACCGCAGTGTAGATTCTTCGCCAGCCCGGGTCGCTCGGTAGATTGTCAGAGTAAGTACCGCCACCAATACATACGATGGCATCGGCCTGATCCGGTGACTCAGTGACGTCCAGCCATCTGTCGACGCCGAGGGGCCAGCCGAGTAACAGCCAGAGGATGCCGATAAGCCCCGTCGCGCCGACGACGGCAAGGACTTTGGTGGCGAGGCGTCTCACCATATCCACTACGCTTGGGGTTTTGGTCCCCTGATTGCCCGCATCAACTGACCCAGCATCTCCCATCCGAACCATGCGGCGAGAACGAACCAGAGTGCTTTTTCCCACCAGCGAACGGCCTGACCAAGCCCCCAGCCGACGCAGACAAGGAACATCCCAGAGGTCCACGGGAATCGGAAGGAGTACTCCTTGAACAGATCTCGGCGGCGTCGCCTCGTCTCTCTGGCGAGCCAGTCGTGGTAGCTGAAGACGGACAGCAGAATCGACAGCCCCAGGATCCAAAGGCCGTTCGCGGCGACCATCCGCCAGTCAATCATGCGCTCTGACTGCCTTGCGACGTGGTGATAGCATTAGCGCCAAACGTGTCCGGACAATTCAGGCGACTGCTCAAGGGTTTGGCTGCGGCAGAGCTACCGATCGTCATCTTGATCGCGCCTGCACTGCTGTTTCCTTCTCCGATACGCCTTCTCGTCGCTCTTGTAGTCCCGGCGATCTGGTTGTGCAACTTGCACAGCAATCGCCGCCTGATCCCTCCAACGCCACTCAACACAACGCTCTTGGTCCTGCTCGGCATGGTCGGCGTCAGCCTCATTGCGACATTTGACATCAGCTTCAGCCTCGGCAAGGTGTCCGGCGTCGTGCTGGGCGTCTTCGTCTTCTGGGCGATGGTGCGCTGGGTCACGACGCCGGCGCGCCTTCGCGCGGCGGTTGCCGTCTTCCTTCTCGCGGGCGCTGCGCTCGCCGTCCTCGGCCTTCTCGGTACCAATTGGATCGCCAAATTCCCCGTATTAAGTGCGATCATCGCGCGCCTGCCGCAAGCGATTCGAGGCGTACCGGGTGCGGAAGAAGGCTTCAATGCCAATGCGGTGGCTGGGTGTCTGGTGCTCTTCGTGCCCCTCCAGGTCGCATTGCTGGTCGGGGCCGTGCAGCGCCGGCTGTTTCTCTGGCGATCGAGCGGCGGCCTTGTAACTTGGGAGACGGCATGTCAGGCGGCCCTACTTGTACTGACCGCTGGTACTCTCGTGCTTACTCAGTCGCGGGGCGCCTGGGTGGGGCTCCTTGTGACAACTGTTATCTTCTTCGTTTGGTACAGCCGACTTACGCGCGCGCTAGCCGCCGTAATCGTGGGCGGTGTTCTCATGTTGACGGTAACGCTTGGTTTCGAACGCACGGTGAACCTTGCTATCAGCCAATCCGGTCCGGGAATGGCAGGCAACGTGTCTAGCCGAGTGGAGCTGTGGTCACGGGCTATCTACGGCATCCAGGACTTCCCGTTCACTGGGATGGGGATGAACGCGTTCCGTAAAGTCATGCCCGTACTCTACCCGGCGTTCCTGATCTCGCCGGACTGGGACGTGGCACACGCGCACAACCATCTGCTGCAGGCCGCGTTGGATCTAGGCCTTCCTGGTCTCGTTGCCTACATCTCGATCTGGCTGGTAGTGGGCTGGCTGCTTGCGCTGGTCTACCGCCATGCAGAGCAGCCGATCTATCGGACCATCGCCGGCGGACTCGGTGCGGGCTTCATTGCTCACTTCAGTTTCAGCATGACCGACGCCATTCCACTCGGCGCTAAGGTCGGTGTGTTGTTCTGGCTGACGCTGGCGCTGTCTGTCGCACTCCACCGGATCGCGCTGCCGCCGGTGGTCAAATCCGGCTGAAGCCGGATCCCCACGAATGACATGATCGTACGTGGGGTCCGCCTTTTAGGCGGACCTCAGGTCAAAGAGCGAACCCGGCCTGCGCGGCGTCGTTGTAGAACATCTTCACGGTGTCGAGCGAATACTCACCGAGGTCGTACCCGACCAGCGACAGCTTCTTGAGGATGTCGGGCGTGACCGTAATAATGTGACATCCGATGGCGTCGGCTTGGAAGATATTGAGCAACTCTCGTGGGCTCGCCCAGATGAGCTCGGCGAGCGGAGCGACTCGCAGTATCTCAACTGCGGCGGTCATCAGCGGCACCGGATCGCACCCGGTGTCGGCCACACGCCCGGCAAAGACCGAGATGCACGACGGCGCGCCGCTGGCTACGGCGGCGGTGACGTTGCGTACCTGATCGAGGGAGAGAATTGCCGTCACGTTGACCTTGACTCCAGATCCGGACAACCGCCGGATCAGCGCGCACGCCGACTCGCGGCGTGTATTGGTCACCGGGATCTTCACATAGACGTTCTCTCCCCAACTGGCAATCTCGCGTGCCTGACGTTCCATGTCAGCAAACTCGTCTGAAAATACCTCGAACGAAATTGGCCGATCGGGAATCGCCTTCAGGACCTGCAGCGCGAAGGCACGGTAATCGCTGATGCCGGCTTTCCGCATCAACGTTGGGTTGGTGGTGAACCCCTGGACGAACGGGTGGCGATAGAGCTCCTGCATGCCGACCAAGTCGGCACCATCGGCAAAGATCTTGACGGACAGGTTGTCGACAGACTTCATGAACCCTCACTCCGCGAATGGGCCAGAATCCAATCGGCGGCGTCCTCGAGCGACCCCACCGTCGCGTCCACACGCTCGGGACGCCGTTCGTCGTACCCGTGATCGATGAAGATTGTCGCGCAGCCGGCGAGGCGGCCGGCCTCCACATCACGCCAACGATCGCCCACCATGAAGCTAGCCGACAGGGACAGATCGAGGTCGACGGCCGCAGCTTCCAGCAGCCCGGCCTTTGGCTTTCGGCAGGCGCACCCGTCACCGTCGTCATGATCACAGACCCGAAACTGGTCGATGGGCAGCGTCGAGGCCAGACGCGCGTGCATCGCGTCAACGACCTCCCGCCGCTGCGATCCGCGAGCCACGTCGGGCTGATTGGTCACCACCACGAGGCGGAAGCCCGCGTCGTGGAGGCGCGCGAGGGCCTCGGGGACACCGGGCAGGACCTCGAGATCTTCCACGCGTGCCGGCGGGTATGGCTTTCCGCCGCGAACGATGGCGCGGTTGATCACGCCGTCCCGGTCGAGGAAGACGGCGCGACGGCCGGCGTTGTCGATTCCCATTTCGTCTGAGCGCTTTTGAGTTTCGGATGTGACACAAGCAGGTGCCACACGACGGCCTGGAAGGCTTCGGTGTGCGGCGTGATGTTTTCCGGGTTGACGGTCGGCACGATGACGCACGCGTCGGCGACACGGGCCGTATAGCCGCCGTCTCGTCCGACGACGCCCACGACCTGCGCGCCGACTTGTTTGGCGTACTGCAGCGCGCGCACGAGGTTCTGGCTGACGTTGTGCTCGATGCTTCCACCGCCGACCGAGAAGACAAACACCATGTCGGTCGATCGCAGGCGGCTTCCCTCGAGCCAGGCCGAGAAAATGTTCTCCCAGCCTTCGTCATTCGTCCGCGCGGTGAGCTCCGAGACGTTGTCGACCGGGGTATAGGCTTCGATCCCGGCGATTTTCCTGAAATCGTTGACGGCGTGCGAGCAATTGGCGGCGCTGCCCCCCACGCCCAGGAAGAACAGCCGGCCGCCGCGCGCGCGCAGATCCGCCAGCAGTGTCACCATCCTCTCGATGGCCGTCGCGTCAAGATCGGCGACCACACGGGCGACTTCATCCAGATGTTGCCGAGCGTAGGTCATTCGGCCGCGACTCCCTTCGCCGCCAGGTGGGCCCGCGTTTCATCGAGCCCGGCGGGCGAACCAATCTCATAGAACCTCTTCGGCACTTCGAAGCCAGCCAGATGGCTCTCCGCGACCAGTTTCTGATACACCTCAGCGAGGTCGAACGCCAGGTCGGCACTTGCGCGGGCGTATTCCGCGAACACCACCTTGCGGAAGATCCCAAGTCCATAATCGATGTGTCGCATGTCGGGCGTCGGATGCTTATCGTAGCGGATGATGCGGCCCTCTTCGAACAGCACGTTGCTGCGATCCCACTGATCGTTGTTGCGGTAGACGGTCATCAGCCCGTTCTTGCCGGCCGTCGCGAATGCTTGCTCAATGGCCTGGTAATCACATTCGAGGTAGGAATCGCCATAGAGGACGAAAAACGGATCGCTCAGGGCCGGCAAGGCGTTTCTGACCGCACCGCCCGTACCGAGGTGACCCGGTCCGTCGAACACGTAGCGCAAGCGCACACCGACACTGGTGCCGTCGCCGAGCGCGTCGCGCACCATTTCACCAAGATGTCCGACGAGAAAGACAATATCGGTGAGACCGTGACGCCGGAGCAGCTCGACCTGATGGGCGGCGAAGGGCTTACCCGCGACGTCCACGAGCGACTTCGGAATCTGTTCGGTGATCGGCCGCAGTCTGGTGGCCAACCCACCCGCGAGAATAGCAACCGACATCTTCATCCAAAGAGCACCTTCGTGCCCTCGAAATCGAAACGGAAGCGAACTTCCTCGAGTCCGGCCTTTCTCATGGCCGCCCGCAGGGGTGCGTGGTCCTCGGTATAGAACAACAGGAATCCGCCGCCGCCTGCCCCCACCAGCTTCCCGCCAACGGCGCCGTGCTTGCGCGCCAGCTCGTACCACTCGTCGATCTGCGGGTTGCTCATTCCTGGTGAGCGCCGCTTCTTGTGTTCCCAATGCTCGTGCATCAGCTCGCCGAAGAGTGCCGGCTTACCATCTTCGAGCGCCCGCCGGCTGCGCAATCCTAGCTCCTTCACGTAGTGCAGATTTTGCAGCATCTCTTCGTCGGCCCACTCGGTGCGCGTTTTTTGATCGCCCAGGACGGCGCTGGCACTGCGGGAAAAGCCCGTGAAGAACAGCAGCAGATTCTCCTCCAGATCGAACAGCCGATCCATGCCGATCTTCAACGGACAGGCTTCCACCTTGCCATCCTGATTGAATGTGAGACAGGTGACGCCGCCGCAGGCGGCAATGTATGGATCCTGCTTCCCAATCGGTTCGCCGAGGCGATCGATTTCGATCTCGCACGCCAGCTCGGCGAGTTCGGTCGGGTGCAACAACCGCCGGCGGTGAGCATAGAGCGCCTTCAAGAGCGCGGTCGTGAAACTACCCGAAGAGCCGAGTCCGGTCCCGGCAGGAATGTCGGCCAGCGTCGTGATCTCAACTTGTGGTGTCCTGAATCCCAGCATCCGGATCGCCTCGCGGATGATTGGATGCTGGACCTCGTCAGCTTTTTCCACGTGTTCGAGCTTTGAATATTTGAGGAAGATGCCCTCAACGAACGGCCGCATCACCGTGACGTAGACGTACTTGTCGATGGCCGCCGCAATGAGAACCCCGCCGTGATCCTTGTAGTAGGACCGCAGATCGGTTCCCCCTCCCCCAAGGGTGATGCGAAGCGGACTACGTGTGATGATCATCGATGACCTGCGGACACGGCCGGCGAAAAGTCGTAGCCAGACTGATGATGGATCGCCTCGACGATGGCGAGCGCCGCGCGCGCATCAGCAAGGCCGGCCGCCGGCGCGCGACCGCGCCGGATGTCTTCCAGAAACTCCTCAAATTCCAGCGCCCACGACCGATCGCCGCCAGGGTACTCCCAAGTCTCAGCCTCCGGTGGTCCCATCTCTGGCAGCATCCGGTAGTACGTCAGACGTTCCACGCCATAGCTGCCCCCGAGCCCCTCGATATGGAGCTTTCCCTGGCGGCCGTAGATTTCCAGCGAGAAAATGTTTTTCCACTCGGTGCAACTAACGTGCAGGAACGCCGCTTGGTCGCGCGCGGTGCGAAGGATCAGAAAGGCATTGTCATCGACCGGCATCTCCCAGTAATACGTATGGGCAAATCCGTTCACGCTTGTGAACTCGCCGAGGAACCAGCGCGAGAGGTCGATCACGTGCACGCCCTGATCGATGAGCTCTCCCCCGCCTGAAAGCTCCGGGTTGGCCCGCCATTCCTTCTCGTAGCCGAGACGGCCGCCGTGACCATAGCGGCCGCGGACGAACATCAGTTCGCCGAGCACGCCAGCATCCAAGATCTCGCGGCCCTTTTGCAGCGCCGGATGGTAACGATGATTGAACCCGACGCGCACAAGGCGGCCCGATCGGCGCGCCGCCTCGATCACCGTGTCGATCTCCGAGACCGACCGGGCCGCCGGCTTCTCCACAAGCACATGCTTACCGGCGTCCACCGCGGCGCGCGCAATCTCCGCCAACGCGTTGTTGGTGGTCGCGACAACGACGATGTCGACGTCCTTACGATCCAGGACCGCCCGCCAATCCTTGATTGCCACGGCGCCAGGGGCGGTGCGGGCCAACGCTTCGGCGCGCTCCAGCCGCACGTCAGCGCACGCAGTCAGGTGGCTGCCGGCGAGCGCCTTCGCCCGCTTTTGACCGACGAGCCCGCAACCGACGATCGCCACGCCGTGGCTCACTTGCTTCCCCACGAAAAGCCCCTGTCCGCGGGAACGATGCGCCGCAAAGTGTACACGTCCGTGCCGTCCAGCTCTTCGCGATGGCGATCCAACGTTTCCCACGCGTCCCACATCGCGCTCAGCAGCTTCCCGGTGATCCCGTCGCTGGCGGCCGAGCCGAGGAACACGGCCAGGGCCGCGCCGCCGTCGAGCGGGGCGCCGCCCTGCTCTTTCTGTTTCAAGGAGCGATCGTAGAAGGCTCGGCCTACGACATCGGGTCCGACCGTCAACACCTGGTCGAGGAGCCGGGTGTTCAGCGGGCCCGGCGCGATGGAGTTGACGTCGATGCCCGCGTCGCGGACTTCTTCGGCGAGCGTCTCGGCGAAGCGGACGATGGCTGCCTTCGAGGCCGCATAGGCGCTGATGCGCGGCAGCGGGTTGGTGGCGCCGCCGCCGGACAACTGGATGATCTTGCCGTATCGCCTCGACTTGAAGTGCGGCAGGAGGGCCCGGCACATCAGGATCGAGCCGAACAGGTTGATCTCGATCGCCTTCACCCAGGCGTCCCAATCCACGTCCTCGATCTGCCCCAAGGGACCATATACGCCGGCATTGTTCACGAGGATCTGCAGGTGCGGGAAAACGTCGAGCGCCGAGGTGGCCAACGACTGGACATCCCGTGGGCTGGACACGTCGGCCGGACGGGCCACCACCGACTGCCCCGGTTTCGCGAGCGAGGCAACCTCCGCGCGGGCCTTCTCGAGAAGCGTCGCGTCGCGAGCGCACATCAGCACGCTCGCGCCGGCTTCGACATAGGCCCGCGCGATTGCCAGGCCCAGGCCCTGGTTGGCGCCCGTGATGAGCGCGGCTCGTCCCTCGAGCGACCTCGTCACGCGCTGGGCTTCCCCACGCTCAGGTACTCGATGTCGCTCGTTCTGCCGAGCGTCTCTCCGAGAAAGCGATTCGCGTCGAGCACGAGCGGTCGCGTCATCTTGGCCACGACATCACCACTGGCAACTTGACGGTATTCCGGCCACGGAGTGGCGACGACGAGGGCCGATGCGCCTACGGCAGCTCCGAGTGCGCTGTCGGCGAGTTGAATGCAGCTGGCGACGTCCGGCGGCAATTGTTTGACGGCGGGATCGTGGGCGCGGACGACGGCTCCCTGCGCGTGCAGCCACTGGCCCAGCTCGACCGCGCTCGATCGACGTAATGTGTCCGTGCCAGGTTTATACGTGAGGCCCCACATGCCCACCGTTTTCCCAGCTACGTTTCCCAGAAGATTCGAAAGCCGGCGCCGCGCCCATTGCCTGTGATCGTCGTTGCTCGACTTGACAGACGACAGCAGATGCGTGGCGACGCCATGCTCGTGGCCCAGCTGCGAGAGAAACACAACGTCTCTCGCCAAGGTGCCACCCGCGAATGCGCCGCCTGGCGACAGATAGGCTCTGGGGCCAATGCGCGTTTCAGATTTCAGACCGCGTTCGACTTCTGTCGCGTCGGCGCCAACCTGTTCGCAAAGGGCCGCGACCTCGTTGATGAAGGTCACCGATGTGGCCAGGAACGCGTTGAGCGCGTGCTTGGTCATCTCGGCCGATTCGACGGACATCCACTCGATACGATCGGTGAACGGCCGGAGCAGGTGTGTCACCTTCTCGCGGTCTGCCGGTGAGCGCAGTCCCACTACGACCCGATCTGGCTGCGAGAAGGCCGCGATCGCCTTCCCAAGGCGCAGGTTCTCAGGTGAATAACCGAAGGACACGATGCGCCCCTGCGAGACGTCCGCGAACGCCTGTTCGAGTCTGCGAGTCGTTCCGACGGGCACCTGCGATGAGATCAG
>Ga0156016_144_pt8 | contig 10687 bp, 10 predicted proteins | sample RifCSPlowO2_02_FD_107670 | JGI IMG/M metagenome (GOLD analysis project Ga0156016, IMG submission 107670) | Acidobacteria bacterium RIFCSPLOWO2_02_FULL_64_15 | reverse complement strand
TGGTGGCTGGTAAACGCTAGCGTCTCGGCGACTTCGCCTCAAGACTACACAGCAACCCGTTCAGCAATCGCCCGGGAATGCTCACAATGGTTCGTGAACGCGTTCGTGCTCTGGCGACATGTGCCCTCGGCGACATTCGACGGGATCGACACCGCCGCGCGGCGTAGCTGCACCGTCAGCCCGAACTGCTCTTCGTGGGGGAAGGTTCTGGTGGCGCACAGTCGTCATGAGCCGAGCAGTCGCACAGTTTGTGCCTGTAGGTTTCGGCCGGAATTCTCCCGGAGCGTTCGAGTTATCATGAGTGCCATGCGAACTAGCCCTGTCCCATCAGCCCTGCTTGCCGCGGCTGCGCTGCTCGTCACCGGATGTTCGGCGGGCTCCGCTCAACAGTCACGCAACCCCGCGCCCACCGACGTCATCGCCACGGTCGGGTCGGCGTCCGTCACGCTGGCACAGCTGGACGAACAGGCCCTGCAGCTGCCGGTGTCGAACTTCGGAAGCATCAAGCTGTCGCAGGCACTGTACGAGGCGCGGCGGGTGGCGCTCGAGGAGATCGTCAACGACCTGCTCGTCGAGCAGGAAGCCAAGGCCCGCGGGGTGACGCGTGCGGCGATCGAGGAGCTGGAGATCGGCTCGAAAGTGCCGCCCCTCAGCGAGGAAGATGTCGCGGCGTGGTACCGGACGAACCAGGCACGCCTTCAGGGCGTGCCACTTGACCAATTGCGCCCGCAGATCCAGACCTTCCTCATGCAGGAACGAACCCGAACGGCCCGGCAACAGTACCTCGGACAGCTCAGGGACAAGACCGCCGTCCAGGTTCTGCTCGACCCGCCACGGCTCACGGTCGCAGCCGCCACCTACGCTGCGTCATCCAAGGGACCAGCAAGCGCGCCCATCGAGATCGTCGAGTTCTCGGACTTCGAGTGTCCGTTCTGCCTGCGCGCGCACCCGACCGTGCAACAGGTCCTCGCGAGCTACGGCGACAAGATCCGTTTCACCTACCGGCACTATCCGCTCAGCAATCATCCGCACGCCCGGCCGGCCGCCGAGGCCTCTCAGTGCGCGGCCGAGCAAGGGCAGTTCTGGCCGTATCACGATCTGCTGTTCGCGGATCCCTCCCGCCTGACCGACGCGGATCTCAAGGCGCGCGCCGTACAGCTGGGCCTCAATGCCGCCCAATTCAATGCGTGCGTGGACACCCGCAAGTTCAAGGACGACGTCGATGCGGACGTCCGCGCCGCAGACGCAGTGGGGGTGGATGGTACGCCGGCCTTCTTGATCAACGGCCGGATGCTCAGCGGCGCCCAGCCGATCGAAGCGTTCAAGCGCCTCATCGACGAAGAGTTGGCGAACAAGACTCGCTGAATTGCATGGAGTCCTCAATGAAACGTCTCGTCGTGGCGACTGCTCTCGTGATGCTCTTGCCCCGAAGCCTTCCGACGCACGCGCAGGCGCCCCCCGCCGCGTTCGTACCGGTCACCGACCAGATGCTGCAGAACCCGGCCCCCGCCGACTGGCTGATGTGGCGCCGCACGCTCAACAGCTGGGGTTACAGTCCGCTGAACCAGATCACCCGAACCAACGTCCGCCAATTGACCCTTGCGTGGACCCGATCGATGTCGGTCGGCTTGCAGGAAGGGACGCCGCTCGTCTACCGCGGCGTGATGTATTTGCCGAACCCCAGCGACGTCATTCAGGCGATCAATGCGAAGACCGGAGACCTCATCTGGGAATACCGCCGCAAGCTGCCCGAGGACTTGACCAGGTTTTTCCCCGTACCGTCGATCAATCGCAACCTCGCCATCTGGGGCAACTTCATCATCGACACGAGTGCCGACGACTTTGCGTTTGCGCTCGACGCCACGACAGGTCAGCTCGCGTGGGAGACGAAGATTCTGGATTACCAGAAGGGCGCGCAGCAAACCTCTGGGCCGATCATCGCCAACGGCAAGGTGATTTCTGGCCGCGGCTGCGAGCCCAAGAGCGGGCCCGAGGCGTGCGTCATCACGGCGCATGACGCGCAGACCGGCAAGGAATTGTGGCGCACGTCCACGATCCCCAGACCGGGCGAGCCGGGCGATGAAACCTGGGGCGGCGTCCCGTACGAGGAGCGGAAGCACGTGGGCACGTGGTTGGTGCCCAGCTACGATCCGGCGCTGAATCTCATCTACATCGGGACTTCGGTGACGTCGCCTGCGCCGAAGTACATGCTCGGCGGCAACAACAACCGCTACCTCTATCACAATTCCACACTCGCCCTGAATGCGGACACCGGCCGGATCGTGTGGTACTACCAGCACCTGGTCGATCACTGGGATCTCGATCATCCCTTCGAGCGGCTTCTGGTGGACACCGCCGTCGCGCCCAATCCGCGCGACGTGGCGTGGATCAATCCGGCGATTCGGCCAGGCGAGCGACGGAGGGTCGTCACCGGGATCCCCGGCAAGACCGGTATCGTGTACACCCTCGATCGTCAGACCGGCCAGTTCTTGTGGGCGCGCCCCACGGTCACCCAGAACGTCGTCAAGAACATCGATGGCGCGACGGGCACGGTGACGGTGAATCAGGAGGTGCTGTTCACCGCAGATCGCCAGGAACGCTACGTGTGCCCGACGCCCAACGGGGGCAAGAACTGGCAGGCGGGGGCGTACAGTCCGTTGACCAACACGATGTACTTTCCGCTGCAGAACAGCTGCATGACGGTGACGTCGACCGGCGATCGCAATTCGCTCTACGCCATCACCTCGCGCCCGGAAATTGCGGCGTCTGCCGGCAACGACGTCGGCACCATTGAAGCAATCGCGGTGGAGACTGGGACCACGACATGGAAGTACTCGCAGCGCGCGGGGACGACGTCGCTCGTCGCCACCGGCGCCGGACTGCTGTTCGGTGGTGACGTCAACGGCCGGTTCCGGGCGCTCGATCAGGCGACCGGGAAAGTGCTGTGGGAAACAAACCTCGGATCGCCGGTCACCGGCTATCCGATCACGTTCGCCGTCGATGGAAAACAGTACGTGGCGGTCAGCACCGGCAATTCCCTGGCAACGGGCGGCGTCGGCCGCCTGACGCCGGAGTTGAGGCCCAGCCTCGGCAACAACGTGTTTGTCTTTACCTTGCCGAATTGAATTGCGGGGCGCTTAACGAAAGAGCGGAAGGCCGTGCAGCACTGAGGCGACAATCGCGAGCAGGGTGAGGCCGAGGCAGATGAGCGCGACCAGCAGATGGTCGCCCCGCTCGCGGGTCATCGGATTGAGAAACGCCGACATCAGATAGCCGCCGGCAAACCCGCCGGCATGCGCGTAGTTGTCGATGCCGGGCATCAGCAGGCCGAATATCACGGCGCCGATCACGTACGACATGGCCCACCGTTTGACCATGCTGCTGCCCTGGCTCCCGTAATGCACCAGGGCGCCGACCATACCGAAGATCGGCGCCGACGCACCGACGGTGAAGCCAGCCCCGCGCAGAAAGGACGGCAGCGGCAGCCCGCCCAGATACCGTCCCGCCAGCGAGCTTAAGAGAAACCCGGTCACGCCGGCGACGGTATAGATAATGACCGTGCGCGCCGGCCCCATGATGTCGATGAGCGTCGGCCCGAGCTGCCTGAGCGCCCACATATTAAAGATGATGTGCATCAGGCTGCCGTGCAGCCAGCCCGCGCTCAGCACCGTCCACCAGCCGCCGTACGTGAAGACGGGAATCGCGCCGCTCGCGCCAAAGAGCAGCAGGATCGGCAGGCTTGGCGACAAGAGCGACAACATACCGCCGCCCCGAAAGATGGTGCTGCCTGACATCAGCAGCGTCACCGCGTAGAGCACCGACGAGGCGCCGATGACCAGCGGCACGAATCCGAAGTCCGCGCCGAGCTTCCGCAGCGCGGGCCCGAAGCCCCACAGCCCGGGGTTGGCGCGACCGCACGTGTAGCACTTCTCGTCGCGGACGCCGACAAGCGCTCCGCACGCCGGACACACGACCGAGCCGGTGGTTCGTCGTTCAAACACGATCGTTATGATAGTCCCTATGCCGGTTTCCGAATCCCGAATCTCGAATCCCAAATCCCCAATCCCTAATCCCGATTCTTCGGTCGCATGTTCGCCGCCAGAATCTTCTTGCGCAGCCGGATGCTCGACGGCGTCACCTCAACCAGCTCATCGTCGTTGATGAACTCGATCGCCTGCTCGAGGCCCATCCGGCGCGGGGGGATGAGACGAATGGCTTCGTCGGCCGTGGACGCGCGCATGTTGGTCTGCTTCTTCTCTTTCGTGATGTTCACGTCCATGTCGTTCGGCCGCGCGTTATCGCCAACGATCATCCCCTCGTAGACGGCCGTGCCGGGATCGATGAAGATCTCGCCCCGTTCCTGAATATTGAAAATCGCGTAGGCGGTCGCCACGCCCGCGCGGTCCGCGACGAGCGCGCCGGTCGGCCGTGCTGGAATCGCGCCGTGCCACGGCTCCCAGCTTGAGAAAATGTGGTTCATGATGCCCGTCCCCTTCGTGTCGGTCATGAACCGCGACCGGAAGCCGATCAACCCGCGGGCGGGAATCCGGAACTCGAGACGCACGCGCCCGCTGCCGGTGGATCGGCCCACGCGACGCGTCGGCGAATGGCTGACCATCTTGGTCATCGTGCCGCGCCGCTCCCCCGCCTGCGCGATGACCAGTCCCTGATAGTCCTCGGGCACGTCGATGACCAGCTCCTCGACCGGCTCGACGATTTGCCCCTTGATCTCCTTGGTCACGATATCCGGCCGCGACACCTGCAGCTCGAAGCCCTCGCGGCGCATCATCTCGATGAGAATCGAGAGCTGCAGCTCTCCCCGGCCAACCACTTTCACCTGCTCGGGCGTGTCGGTTGGCTCGAGTCGAATGGAGACGTTACCGAGAAGTTCCTTGTCGAGCCTGTCGCGCAGTTGCCGCGACGTGACGTACTGCCCGGCGCGTCCGGCCATCGGCGATGTGTTGATGCCGAAGATCATCGACACGGTTGGCTCGTCGATGGCGACCGGCGGAATCGGCACCTGCCGCTCGACGTCGGCAATCGTCTCGCCGATGGTAATGTCCTCGATGCCGGCGAGGCACACGATGTCGCCGGCGGCCGCCTGGTCGATGTCCACGCGCTTCAAGCCGTCGAAGGCATAGAGCTTCGTCACCTTCGTCGGCACGACGGCGCCGCTCAACTTGCAGACGGCGACCGCATCGCCAATCTTCACCCGTCCGTTGAAGATCCGGCCGATCGCGATTCGCCCAAGGTAATCGCTCGCGTCGAGATTGGCCACCAGAAGCTGGAGCGGCGCGTCGGGATTCCCGGCGGGAGGCGGCACGTGACTGACGACGGCGTCAAATAGGGGTCGCAAGTCCTGCCCCGGCACGGTGGGATCGAGGCTCGCCGTGCCCGTTTTCGCGTTGGTGTAGAGCACCGGAAAATCAAGCTGGTGCTCGGCGGCGTCGAGATCGATGAACAGGTCGTAGATCTCGTTGAGCACTTCCTGCGGTCGGGCATCATGCCGATCGATCTTGTTGATGACGACGATGGGTGGCAGGCCCCGCTCGAGGGCCTTGCGAAGGACGAACCGCGTCTGTGGCAGCGGGCCCTCAGACGCGTCCACGAGCAGCATCACCCCGTCGACCATCGACAAGGTGCGCTCGACTTCCCCACCGAAGTCGGCGTGGCCAGGCGTGTCGACGATGTTGATGAGGAGATCCTTGTAGTGGACGGCGGTGTTCTTGGCAAGGATCGTGATGCCGCGCTCGCGCTCGAGATCGGTGTTGTCCATCGCGCGCTCGGCCACCCGCTCGTTAGCGCGGAACACGCCGCTCTGGTGCAGCAGCCCATCGACGAGCGTCGTCTTGCCGTGGTCGACGTGGGCGATGATGGCGACGTTCCGCCTCAGCGGGTTGGCGACGCCGGATTGAGCCAGCACCGAAGAGGAGCTTTCCGCGGGCGAAACCATCCTGTCAGTATACCGGTAGAACGGTCAGTCGATGGCCTGTCGCAGATCTGCCGGAGACATGAAGGACACCCGCAGCCCTTTCTGAGTCCGGTCGTACGCCGGCCCGGTCAGTGGACTGACAACGAAGTTCTTGCCCCTCGGATACATGGACCGAAACGCCTCCAACCCGCGCGTGTCGAACGCGTCTGGTCGCCACTTGCATTCGATGACGTCGGCGGCCGCGCGGCCGCGCGGCACGACGAAGTCCACTTCGCGCTGCTGTTTGTCGCGCCAGAAATGAATCCTGGGCACATCGGCGGCAATCAGCGCGTCGAGCACGACGTGCTCCCAGAGCGCGCCGCAATCTTCCGGTCGCAAATGATCCCAGCCGCGCGCGTGACAGACCAGCCCGGTGTCGAATCCGAACACCTTTGGCTGCGCGACGATCTCGCGGCGTCCGCCCGCTGAAAAGGGACGCAGCAGATGCACGACGTGCGTGATCTGATACACCTCCAGCCAGTTGGTGACGGTGGGACGGCTGATCTGACTCTCGGCGGCCAGTCTCGTGACGTCCAGCAGTCCGCCGCTCTGCCGCAGCAACAATTCCAGCACCCGCAGGAATCCCGCGCGCTTCTCCAGCCGGAAGAGCTCCTGCACATCGCGCGCGAAGTACGAATCCCGCCACTCGGCGTAAAAGTCCGGGCTGCGTTCCTTGGCGAGAAGCGCCTGCGGCAACCCACCCCGCAGCAGGCGTTGCCGCACATCCGTCACACCGAAGGCCGTCAGTTCCTCGTGCAGGACCGGCACGAGCTCAACCACGCGCTTTCGCCCCGCGAGGCTGTCCCGGAATTTTTGCGTGGCGGCCAACGTAGACGACCCGGTGGCCAGAATCTTGAGTTTGGGAAAGCCGTCTGCGCCGATCTTGAGCAGCCGGCTCGGATCGGGTAACTGGTGGATCTCGTCGAACACCACGATCCGTTCGTGGACCGAGCGGTAGAAGGTTTCCGGATCGCGCAGCCGCTCCGCGACGCTCGGCAGATCGCAGTTGAGGAACTGGGTATCAGGCAGGCTCTGCGCCAGCACGGTCTTCCCCACGCGCCTCGATCCGGTGAGCCACACGATGGGGGCCTGCAGCCACGCGGTGGCCAGCCGCTCGCTCCAGAAGGGGCGGTCAGTCATGCGAAGGTCAACTTTACATATAGACGTCTAAAAGTAAAGTGTGGATTCGCGTGACCGCCGCAGCCCCGCCGTCCAGTTCAGCACCGCCGTGATGGGCGCGGATGCCCGTGGGCGTGGTCAAGGAACCATGATGGCAAGCCGGACAGCGGCGGTTTCGGAACGCACGTCAGCCGACGTCTCACCGAGTTCCCACGGCACCCAATGGAGGATGTGATGCTGATAGGTCAGGAGCGTGGACAGTCCAATCAAGCCGAAGTACGCCAGGCACATCGCGCACACAATGCCGCGCGTCCGCCGCGCATACAGATCGGCCAGGATCACGCAGAACGTGATGTGCAGCGACGGAAAGAGATTGAAGGGCCGATCGCCGGCGCCAAGCGCCTGGAACACGGTCCCGAGCCAACCGTGGACGGCAGGTCGCTCGAACGCGAACCGCAGCGGCACGGCGAGGAAGCAGATACCAGCGATGAGGATGGCCAGGACGACCCGCTTGGCGAGGACGCCGGGCTCTGTCTGATTGCGACACAGGAAAGGAGCGGCCGCAAAGAGCGCGTCGATCGACACGTAGGGAAGAATCATCACGGGAACGAAGGGAATATTCCGTTCCCACTCGAAGTACCACGTCCCCACGTCCGCGCGGTGAGCGGTAATCCAGGTGCATCCCCAGTAGACGGCCAGAAACAGGATCGACAGCGCCGCCGACGTTCTGGCTGCAGCTGTCGTCCTTGCGCAACAGATTGGGCCCTACTTGACGGCTGTCGGCATGCCGCGTCATCAGGACATGTGCGAACGGCGAGGAAACCGGCTCAGATCGGCTCGTGGAGGTTCTACAATCGACCCGTGAGCCTGTCCTGCCACTGTTTTCGCATGAGGAGACAACGGCCCAGAATGCTCGCACCGTCGAGCGGGTCGAAGGAGGGCACGATGAAGTCGGCACTGTCGCTCACCTTGGTCAGGTGGGCTGAGCGTGGAATAAGACCTATCGGGACGACCGCGCTCTTCCCGATCGTGTTGTGGCTGGCCATCCCGGCGGCCGCTGCAGATCTGCAGCCCCAGACTGTCTCGGCCTTCGACCGCTACGTGCGCGCGGCTGAGATGCAGATGGAGACCGTGGATCTCTTTCTCCGGATCGACGCGCTTGCCGAGGCCGAGCGCGCGGCAGCGCTCGCCGCCGTGCGCCGTGGCGAGCTGTACATCGACCGACTGACCACGCGTGAAGTGGGAAAGAAGATCGATGTTCCCGACGGTCTGATTCACCATTGGGTCGGTGCCATTTTCATCCCTGGAGCCACCGTCGACCAGGCGCTGGCGCTCCTGCAGGACTACAACCGTCATGCCGAGATCTACCGCCCGGCGGTCGCGCGTTCCACACTCCGTACCCGCGACGGTGACGACTTCCAGGTCCACCTTCGCTTCTCGATGACGAAGATCATCACCGTCGTCGTCAACACCGAGAACGACGCTCGGTTCACGCGGCTCGGCCCGGAGCGGGCTCGCAGTCGCATCTACAGCACGCGTGTCGCCGAAGTCGCCCACCCGGACACGCCGCAGGAGCAGGAGAAGCCGGTCGGCCACGACGGCGGATATCTGTGGCGACTCTACACGTACTGGCGGTTCCTCGAACGCGACGGCGGCGCGTACGTGCAGTGCGAGGCGCTCTCGCTGACACGCGGCGTCCCGATCGGCTTCGGCTGGCTGATCGGTCCCTTCGTCACCAGCATTCCACGCGAATCCCTGGCCTTCACGCTCGAGACGACACGCCGCGCGCTCTTGCTACGGCCGGCCGTCAGCCCGTAGCTTCTGTGTGAAGGCGTTTTAGAGGGACCAGGACAGGCGCACTCGGTAGTGGTGGTTTATTCCGGGGCAAACAGATCGTCCACGGGCATCGTCCAGCCTGGGAGGGCCGGCTCGGCTTCGGCGTGTTCACCGCGACGATAGATCGTCGGGCTTAACGGATCGCTCGCGCGATAAACACGAACGACTTGTTTCTTGAGCACATCGACGTCCCACACCACGAGTGTCCCGGCGGCAAAGTACTCGGTCCGCTTGGCGGCCATCGCGCGCTCGGCGGCCCGACCGTAGTCGCCCGTGCTTCTCACTTCTGCGGCAAAGACCGGTGCGCCCTTGATAAACTCACCCGTCCGGGGTGGTTCGGTCGTAAATGCGACATCGGGACAAAACGAACGCCGATTTGGCAGGTTCACGACAAAGGCGACGTTTTGAGACGCGGCATACCCCCGCTTCGTGCGTCGACCGTACTCACGGAGGCTCACACTAATTTCGTCAGCAGAAAAGCTGGGCAGCCACCCGATCGGACCCATCAGTACCAACCGGCCCCCGACGATCTCGGCCTTGCCTTCTTCGACCTGATACAGGTCGTCGATCGTGGCTTCGCGTCCGCGCATGTTGGAAATCTTAGCATCGTCTTCAAGCCCCGATCGCGCACTTCTTGACATGAGGGCCTCATTTCCCGTGGCCATTTCGGCATGCACCGTCAGCCTTAGCAAGATCCGCTCCTTAGGCGTAGACGCTGGCCGGTTATTTCTTGAGCGACGACCGATGGAGTGGCCCCAGCAGCTCGCCGAGGCGACAGTGCCAGCCGGGGCCCGAACACCGACCTGGCGTCCCCTTGCCCAGGCTGGCCCGAAGCCCGATAATCCGGAGCACTCAGCGTGGAAGCGCGACGTTATGGACCGATCAGCGACGAGGGTGGCTTCGCTCGTCGAGAGCGCAAGCCGCGGCGACGAGCAGGCGCTCGCCACGCTGATGCCGCTCGTGTACGACGAGCTGCGGCGTCTGGCCGCCCGGCATCTCCGCCGCGAGCGGCCCGGCCAGACACTGCAAGCGACGGCCCTCGTGCACGACGTCTACATCCGGCTGCTGCAGGATTCGCATCTCTCCTGGCAGAACCGGGCGCACTTTTTCGGCATCGCCGCGCGGTCGATGCGCCAGATCCTCATCGAGCGCGCACGTTCCAAGAAGGCCGCTAAGCGCGGCGGCGACCCTATCCGCGTGACGCTCGACCCGGGACTCATCGCGGCCCAGGCGCAGTCGCTCGACCTCGAGGTACTCGACGATGCGCTGACGCGACTGGCGAAGCTCGATGGCGAGCTGGCGCGCGTCGTCGAGCTCCGCTTCTTCGGCGGGTTGTCGATCGAGGAAGCTGCGGAGGCGCTGGGCATCTCGACGGCCACCGTCAAGCGCCGGTGGACGGTCGCGAAGGCGTGGCTGGTCCGCGAATGTGGAACCGAGGGTGCCCGTGAAGCCTGAAGACTGGGCGCGCGCGCAGGAGCTGTTCGACACTGCCCTGGCACGCGACCCCGCCGCGCGCGACGCCTTTCTCGATGCCGCGTGCGCGGGCCGGCCGCAGGTGCGGGCCGAGGTCGCATCGCTCCTCGCGGCGCACGACCGGGCCGGCGATTTCATCGAGACGTCCGCCTTCGAGGCGGCGGCCGATCTCCTCGCCGACGGGCCCGGCATACTCGATGGCCGCAGCATCGGTCCCTACATCGTCCGCCACGAAATCGGGCGCGGGGGCATGGGGGTGGTCTATCTCGCCGACGACACGCGGTTGTC
>Ga0156016_158_pt8 | contig 10813 bp, 8 predicted proteins | sample RifCSPlowO2_02_FD_107670 | JGI IMG/M metagenome (GOLD analysis project Ga0156016, IMG submission 107670) | Acidobacteria bacterium RIFCSPLOWO2_02_FULL_64_15 | reverse complement strand
TGTTTCCCGGCCAGCATCCTGACCAGCCGATCACGAGTCACGCCGTCCGCGAGGCGTGTCAGCGCGTGCATCGTCGATCGCGTCTCACCAAACCGGTCACTCCGCACGCGCTCCGCCATGCGTTCGCGGTCCATCTCCTCGAAGCCGGGACCGACGTGCGCACGATTCAACGGCTCCTGGGCCATCGCAGTCTGGAGACCACCGCCCGCTATCTGCGGATCGCCACGACGCAGGTCTGTGCGACCGCGAGTCCACTCGACCTGCTCCCACGGCCGGTGCCGCTCTCGTCGACGTCCACCACGCCGCCCACCTGCTGACGCGCGCTCGTGGATCGTCCGACGCTGGAGGTGGCGGACATCTTCCGTCGCTACGGCGACACCTATCGGGACGCGGCCGGTTCCTCACTCTCGACCGCTCAGCGGCGGGTGATGACCGCGATCGAGACATGCCGCACCGCCGCCCTCGGCGGGCACGTCGAGCAGTGCGACACGTGTGGCCACCAGCGCATCGCCTACAACTCGTGTCGGAATCGCCACTGTCCGAAAGGCCAATCGCTTGCTCGCGCCGCGTGGATCGAGCCGCGCACGGCCGAAGTGCTCGAGTGCGCATACGTTCACGTCGTCTTCACGATCCCTGCGTCGATCGCCGCCATTGCGCTCCCGAACAAAGCGGTCGTGTACCGGATCCTCTTTCGCGCGACGGCCGAGACCCTCCGGACCATTGCGGCTGACCCCCGGCATCTCGGCGCACAAATCGGGTTCTTCGCTGTGCTTCATACGTGGGGCCAGACGCTGGTCCATCATCCGCATCTGCACTGCGTCGTGCCGGGCGGCGGTCTCTCGTCCGATGGCACCCGCTGGATCGCCTGTCGCCCGGGGTTCTTGCTGCCCGCCCGGGTGCTGTCACGCCTCTTCCGCCGGGTATTCCTGCAACAACTTCAGGCGGCGTTCACGGTCGGCCCGCTCACCCTGACGGGCTCGCTTCAGGCGCTCCGCGATCCGGACGCCTGGGCGCGCTATCTGGCACCGGTGCGGCAGACCGAGTGGGTCATCTACGCCAAGCGGCCTTTTGCCGGCCCGTCACCGGTCCTCGACTATGTCGGTCGGTACACGCATCGGGTCGCCATCTCGAACGATCGGATCCGGGAGATCGACGACGATGACGTCCGCTTTACCGATAAGGACTACCGGGCGAGTCCCGCGCAGTCCGTGAAACCGATCACGCTTGCCGCCACCGAATTCATTCGCCGCTTTCTGTTACACGTGCTGCCTTGGGGCTTTCACCGGATTCGGTATGACGGCTTCCTCGGTCCTCGCCATCGGGCCGAGAAGCTCTCACGCTGCCGCCAGCGTTTGGCGTCCACCCCGACGCCCGCCACCTCGCCGGCCACCGTGACCGCCGCCGCTGACCCGCCGCGCCTTGCTGTCCGGGCACGCGTCTCGATGCGCCTATGCCCGGCCTGTGGGCGAGGTCACCTGATCGTGCTCGACCAACTGCCGCCCACCGCCCGTCCCTCGCTCATCCCGGATACGTCGTGACATCCCCCATCCTCACTCACGGGCGTGCGTCACACGCGCCACTGCCGCGTCACGCATCTCGTGTGTCTCGATCAGGACTCGCCGTGCGTGCCACCGCCACCCCACACGATCCGATTGCGTCGCGGCGCACTTCTGCGCCCCTCCTCTCCACATCGCCCTCTGGCTCCCACGTCTCTGCTCGATGTCCAGTCCTTCGCCGAGGTCCCACGTCATTCAATGCCCATAGCCGACGCATCCGGCTAGCGGTTTCGTCCCATCCGTTTTTCAGTCACCGGCGCGGCGAGCGCACACCTCTCCACCTCCCAACGCTCTCGCGCCGCGCCGCCGACCGAAAAACGCTCTGGATTAGGACCGTCTGGGAGTTAGCATAACGCCCGTTCTCAGATCCGCTCCCCCTCCGACAGCGCGGATTGGCTGTCCCTGAAGCGCCGATTGTGAGACTCCCGCGAGGGATCGTCAAGCACCAGAAGCCTCGTGTGAGGCGTGGCGGCGCCCACGGGCACACCTCCGGCGCGCTGACGCGTCCGCCATCGTCAGGAGCACGGGTCGAACATCGGGGTCTCGTCGCCTACAAGGTCGGCATCCCGCGCGGTGAGCGGCGGCGCGCGGGCAGGACGCGGCGCGGGAATCTCGGCGGGCAGATCCAGATGATGCAGGATCCGCTCGATCACCGCCGCCTGCTCGATGAGCGCCACCAGGCGCAGCCGGCCGCCGCACCGCGGGCAGGCCAGCACGTCGAACCCGAACGTCCGGCTCATCAAGTCGGCCCACAGCCGGTTGTGCCCAGGGCCCCGAGCCGCCGTCGGCGTGTCGCGCGGACCGTGTGGCGTCGGACGAGACGCGATCGCCCCGGCGTCACGACCTGTCGCGGTCGTGTGCGTGACGACCGCCGACCGCCACGCCGCCCGCGGCGCCAGGACGCCGTGATAGAGAATCAGATTGATCCGCGGCCGCGGCACAAGCACCGCCAGGCGTCCCAGAAAGTCGAGCGGATCCCACTCCAGGTGCGTCGTGCCATCCGCCCACCGATGCCGGAGCTGAAGCCGCACGCGCCCGTCGACCGTCACGCTGAGCCGTTCTCGCGCCACGGGCGGACGCAACGCATAGCGACACACCGCCTCGAGCCGCGCCCGCTGCCCGGCCGGCACCGGCGCTTCGGCCGCCCAGGCGTCCTCCTCGCTGGCCTCGTCGCGATCCCCGAGCCCGCGCCGATCGAGCACGCGCCTGATCCCCGGCTCTACCGTGGCCAGCACCTCCGCCACATCCAGATCCGTGAGGCGAGGCGCCGGGTGAAACGCCAGAGCACCCGCTTCGTCCCTCGCGAAGACGCCGTCCACCACGAGCGCGTGGATGTGCACGTTGAGATTGAGCGCGCCCCCGAACCGCTGGACGATCGCGACCGCGCCCCCGCGGCCGTCCTGCACGCCGTCCCATCGCGCGCGGCCGCGCAGCCAGCCGCACCGCAGAAAGGATCGGAACTCCTGCTCGACAAATCGCGGCAGCCCGTCCCCGTCGCGCAGACTCGCGGCCTGCACGCGGAAGGTCTCGAACTGCTCCCGCACGACCTGGTACAGCACGCTCCCGGCAGGACTCCGCGGTTCGTAGCGGACCGATGGCAGCGCCACGCGCCGCGCTGTGGCGAGCGGCGTGCCAACGAGTGACGGCCGGAATCGCTGGACTTCCGGACGATCGGGTCCGCGAAGGTGGCAGTTTCTGCGTACGCGAACATGGTGGCGTCGGCAGATTCTCTGGCGACAACGCTGGAGCCGTCGTACGGGACAATGATGAGGATGGCTTCAAAGGACCCTGTGTGTGGGATGAGCGTCAGGCCGGACAGTCCCCACCGGCTCGAGTACGCGGGCGATACCTATCTTTTCTGCTGCGCCGGGTGTCTGGCGAAATTCCGCGACAACCCGACACGGTACTTGGAAACGGTTTCGCACCACGTGGGGGCCGGCTTCAGCCGGACCGAAGTCCGCCTGAAGGCGGACGCCACGATAGCTTCGAAACTCTCTGCCGGGATGACCTACACATGCCCGATGCACCCCGAGATCGTCCGCAGCGCCCCCGGCCCATGTCCCCTCTGCGGGATGGCGCTCGAGCCCCGCACGGTGACAAGTGCAGCCGAGGAGCAGAATCCCGAGCTGCGGGACATGACGCGCCGCCTCTGGATCGCGACAGCCCTTACGGCACCGCTCCTGATCTCGGTGATGAGCGACATGCTGCCGGGAGCCGGGACGCTCTTTTCGATGTCCATGAGGACGCAGATGCTCCTCGACCTCGCTCTGGCCACACCGGTGTGCATCTGGGCCGCATGGCCCTTTTATGAACGTGCCGTGTCGTCGGTCGTCCACCGCAGCCTGAACATGTTCACGCTCATCGGGCTCGGCGTCAGCGTCGCGTACGTCTACAGCCTCGTCGCGACCCTCTTTCCGGAGATCTTTCCGGATTCCTTCCGCGCGGAAGGCGAGGTTGCCGTCTACTTCGAGGCCGCCGCCGTCATCACGACGCTCATCCTCCTTGGCCAAGTGCTCGAGCTGCGCGCGAGAAGCCACACGAGCGCTGCGATCAGAGAGTTGCTAGGCCTGGCGCCGAAGACGGCGCGGCGGCTTCGCGAGGACGGACTCGACGAGGACGTTCCGCTCGAGACGGTGCAGGTCGGCGACCGGTTGCGCGTGCGACCGGGCGAGAAGGTGCCGGTCGATGGCGTCGTCCTCGACGGACACAGCCATGTGGACGAGTCGATGATCACCGGCGAGCCCATGCCCGTGGAGAAACAGTCGGGGGACCGCGTGGTCGGCGCGACGATGAACGGCACCGGCGGCCTGGTGATACGCGCGGAGAAGGTCGGGGCCGAGACGCTCCTGGCGCGCATCGTCGCCATGGTGGCCGAGGCACAGCGCAGCCGGGCACCGATTCAGAAGCTCGCGGACGTCGTCTCGGGCTACTTCGTGCCAATCGTCATCCTGACCGCCGTCGTCACGTTCGTCGTGTGGGGACTCGTCGGACCGGAGCCTCGAATGGCGCATGCGCTCATCAATGCCGTCGCGGTGCTCATCATCGCCTGCCCATGTGCGCTCGGACTGGCCACGCCGATGTCGATCATGGTGGCGACGGGCAAGGGCGCGACGATGGGTGTGCTCTTCAGGAACGCGGAGGCCATCGAGATCCTGCGCAAGGTGGACACGCTGGTGGTCGACAAGACGGGCACGCTCACCGAGGGCAAACCGAAGCTGGTGAGCGTCACGCCGGCCCCGGGCGTCAAAGAAGATGAACTACTTCGCCTGGCGGCCAGCCTCGAGCGAGGGAGCGAGCACCCACTCGCGGCCGCCATCGTCAGAGGCGCCGAGGCCAGAGGCCTCGAGCTGGCCGACGCCGAGCGATTCGAGTCGATCACTGGAAAGGGCGTGAAGGGACGCGTCGAGGGCCATGATGTGGCGCTCGGAAACAAGGCGTTGCTCGAAAGTCTCGGCATCGAGGCGCGACCGCTCGTGGAGCGCGCCGAAGAACTCCGGGCGGATGGGCAGACAGTCATGTTCGTCGCGATTGACCGCAGCGCGGCAGGCCTTCTGGGCGTGGCCGATCCCATCAAGGAGAGCACGCCCGACGCGATTGCGGCATTGCACAAAGACGGCGTCCGCCTGGTGATGCTGACGGGCGACAGCCAGACGACGGCCCAGGCGGTCGCCCGGAAGCTTGGCATAGACGAAGTGATGGCCGAGGTGCTGCCGGATCAGAAGGCCGACAAGGTCAAGCGCCTCCAAGCCGAGGGCCGGGTCGTCGCGATGGCGGGCGACGGCATCAACGATGCGCCGGCGCTCGCCCAGGCACACGTGGGCATTGCGATGGGCACCGGCACGGATGTCGCGATGGAAAGCGCGGGCGTGACGCTCGTGAAGGGCGACCTTCGTGGCATCGCACGGGCGCGCGGCCTCTCGCGACAGACGATGCGCAACATCAAGCAGAATCTGTTTTTCGCGTTCGTTTACAACACGGCGGGTGTGCCCATCGCCGCCGGTGTGCTCTATCCGGCGTTCGGCCTCCTTCTGAGCCCCATCATCGCTGCGGCCGCCATGAGCTTCAGCTCGTTGTCGGTGGTCGCCAACGCCCTCCGTCTTCGTCGAGCGGGCGTTTAGCGCGTCACCTCCGGCGCCGGCGCTTGATTGGCGGATAGGTGACACTGGTCCACCGGTCTGTCACGTCGGCAATCGAGTCGAGCGCTTCCCGCACGCGCACCAACTCATGGCGCGACATCTGATATTCGGCCGGTTGCTGCTGTTGGGTTTCCGCCACGAGCATCGAGATTGGCACCGCGAGCGCCTTTGCCACGCGGTCGAGGGTCAGGATCGTCGGATTCGCGTCGCCCCGTTCGATTTCGCCGACGAACTTATAGCTGAGGCCGGATCGTTCGGCGAGCTGTTCCTGAGTGAGACGCCGCCGGGCGCGCAAAGCCTTGACGGCGGCGCCTACGTGTGTCCGGATATCGGTCAAATGGCAGGAGCCTCCCTCGTCGAATTATGGGAAGGCCCTCTGGCTATAAAACCCACTATACGTACTACATCGTAGGATGTTTACGTGCTACACTCCGCGGGCGATGACCGCCGAGCAGAATCTCGCCGCACCGTCGTCGAACGCGCGTGAGTGGCAGGCCTTTGTCGACGCGCTCCAGGTGTTAGTCCTCGTCGCCGATGCGGCGGCGCGTCGACTTACGGAGCGCGCCGAGGTCGAGGCGTGCGGAGACGTCGTGGCCGCAACGAACCGCGTCCTGGAACTGACACCTCGCGTGCTGAAGACACTGCGAACTGCCGCTAGAGCGCCATCCCGGACAGCTTGAGGGCGCCCTTCCTGAGCGCCCGCAGCTTCATGATGTAGAAAATGCGGTCGGCAACGCGAAGTGACGCTCGCGGTGGTGGATCCTTTGGACCGGCGCGTGGTATAAGGAACGTCGATGCGCCGATGGCTGTTGTTAGCCGTGCTCGCCTTGTTGATCGCCGATGCGGGTGGACTCACCGCCTTCGCGGAGACAGAAGCGTGCGCCTTGACTTCAACAACCGATCGCGGCCCGGACGGAACCTGTCCGACGTTTTGCGTCCGTTGCGGTTGTTGCGCGACTCCCATCCTTCACTCCGTTCTTGACGTCGTCGCCACGTTCATCCCACCCGTCGTCGCCCTGCCACAAGCGGCAACCACCGGGCTGCCGTCCGCTATGGGTTCTGAGATCCTTCACGTCCCCAAACTCCGTCTCGCGTAGCTACAGCGTTTTTCACAACGCCGTAGTACGTAGTGTCCGGCTTTAGCCGGACCAGCGGGCGGTCCGCCTGAAGGCGGACACTACAGCGTTGTGAAAAGCGCATTAGACACACACAGTTCGACCGTCTATCCGTTTTTTTCGCAAGGAGCAGTATGTCCAGTCGCTGTGTATGGGCGGTGGGTGTGGCGGCGTTTGTCTGCGGTGGGACCGCTGCAAGCGGCCAGTCCACGCTGACCTATCAACAGGCTCTCACGATGGCGCGAGAACGCGCGCCGAGGGTCGCGATTGCCAGAGCGCGCATTGACGAAGCGCGAGGTCGAATTGTCGGCGCGCGGATGAGGTTTCGCGACAACCCGGTCCTCGATGTCTCTGCAGGCCCGCGGACACTGGAAAGCGAGACGGTGACCGACTTCGAGCTCGGTATCAATCAGATTGTCGAGCTCGGCAATCGTCGGACGGCTCGCATCGACGCGGCTGAAGCCTCGGTCGTGCGCGAAGCCGCGACATCGGACGCCACCATTCGCCAACTCATCCGTGATGTCGCGGTCAGCTTCGTCCGCGGGCAGCAGGCCCAGGCGCGGCTCGATGTCCTGCGTGCTGCGGAGTCGGTGGCGAAAGACGCCTTGGATGCAGCTGACCGCCGCTATCGGGCCGGCGACGTCGCCGTGCTTGACGTCAACGTCGCCCGGGCCTCGGTGGCCCGCGCCACTGCACACGTGCGGGTCGCGGACGCAGACCGCGCAGCGGCGGTCGGTGAGCTGAAAGCACTGCTGGCGTGGACGGAGGGCGCGGATCCAGCGGTCGAAGGCGACCTGCGCGATCGCATTCGGGACGGACTCGCCGTGCAACTCCTGCCAGCCAACGAGCGGCCGGAAGTCAGGATGCTCCTGGCGGAAGCGGCGGAAGCGCAGGCTGACGTCAGGCTCGGACAAGGACTCAAGAAACCCGATCTGGGGTTTGGGCTGCGGTTCGAGCGTGAAGAAGGACATCGAGCTGCCGCCGCGGGTTTTTCAATCGGGCTTCCGCTCTTCAGCAAGGGCCAGGAGCAGATGGCGACCGGTCTGGCGCGGGCCAGCCGAGCGGAGCTGGAACGCGGCGTGGTCGTCACGGAGCTGGAGCTTCGAGCTCGGTCGGCACAGACGGTCTTTCAGATGCGTCTGGCCGCCGCCGAGCCACTCCAACGCGACGTCTTACCGGGTCTTGAGGAGAACGAGCGTCTGGCCCGACGCAGTTTTGAGGTAGGCGAACTGAGTCTGCCCGATCTACTCGTCATTCGTCGTGAATTCGTCGACACGCGCCTGCAACTCGTGGATGCGCTCGCAGACGCCGCAATCGCGTCGATCGACCTGCAGGCCGCAGCGGGGGTACTCCGATGACAACACGACTCGCGGTTCACGTACTGCTGCTCCCGGCCGCACTGAGCGTCTGGGGCTGTCGATCCGACTCGCCCTCGGCCGAGCCGGGCCGTTCAGCGGCGGCCGCCGAAACGGCCGAGACGGCCAAGACAGCAAATCCTCTGTCGCTGCAGATCGACCGAGAAATGCTGCGGGATCTGCGGATCACCACGACGAAGACAGAGGTCCGGCCGGCCGGTGAAGCGATCAGTGTTCTGGGCGAGTTGCGTGTGGACGAGAGGCGTTATGCCGAAGTGGGCTCGCCCATCACCGCCCGAGCCGTCCGACTGCTCGCCTCCCTTGGTGACACCGTTATCGCAGGGCAAGCGCTTGTCGAGCTTCAGAGCGGCGACCTTGCCAAAGCTCGCGCCGATTTCGCGGTGGCGGCAAGTCGCGTCGAGCTCACGCGCCGCGTGCTGGTCAGAAGGCGTGATTTGGCCGCGGAACGAATTACGCCGGAACGCGAAGTTGAGGAGGCTGAATCGCAATTGTCGGTTGCCGAGGCTGAGCTGCGCTCAGCTCGCGCCGCGTTGCAGGCGCTCGGTGTCGCCGCCGACGAGCCGTCCGACGAGCCATCGCACTTCACACTGCGGACACCCATTGCAGGAACCGTCATCGAACGATCGCTCGCGATCGGCCAGATGGTCGATCCCGCCAAGCCGCTGTTCGAAATCGCCGACTTGTCCCGATTGTGGCTGATCGTCCACGCCTTCGAGCGGGACGCCGTGCGGGTGAAGGTCGGCGCCGCTGCGCGCGTCACCCTACCGGCGATGCCCGGCCGCACGTTCGGCGGCACCGTCACGCTCGTCGGAAGCCGCGTGGACGCCGATTCTCGAACCGTTCCTGTCAGGCTCGAATTGGCGAACCCCGGTCAGACATTGCGGCCCGGCATGTCAGCCACTGCGGCCATCCTGCTCTCGGAGACCGCGGGCAGAATTCTGACCGTGCCGGTCGCCGCCTTGCAGCGGGTGCAGGACCAGTGGGTGGTGTTCATCCCGCAGTCCGAAGGCGTGTTCGACATCCGGGCGGTCGGGCGTGGACGCGATCTGAACGGCGAGGTCGAGATTCTGACGGGCTTGCGGCCCGACGATACCGTCGTCGTCGACGGAGCGTTCCTCCTCAAGGCTGAAGCCGACAAAGCTCGCGGTGCCGGCGAACACGAGACGCACTGACGACCATGGTGAAACGTCTCATCGAGCAATCGTTCGCCAAGCCGGGGATGATCCTGTTGCTCGTCGGTGCCGCGATCCTTATCGGCGTCCTGCGGTTGCAGGACCTGCCGCGAGACGTCTTTCCGGATCTGGCGACACCGGTGTTCAACGTGATCGTCCAGAACCCGTCGATGGGTGCCGAGGAACTCGAAACCGGGATTGCGATCCCACTCGAAGTCGCGCTTGCGGGCCTGCCCGACGTGCGCCGCATCCGATCGAATTCGCAACTCGGCGTCGTGCAGGTCACCGTCGAGTTCGAGCCGGAGGCCGACTACTACCGCTCCCGTCAGTTCGTGGCCGAGCGCGTGACTCAGGCCGCCGGCCAGCTCCCGCAGGGAACCGACGCCCCGATGATTTCGAGCCTCACCGGGCGCCTCAATGAGATCTTCGAGTTCACGCTGGAAGCCGAGCCGGGCCAGGCGGATCTCATGACGTTAAGAGATCTCGCCGAGTTCGAGGTCAAGAATCGTCTGCTGGCCGTGCCCGGTGTAGCGGCGGTCGAGCGTCTTGGCGGCTATCTGCGGCAATTCCAAGTACAGGTCGATCCCGACCGGATGTCGGCTCGTCGCATCAGCCTCGACGATGTGCTGCACGCAGTCGAGGAGTCCAACCAGAATGCGGCGGGAGGCTTCGTGGCCCAGGGGCCGATGGAATGGAGCGTCCGCGCGGTCGGTCGCGTTCAAACGGTCGGAGACCTCCAGCAAACCGTCGTCGCCGTCAGAGGTGACGTGCCAGTCTTCCTCGCCGACGTGGCTGACGTGCGCGAAGCGCCGGCCATTCGTCGTGGCGTGGCCCACCGGCTCAAGGGCGAGGTCGTCAGTGCGCGCGTGATCAAGCAGTTCGGGGCCGACACGGTCAGCGTGGCCGCGGGCATTCGCGCGGCCGTTGCCGATCTGCAGCGTGCACTGCCGCCGGGCGTCCAGCTCCGCATCGTGTACGACCAGTCGGCCCTCGTGGGCTCGGCGCTGGGCGGGGTCGGCCGCGCCGTGCTCGTCGGCGCGATCTTTGTCGTGCTTGTGCTCTTCGGCCTGCTCGGCAACGTGCGCGCAGCCCTCATCGTCACGCTCACGATTCCCGTGTCCATTGCGCTGTCCGGCGTCGTGCTGGAGCCTCTGGGCGTCGGGCTGAACACGATGACGCTCGGCGGCCTCGCCATCGCGGTCGGCCTGCTCGTAGACGCGGCCATCATCGTGACGGAGAACATCGTTCACCGGCTGACGACCCATCGTGAGGAGGACGCTCACGCCGTCGTGCAACGAGCGGCACACGAAGTCGGGCGCCCCATCGCATTCGCGACGCTCATCATCATGGCCGTCTTCGTGCCGCTGTTCGGCATGAGCGGCATCGAAGGACGCATGTACCGGCCGCTCGCGGCGGCCGTGATCGCCGCCGTGGGCGCGGCTCTCGTGCTCGCCTTGA
>Ga0156016_156_pt1 | contig 11210 bp, 11 predicted proteins | sample RifCSPlowO2_02_FD_107670 | JGI IMG/M metagenome (GOLD analysis project Ga0156016, IMG submission 107670) | Acidobacteria bacterium RIFCSPLOWO2_02_FULL_64_15 | reverse complement strand
GGGTTGCCCGTGATGATCACGTGGTCGCCCGGCTTGAGGGTCTCTCTCGTCACGCCCTGGCGGTTGAGCTGCAGGCCAGCGCCCCACTCGACCGACCAGCGAATGACCTGGCCCTTTTCGTCCTTCGCCTCGACGTGCACGAAGGAGTGCGGGTTGCGGAACAGGAACTGCACCAGTTCGCCTTCGATCGACTGCGTCTTGTCTTCGAAGTACGTCGCCGCGAAGGAGTGGTGGGCGTAGGCCGGCACAACCGCCATGAGGGCCGCCGCGGCCAGGAGCAGGAACAATTTGCGCTTCACCTTGACTCTCCTCTCACTTCGTCCGCCTAAAGGCGGACACTACAGGTCTTCAAGCCGACACTACTTTTTCTTGCTGAGGTCGTTGTACACCGCGTCGATGAACATCTCCGTCGTCCAGAATCCTGTCGTCGCGCCGTAGCGGCCGTCGTAGTCGATCGTCGGCCTCGCCGCCTTCACCTGAGCGAGCGTCCGGCCCTTCTTGACCAGGTCTTCAATCCGGTCGCGCACGATGGTGACCATGTCCCGGTACTCGACGACGTCGGCCTCGTCGCAGAGGCGCCCGTGACCGGGAATCACGTACGTGCCGGCCTCCTGCTTCTCTTTCGGAATCGTGATGTCGATGAGGCGGTTGAGCGCCGCGACGATGCCGTTGATGCCGCCGGCGCGCTGAGCGTCAAGGATGGGAAAGGTCGTCGTCACGAAGATGTCGCCGGCGCTCACGACGTCAGACTTGCGGAAGTGGACGAAGCTGTCGCCGTCGGTATGCGCCGCGGGCTGATGTTCGATGATGATCGCCTCGCCGTTCACATGCAGCTCTTTCTTCTTCGTGAAGTAGGTGTCGGTTGGCCACGCGCTGAACGGCGCCGCCGCCTGCTCGCCGGTCGGCGCGCTCATCCGATTGAGCACATTTTCGTGGGCGATAATCCCCGCGCCCACGCCCGCACCGGCCCCGACATTGCCGCCGGCAACCCGGCTCCCCAGCGTGCCGATGGCTTCGTTGCCGCCGGTGTGGTCGGCGTGCACGTGTGTGTTGATGATGTAGCGGATCGGTTTGTCGGTCAGCTTGCGTATCGCGTCCACCACTTTGTCGGCGTTCTGCGCCAAGCCGGTGTCCACCAGCAGGACGCCCTCGTCGCCAATCTGGAGCGCGATGTTGCCGCCGGCGCCCACGATCATGTACACGCTGCCTTGCACCGGCATCACGCGCAAGTCGGCCGGCGCTGGAGCCTGGTTCTGCTGAGCGCGAGCCTTTGGCGTCACACCCGTCGCGACAACAGCACCCACCACCGTCAGTACGAACCACACACCCAAACCGAACCCTCTCATGTGTCCCACTTCTGTCCCTCTCATATGCCTACTTCTGTGGCTTCGGCATGCTCTGCAGCTTCAGCTGATATTCCGGATACTGCGTCTCGGCGCCGCCCCTGGTCGCTTCGATCGGGATGCCATGCTTGGTCCCGAACTCCGGGATGAACGAATTCGTCCCTGGCAAGTGATGCGGGACCACGCCCTGCGGCCGGTCGATTTCCACAACCGCATCGCACGGATACGGCGCAATCTGCTGACGCGGATCGGCGACCCAATTGGTCGTGCGGATGAACGGCTCGGTCAGATAGACCGGATCGTCGATGATGCTGACGAGCGTCAGCACGTCACCATGGCGATAGTAGTGCTCGGTCAGCGTGGCGAGGTCGCTGCGCGGGATGCCGTTTCGACGAATCCACCCCAGCTTCAGATGGGTCGTCGTCACCGTCAGGATGTCGCCTTCGAACCTGCCGGTTGAAAAACCCTGCCACGTGTGGGCCGCGTATTCCGGCGGATGCGGACGGCCGTCCATCCAGATGGTCCGCTCCGGCGCCTGCCACGAGATATGCGTGTGAAACGCGATCAGGCGCTGAGACGCCGTGTCGAGCTCTTTCCAAATTCTCAGGTTGGCGGGGCCGCGGGGTGCGTAATCGGCTGGATGCGGTTTGCACTGGTGCTCGGGCAGCGTCAGGATCGAGGCGTTCCAGCTGTCTCCATGCACCCGGGCTGCTTCGCTGATCGGCAGGCCGAGATAATCCGCGATCTCCGGACCCGGAATCCGTTCCGGCTGATCCTCGTGGTACCTTGGGGCGTACTCGCCCGACAGGTCGTAAAAGCCCCCAGCCGGCGCGGGACCTTGTGCGGACACCGGCGCGCTGACGACGATGGCGGCCGCCGCGATCGCCGTGGCTGCCAACCCGCCGAGAATCGTCAATCGAATCATCTTCGTCTCCATTCAGGCACCCTCCGCGTGAATGGGTGACCACTTAATTGTTGGCATGAATGACTGCGTCTGAATCCCTAGGCCGCTTCGCAGACCACCCGGCAAATTGTCACAACTTCAGCGCCCTAGGCACTGGACGCCGGTATTCTACACAAATGCCGGCCGTCTGCAAGCCACGACTTCGCCGCGTCCCTCCCCATACCTTTCCTTGACATGTAGATTCCTCACCTGTAGTAGATTCCTCACCTGTAGTGTCCGGCTTCAGCCGGACTTGCCCGCACCTTGACACGACGATTTCGCCGCGAGTACCGTTCGCTGAAATGCGCGAGTTTCTCTACGAACAGCCCGCCAGACGCGTGATTTTTGGCATTGGCACCCTCAGTCGCCTGCCCGACGAGGTGAAGCGACTGGGCCAAAGAGCCTTGGTCCTGTCGACGCCTGAACAGCGCCAGGACGCCGAGAACGTCTCGCGCCAGCTCGGCAAGATCTCGGTCGGCGTGTTCGCCAACGCCGCCATGCACGTGCCGATTGACACCGCGCGCGCGGCCCGCGCCAAGGCTCGGGAGCTTGGCGCCGACGTCTATGTCGCGGTGGGCGGCGGCTCGACGATCGGTCTCGGCAAAGCGATCGCGCTCGAGACCTCGAATCCGATTGTCGCCGTCCCGACGACGTTCGCCGGATCCGAGATGACACCGATTTACGGCCTCACCGAGCGGGGCGTGAAGAGGACCGCCCGGGACAACCGGGTGCTCCCCAAGACGGTCATCTACGATCCCACGCTCACGCTCACCTTGCCGGCCAGGATTGCCGGGCCCTCGGGGATGAACGCGCTCGCCCACTGCGTCGAGGCGTTGTACGCGCCCGATGGCAACCCGGTCATCTCGCTCATGGCCACCGAGGGCATCCGCGCGCTCGCGCGCTCGCTGCCGATTGTGGTCTGCGAGCCGACAAACCTCGAGGCCCGCGGCGACGCCCTCTACGGCGCATGGCTGGCCGGCATCAGTCTGGGCGCGACGAGCATGAGCCTCCATCACAAGCTCTGTCACACGCTTGGTGGCACGTTCAACCTCGCACACGCCGACGTCCATACAGTCGTCTTACCGCACGCCACTGCGTACAACAGCGACGCGGCGCCCGAGGCGATGCGGGCGATCGCCGACGCCCTCGGCGCGAAGGACGCCGCCCAGGGCATTTACGATCTCGCGGCGCGCATCGGCGCGCCGCGCGCGCTCAAAGACATCGGCATGCCGGCCGACGGCCTCGACAAAGCGGCCGATCTGGCGATGCAGAACCCGTACGACAACCCGAGCCCCCTCGAGCGTTCGGCCATCCGGCAACTGCTCGAGAACGCATATCATGGGACGTGTCCCACATGACGAACCGGGATTTGGGATTTGGGATTTGGGATTCGGAGCTTACGATGCGTCGATTGTTGAGTTTCGCGTTGCTCGGCGGCGCGAGCAGGATCAACAACTCGCAGCGCCTGTTCATGGTGCCCGGCATGGCGCACTGCGGCGGGGGCGAGGGCACGAGCACGTTCGACATGCTGGCCGCCATCGAGCAGTGGGTCGAAAACGGCAAGGCGCCGGAACAGATTCCCGCCTCGCGCGTCGCCGACGGTCAGGTGGTGCGCACGCGGCCGCTCTGCCCTTATCCGCAGGTCGCCGTATATAAAGGTAGCGGCAGCACCGACGAAGCGGCGAGCTTCGTGTGCAAAGCTCAGTAGGAGAGCGGCACCATGCCTTCGCGAGTCGCCGCCGCCATCGCGCTCATCCTCGCCGGAGTCCTCTCCAGCACCTGCAATAAAGGTCCGACCGATCCGTCCGACAACGTCGTCGAGACGTTCACGGGCACCGTCACGCCCGGCGTGGGTAATTTCGGTCAACATCCGTTCGACTCGTCCAACAATGGCGAACTCTTCGTCACGCTCGTCAGCCTGACCCCACCGCTCCCGCAGTCCAAGTTCGCCTCGCTCTGGCTCGGGGAGAATAGCGGGGGAACCTGCGTCTGGAACGGCATCCGGAATGATCGTGCCGTGACAGGGTCGGTCATCAGCACCTCGATCGGGAAGGGCGCCGCCTGCGTGGGGCTCTTCGACCACGGCGACTTCACTGTTGACGAGGCCTACGAAATCCGCGTCTCCCATCCGTAAGCGCACCTGTTGCCGCCTATGTTTTGTCTGCCGTGATACCCTCGCCGCATGTACTCGACGATCCTGACGATTCACTCCCTCGTGCGTTGGATTGCCCTTGCGGCGGGCGTCGCGGCGACGATGGCTGCGCTCACCGGTTCTGACAAGCGGACGGATCGTCTGGGGCTTCTCTTGATGATTGCGCTCGACGTCCAGATGCTGCTCGGGCTGATTCTCTACCTGGTGCTCAGCCCGTACACCAGCCAGGCGATCGAGGACTTCCGCGCGGCCCTGCAGAATCCCCAGATGCGGTTCTGGGTGGTGGAGCACACGGCGACGATGCTCGGGGCGGTGATCGTGGTGCACGGCGGGCGGGTGCTCGTGCTGAAGACCGAAGCGGCAGCGGACAAACGCACGCGGCGGATTGTCTGTTTCGCCATCGCGACGGTGGGCATGATCCTCGGCATGCCGTGGCCGGGGCTTCCCTACGGACGGCCGCTCATCCGGTGGTCGCTCGGGTAGCGTGTTAGACTTTCGGGTTCCAGCCCGCCAGGTCCCCATCGTCCAGAGGCCCAGGACGTGGCCCTTTCAAGGCCAAAACACGGGTTCGAATCCCGTTGGGGACGCCAAACTGTTCCAGTTGATCCAAAAAGCATGTAACTCATTGTCTGTGCGTCTTTTGGGTCGGTTATAAAGTTTAGTGAGGGATCGACCTTCAGACCTTGAGGGAACAGGGCATTTTGGAGACGCACTTTGTCTTCAGGGCGAGCGTCAGTCCACCAACGCTCAGGTTGCTGAAGTAGCGTTCGAGCGAACTGGATCGTCGCATCAAGATCGAGCGACCTCACGTCGTCCCGCACGGCGGCGACTCCCGTTGCCTCAAGGCGGGCGCGGAGTTCCTGCCGCTGCTCTCTGTACGTCTCGACATCGCATGCGCGGTCCAACAAGTACGCTTTATCAAGGTTCTGGAGCTGCTGCCTCAGCTTTCGGCTCAGCTCGTTGTTCCGCGTCTCTCGGGTTTTCAACTCTCGAATTTGTTCGTTCCAGACGCTTCGAATCGCTCTCTCCAGCCTACGCATGAATAGCTCACTCGGCTTCGCGCGGGCGAGCCATTCCTGAAACGCTCTGGTCAACTGATCGGCGCGAGCGCGCACGTGTCCCTTTGGACAATTCATGTATGCGTGGCCCTTGACGACACCGCCAGTCAATGGCTTTGAGCACTCTGCACACCTTAAGAAGCGCCGAAGCTCGAACTCGGGCCGCAGGCGACGGTACAGTCTCTTGCGAGGGCGAGCCTTGGTGTTTGTGGTCGGTTCGCGTAGCTCCCGACGAGAGACTGCTGCCTGTACACGCCGCCACGTTTCAGCGGAAACTAACGGCTCCCAGTCTCCGTCCCGACTTCCGAGGCTTGCCTCGATCCGCCCCACATACACCTCGCTCCGCAGCATCGCGTAGAAGGTTGTGCGGGCGATCAACCCTCCGCGCGTAGTCGTCAGACCTTGAGCCACGACATCTGAGTGGACGCGCGTCGGTTCCTCACCCGCGGCAACCCGATCAAACGCCTCAACCACGAGCGCCGCGCGCTCGGGATCTCTTTCCAGGCTTGGGCTGGCATTACGTCCGCAGTTCCTGAATCCGATTGGAGCCTGGTGTACCCACCGGCCGCGGTCGACTGCTGCCTGCATGGCTACCTTGGTCCGATGAGCACGATTGTCATTGTCCAGCTGTGCAACGCTGGCTAGCACCGTTTCAAAGAACTTGCCCATCGGGTCGTCACTTACGGGTTGAGTGATCGAAATCAAACGTACCCCGAAGCTCTTGAGCTGCGCACGGACAACAAGGTGCGTTTCAGTGTTCCGCGCGAAGCGGCTGTAGTCATAAACGAGAACAGAATGAACCTCACCTTTGTGTTGACCGCAAAAACGCAGCATCTCCTGCAATGCGGGTCGCACCGCTGTTCGTCCCGACACGCCGCGCTCTTCAAAAACTTGCAACACATCAAAACCCTGCGCCTTGGCGTACTCCGTCATCAGCTTTCGCTGCGTGGAAATACTGGCGTTGTGAACCTGGTCGAGAGAACTCACGCGTGGGTACAGCACCACTTTCGGGCGGACGCTCACTGTCCACCTCCCTGTCGCTGCGCAATCGCGATGATAGTTCGTGCGACCTCCTTGAACTGTTCATCCGTGCCGACCCACAAGCCGAACACGGCGAGTGCTTCAAAGACTGGGCGCAGACTTACCGCCATCCCGTTGGTAGTACGAATTCGCCGCCGTGGGGGCTGCAATTCGAAGCCCCTCAAGTCTGTGACAAGGACCACGTCGCCATATTGGTCGTAGATCTTCAGGGCTTGCCCCATGACTTCTTCAGTCATCAATCGTCCGAGCCACAAGTGTTCGATGCTCTCGGGGTCGCCGCTCTGACCATCGGGATGCGACAACAAATCCAGCAACCGAAAACGCTGCTGAAGCAGCCGACAAGTGAAGTAAGAAAACTGGATTTGGCGTTCGCGCAAGACAATGGCATTGCGCGCAACGAGCAACTCTTCGAGCACAGCGCGCCGGTTCCAGAGTTCATCTTCGAGCCACTGCGCGGCCGCAGGGTCATCGGGAATTGGGACCGGGTCGATAAGTCTCACTTCGCCAGGCGGCGGGTCGTCCAGCGGAACGTGAGCCAAGGGAGGCGATGCCTCGCCCCAGATGTAGTCGAGTGCGTCGGCTACAGGTAGGAACGCCGGAGATCTAGTGAACTCGTCGGGCGACTGGATTGATTGCTGCACGCTGCCTCCGCTCACAACTCCGCAGGGGAAGAATCGGCGGCAGGCTAGGCGGAAACCAGCTTTTCGGGAATGACCCTAGCCGCCGAGAGGGACTATTTTACGCCGGCCCAGTTAAGAGAGAAACTCAGCGGGCTGCCACTGCTTGCAGCACTGCTGGCAGTGAGCACTCGATTAGGCGCCTAATGGGTAAGCGTGACTCGTTTTCAATCTTGCGAGCATCAGAAGTGCAGACCCGCACTCTGACGCTCAGGCCGCTCACCAGTCCTGACACAGGAGACCAAGACGTTGTCCTTCGCTCGTCCCAGGTATCCGGGTAACGGCTGACCGTTCTGTTTGAACTCCGACCAAGCAACCGAGATCGTCTGAGACGGACGCCAGTATCCTGCGATGGTAGCCACCCACTTGCTACCTCCGTCCAATATGCTCACGTCACAATCGGAGAGGGCCACGAAGTCCTTGTTAGTCAATTCGAGCCCTGCCAGACCTCGGCGGCCGACAATCTTCAGCAACGAGGGATCTGGTTGCGATGTTGTTACTTGGAGAATGAACCCAGTGACCAGAAGGCCGAACACGACGAGCGCGACGAGACCGAACAGGATCAAGGGCGATCGGTTGGCTTCAAGGCGCCCCGCAGTGCTTGCAAACGATTGCCGCCTCCTAAACGTCCTCAGCGCAGAATGGGCATGTCTTCATTTGTTTGAGGCGCCCGTCTCAGCCGCAGCGATCACGCGCTTCTTGATTTCCATAGCTGATCAGAGTGACGCCGACGCGGCCATCGAGATCGACGACGACGTACGGATCTCGATGCTCGGTCATTGTTCAAGAGTCGAGCCGTTAAAGCTGGCATACACACGACCGCTGGAATCCTTGATAGCCATCGTTGGTCCTCCGCCCTCCGCAATGCACAGTCGAGCCAGTGCCATCATGAGGCCCTTCTTGGATTCCGGAGTCGTGAGGCTGACCCATGCTGTAAAGGGAATAACCACCTCATTCGGCGAACACTTCCGATTGCTGATCAGGCCGCGGGCTTCCAATCCGGAGATGAATTCCCTGGCCGAGGCCAAGTTGACTCCATACGGAGTCGTTAGCCACGCGGAGATCGCCATGAGTGCTATCACGGCGATCCCGGCAATGATGACCCGACGCTTCCACCTGACAGCCCTGTTGAGATCGCGCCCGCAGTGCTTGCAAACGATTGCCGCCTCCTGAACGTCCTCAGCGCAGAATGGGCATGTCTTCATACCGCCGCCTCGAACTTGCCGCTGCTCGATCACGTCGCGCTTCGACTCGACCATCGCAACGACCAGAAGTCCAACGATCGGACTGATGAACGCGAGAAAGAAAAAGCCAGCCGCCGATCGGCCCTTGCGACTCGGCGAGAGCCGCGGTCAATATGCAGAGCAGCACCCAAACGACGAAGAAAATCATGGGACTGTTCCTCCATCTCGCGTCGCTCAAGGAATTCGTATTTGATGTCGCGCTGGCTCCATGGTCCAGGTAAGCCGACGGAGAGCCCGCAGCGAGGCAGGCACATAGTATAACTGCCTGTGTTCGCGGGGGCGGTTTTTCAGGACCATCCCTGCTCGTGGGCGATCTTCGCCAAGCGTTCGGTCGGCGCGTAAGGCAAGTGCGTGAGAAGCTCAGCCTTTCGCAAGAAGCACTCGCTGAACGCGCAGGACTTCACTGGACGTATGTGAGCGAAATCGAGCGGGGACGTCGCGGACCAAGTTTGGACGTGGTTGGACGACTTGCCCTTGGTCTCGGCGTGTCGCTCGCAGAACTCTTTGCTCCGTTGGGTGATCGGTACCGGGCTCGGTACCGAAAGGCCACACTTTCCTCCAACGTGGGCTCGAAGCGACGCGCCCGCTGACTTCTCTCACTTCGCCGATCACTAGCTGGGGCCTGCCGAGGCCGGCTGAGGCAAGTCACGCGGGGTCCACAACCAGCGTGGCCTTATTGTGTGCTCGACTTGGCTTAGCATCGCGTTCTGGCCCGGGCGGGCTCAGGATCGCACGTCTCCGCCGCTCCTAGCGTCCCTGGGAGCGGTCTTGGAGAGCCGCCTGAGCCTACTGCGTGCCACTGTTCGACCCACTGCTGGCAGTGAACATGAAATTAGGCGCCTAATCGCAGCGTGCTGTGAGTCGCGTACACGCGGACTGGCCTTAAGGCGTACCACGAGGAGACTCGTCAACTTTTTCAGCAATGCGGGCCTTGCGGGCACTGAAACGAGACGGCGGCGACGGTCTGCGCCATATGTGACCGCAACACCCCACGCTTCAGAAATGAAATGATCCACCACACCGATCGAGACCACGCTTGCTGTGAGTTCACCGGCATCGCCACGAATGCGCGGTCCGCTAAGGCGCGAAACTTCATCGCGCCAGCGCAACAATTCCGTCAGCAGGGTGGTCTCCGGCTTGGAGCCTGCCTTCGCTGTGTGAGCTTGTTCGAGTTCTGTAATGTGCTTGAGCACCAGATCGAGCACAGCACTTCGGCGTAGCTTCAGCGCCACGACACCGCAATAACACAGCCGCAGCATCAGCCGAGGCTCGTAGTAGCCGTGCCCGCAGACTCTGAGATAGCCAGCGCACTGCCACTGTCGTAGCCACTGCTAGCAGAGAGACTTGCATTAGGCGCCTAATGAGTCAGGCTCCGACCTCGGCGAGTGCGGCCTCAGCGCGTCGGCGCGTCCCGCCCAGCCCTTGGACGGCCCCCCAACACACTCCCAGTCACGTCAGGAACGGCGGAGACGCACGATCCTGAACTGGCCCAGACGGCCCACCCCAGAACACGCCGTGCGCTCTCTGGCCGAATCGCCAGCATGAACCTGCGCGCAGCCGACTCAGACATCCGTTCGAGTTCCCGTTTCTTGCAAGCGCCCAGCGGCAAGTCCGCTCGTTCTAGCGTTAGCCGTGCAATTAAGGCCCGGTGTGCCTTGACGCATCCCTGGTTGGCGGCCGGAAGGTTGTGAAGGAAACGACTATTGTCGCCCTGGCACTGTAGTTGTTCGGTCGGAGTATCGGTCTAGCGAAGGAGTTGTCGCATGAACCGGGCCTTGATCGCGGCGGCGATTGTCGTTTCGAGCTTCTTCTCCGTCTCCAGCGCCTCTGCGGACCCGATCACGTTCTCAGACAATTTCAATGACGGGAACACGAACGGGTGGTGGCTTGGCTACTCGCACCACACGCCCTCGGTCAATGGAAACTGGAGAATCGAGAACGGGACTTTGGTGCAAGACGCGCCCGGCGATGCCTTCATCGCGTTGGTGCAGGGTCTCATGGTTTCGACCCAGACGATCTCGGCAGACATTCTGCCTTACCAGGTTGCCGGCTACGCGGGCTTTACTCTGTGGTATCAGAACCCGCAGAACTGGACCTCTGTCTTTCTCTATCCTGGCCCGGGGGTGTGCGTGGTCGAAGTGCTTAGTGGCGCGCCAGAAACCTTCAACTGTCTACCCTTCTTTTTAACTCAGGCGACGGTGCATCGGTTGTCGGTCGACGTGGACGCCGTAAGCGGGCAGTTGTCTATATCGGTTGACAATTCATTCGTGGGCACCTATCAAGCCAGCAACCCCAACCGAACCGGGTTGTCAGGCCTGTACGATGGCAACTCTGGTGCGTCTTTCGACAACTTCGAGTTGAGTTCGACTAGCGCCACGGCTGTGCCCGAGCCCGCCTCCCTGCTCTTGCTCGGCACGGGCTTGGCCAGCCTCGTCCTCGTCCGGCGGCGGCGCCGTTAGCCCGCAACACGAATCAGGCGGGCTAACCCGAGCAAGTCTCCTTCGGTACCAGCCGCTTGTCTCCTTGGTTTAATTCCTCCGGGGTCTTCGACTTCACTGATCCCCAGGCCTTGCGCACGAGAACTGAGGGTCTATGCCACCTGGACCGACAGTGATTTCTGAAGCGTTTCCATCTGACGAAGCCAATCGATGAGGGACCGGCCACCCGTAGCAACCTGGGTTAAATTCCGGTGTTAGCGAACGCTGAAATACGGCCACGAGCGAACGTCTGAAAACCGGCCACTTCGGGTAGG
>Ga0156016_105_pt3 | contig 11264 bp, 8 predicted proteins | sample RifCSPlowO2_02_FD_107670 | JGI IMG/M metagenome (GOLD analysis project Ga0156016, IMG submission 107670) | Acidobacteria bacterium RIFCSPLOWO2_02_FULL_64_15 | reverse complement strand
CCGCGGCGCTCATGGAGTCGAGCGTGACGGATCAGGCGGTCTTGCGCGAATTGCTCGATCGATACAAACTGAGCTGGTAAACGCCATGGAGATTCGCACCGACCCGACGCCCGCTCGACCGGATCGCGAGCTGCTCGATCGCTTGTATCTCTCCAAGCAAGCCTTGCGCGCCATGCGAACCGCGCTCCCGCTGCCGGCGAAGGTCGCAGCAGTCGTCCAATTGCAGCGAGCCATGCATCCCCTGATCGAACGTCAGCGACCTCTTCGGCCGTGGGAGCGGCCGTGGAATGTCACGCCATGAAGGAGCGTCGATGGCCCAAGTCGATGTGACCGCCCGGTTGGCCAAGCTCGAAACCGAAGTTCAGGAGCTCAGCGCCGTCCAAGATCTGCTGCTGCGTCTGATGTCCACGACGAGGCCGCTCGCGCGCCTGATCGAGCAGTACGGCGCGACGGAAACGAAGGAAAAAGCGCTCTTCGATCTGCTCGACGAGCTGGTCGAGCGCGTGCAGGGACCCGAGACCGACCGCCCGACCCTTGGATACCTCCAGATGCGCCTCGCCACCATCTTCCCCGACATCGGCCGCGATCCCGAGTTCGTGCAGCTCCTGATCGACACGCTCAGAGTCGAACGGCCCGCGTACCGGGCCCTGCACACCCACCCAATCGAGCAGCAGCGGCTGGTGTAGTGCGTCCGCGTACCTGGCTCGTCGCGGCGCTCCTCTTCGGTTCCGGCTTCTGCGCGCTCGTCTACCAGATCGGCTGGCTACGCGACTTCCGGCTCATCTTCGGCTCGTCGACCTCCGCCAGCGCCGCCGTGCTCGCCATCTTCATCGGCGGCCTCGGAGCCGGCGGCCTGCTGCTCGGTCCGCGGGCCGACCGGCATCCGCGGCCACTGCTGTTCTACGCGCAGATCGAGCTGATCGTGGCGCTGTCGGCCGCCGCGACGCCGTTTCTGCTCGACCTTGTCCGCTTTCTCTACATCGCGAGCGGCGGATCATCGCAGCTCGGCACACTGGTGGCCACGACCGGGCGCGTGGTGCTGAGTGCTATCGTCCTCGGCGTGCCAACGCTCGCGATGGGTGGAACGCTGCCCGCCGCCGCGCGGGCCGCGACCCGCGACACCGACGTTGGCCGCCGGGACGTCGCCGCGCTCTACGCGCTCAACACGCTCGGCGCGGTCGTTGGCTGCCTCGCCGCTACCTTCTGGCTGCTTGTCACCTTCGGAACGCGATCGACGCTCTGGCTCGCCGCCGGCGTCAACCTCGTTATCGCCGTCACGGCATGGGCGGTCGACCGATCCCTCTTCAGTCCGCTGCCTGGCGCCGGCACCGAGCCCATCGCGCCGGCAGTCAGGCACAACGGTGGGAAGAAGAAAAAGGCCACGCCGACACCCAGCACTCCAGCACCCAGCACCTCAACACCTGGCACCTCTGCACCTCTCTGGTTCCTGTTGATCGCATCCGGCGCCGTCGGCTTCGCCTTCTTCCTGATGGAACTCGTCTGGTATCGCCTGCTGGCGCCGCTGCTCGGCGGCTCGGTGTTCACTTTCGGGCTGGTCCTCGCCGTCGCGCTCGCCGGCATCGGGCTCGGCGGATTGTTGTACGCCCTCCGCACCGCCGACAGGCCGGCGTCGCTGTCGGGATTCGTGTGGACTTGTCTCATCGAAGCGACCGCCATCGCCGCGACCTTTGCGCTCGGCGACCGCGTCGCCGTTCTCGCGGTCACGCTCCTTCCGCTGGCGAGCGCGGGATTTGCTTCGCAGATCGCGGGCTGGTCGGTCGTCACCCTCGTCGTCGTGCTGCCACCGGCGATCGTGGCCGGCTATCAATTCCCGCTCCTCATCGCGCTCTTCGGTCGCGCGAGAGACGACGTGGGCAGGCAGATCGGGCTGGCCTACGCGGCCAACACGTGTGGCGCCATTGTCGGCTCACTTGCCGGCGGTTTCGGGTTGCTGCCCTGGCTGTCTGCGACCGGCGCCTGGCAGCTGGTGCCCGCGCTGCTGGTCCTCCTCGGATCCGCAGCCGTCGTGATCGACAAGGACGTCGGGGGACGGCGTCCAATGTTCCGGCTTGTCGGCGAACTGGCGGTGGCCGGCGCAACAATCGCATTCCTCCTGGCGACCGGCCCGACGGCGACCTGGCGGCACAGCGGCATCGGGGCACGGCGAGCAGGCCCGGCCCGGGTACTCGCGACGCCGAATCGCTTCCGCGAGTGGGGCATGGCCGAGCGGCATTCCATCGTGTGGGAAGGCGACGGCACCGAGAGCGGCGTGGCGCTGGCCCAGAACGACGCCGGCTACGCGTTTGTCGTCAACGGCAAGACCGACGGCAGCGCGCGCAGCGACGCTGGCACGCAGGTGATGAGCGGTCTCATCGGTGCCCTCGCGAGTCCGGAGGCGCGACGGGCGCTCGTCATCGGCCTGGGCACGGGCAGCACCGCTGGGTGGCTGGGCGTCGTGCCGACCATCGACCGCGTCGATGTCGTCGAGCTGGAACCGCTGATTCTCGAAGTGGCGCGCGCGTGTGCGCCGGTCAATCAAAACGTCCTCGGCAACGAGAAGGTGCAGATCACCATCGGCGACGCCCGCGAGACGCTGCTGACCTCACGCGACCGCTACGACATCATCGCGTCGGAGCCGTCCAACCCGTACCGCGCCGGCGTGGCGAGCCTGTTCACCCTTGAGTACTACCGCGCGGCCAACGATCGACTGACCGACACCGGCGTGTTTGTCCAGTGGGTCCAGGGGTACGAAATCGACGCGGAAACGCTTCGCACGGTGTACGCGACGCTCGGCACGGTGTTTCCCCACATCGAGACGTGGTACACCAGCCCCGGCGATCTCATCCTCGTGGCCTCCAAGCGACCACGCACGTACCGCGCGGCCGACCTGGCGAAGCGCATCGCCGAAGAGCCGTTCAAGTCGGCGCTCAACCAGGCGTGGCGCACGACGGACATCCACGGGCTGCTCGCACACTACCTGGCGAATGAATCGCTGGCGCGTGCGGTCGCCGCCATGCCTGGGGTCCAGATCAACACCGACGATCGGAACATCGTTGAGTTTGGACTGGCCCGCACGGTCGGCATCACCTCGGCCATGGTCGCCGAGGTCAGGAATGCGGCCCGCGCCACGGGCGCCGGACGTCCCACCCTGACCGAGGACAACGGCATACGGTGGCCCGAAGTCGACACCGCCTGGACGAGCTACAACGCGTCTCAGGGCTCGTTCGCCGATGTTCGGTACCAGGGACCGGACAACGAGCAGGCGCGCCAGGCTGCAGTGGTGGAGTACTACCGCAACAACGATCTGGAACGAGCGCGCGCCTACTGGGAGCAGCAGCAAGACCCGGCGCGCGATCCCACCGAGATGGCGATGCTGGCCGACATCGCGGCCGCCACCGCCTCGGACCTCGCGCTGCCCTTCATCAATCGGTTGCGCGCCTACCGGCCCGGCGAGACCGACGCGCTACTGGCGACGCTCCGCCTCCAGCAGCTCAGGCTGCCCGAGGCCGCTGCCGCCGTCGAAGCGGCGCTCGTGAGATTCCGTACCGACCCATGGTCGATGCAGCGATACATGGAGCGAGCCGTCCAGATCGCACAGATTCTGGTGAGCCGCGATCGGACGCTCGCGCGCCGGATGTTCGACGCGCTCGGCCAGCCCTTCGCCGTGCACGCAATCGAGGACAGGCGCCTGGTCGCCCTGGCAGAGCTGACGCGACAAGTGGATTTTCGAGGGCTGTGTGGAGCGGCCGTCAGCGCGCTCGGGCCGGATGTGCCGTGGACGGAAAGCTTTCTGCGGCTCCGCCTCGACTGCTATCAGGCGACGAGCAGCCCGCGAGCGGCCGCGGCCGCCCGCGACTTGGACGAGTTCCTCGTGAACCAGCCGCAGCCCCTCATCAAACCGTAACGTCCGGCTAAAGCCCGACGCTACGACGGAAGATATAGCGTCCGCCTTCAGGCTGACGTTCGCACGATCACTTCGCCGTCGTCGTGTACCACTCGCGCAACCGCACCTCGATGCCCGTGCCCTGAAGCGCGGTCGTGAATTCGCTCATGTCCGCGCCCATGTAGTGATACGGGTACACGATCTTCGGCTTGAACGCCTTGACACACTCGGCGGCCTCGGAGGGCGGCATCGTGTACGGCAGGATCATCGGGATGAACGCGACGTCGATGTTCGTGAGCGCCTTCATCTCGGGGACGCACTCCGTGTCGCCGGCAAAATACAGGCGCTTGCCGCCGACTGTGACGATGTAGCCGTTGCCGCGGCCTTTGGTGTGAAACAACTGGCCGGCCGATGGCCCGCGCACGAGGTTGTACATGGGTACAGCCTCGATGGTGAGCCCCATGACCGACCTGGTCTCGCCGTTGGCCATGACGGTCGAGCCCTGCAACTGGCCGGCGGCGGCCGACGGCGCGACGATCGCGGTCATCGGCGTGCGCAGCCGTCCGACGAGCCCCGCGTCGAGGTGATCGTCATGAATATCGGTGACGAGGATGATGGCGGGCGCCTGGAGGCCGGTGAAATTCGCCGGCGCGGCCGGGTCGACGTCGATCACGTGATTGGCGTGCACGACCTGCAGGCTGCCGTGGTAGACAGGGATGATGGTGATATTGCCGCCCGTCGCCGGGATCACGTCTCGCGTCTGAGCCGACGCGACCGCCACCGTCAGCAGCAGGCCCGCGGCCGCACAACCGATATGAACACGTAACATCGCGCGCTCCTTTTCTTATTCCTCGCGGGGCCCCACCCCCGCTCGCCCACGCCTTCGCGCCGTAGCGCTCGGCGTATCTAGAACAGAACGTCACAGACATGATGCATCGATTCCGGTTGTCTAATCTAGGCGTAAGGCTCCTTCAACGTTCATGATTCGGACGGGATACCGGCGTATGATGACCGCGGAGGGCGGATAGCCATGTCAGGTCGTGCGCGTCGTTGGACGGGGGTGCTAATAGTCGCGCTGGCGGTGTTGTCGGTCCACAGCTCGCGCGCAGACGAGGGCATGTGGACGTTCGACAATCCCCCGCGCGCCTTCTGGAAGGCACGCTACGGATTCGAGCCCACCAATGCCTGGCTCGATCACCTGCGGCTGTCATCCGTCAAACTGGTTGAAGGGGCCGGTGGCGGCAGCGCGTCAATCGTCTCCCGGGACGGCCTCGTGCTGACCAATCAGCACATCGCGGCTGGCCAGCTTCAGAAGTTGTCGACCGCCGAGCGCGACCTGGTGCGCGACGGCTTCTACGCGCGGGCACGCAGCGCCGAACCGCGGCTGGCCGACATCGAGGCCCTCGTCCTCGTGTCGTACGACAACGTCACGGCTCGCGTGCAGGCCGCTGCACGGGCCGGCGCGAGCGATGCGGATGTCGCCGCGGCGCGGCGCAGCGTGATGGCGGCCGTCGAGAAAGAGTCGCTCGACGCCACCGGCCTCCGCTCCGACGTGGTCGCGTTGTACAACGGCGGCGAGTACTGGTTGTACAGGTACAAACGGTACACGGATGTGCGCCTCGTCTTTGCGCCCGAAGAACAAATCGCGTACTTCGGCGGCGACTACGACAACTTCACCTACCCGCGGCACGACGTCGACTTCGCGTTTCTGCGTCTCTATGAGAACGGGCAGCCGGCGCGAACCGAACACTACCTCCGCTGGTCTACCGCTGGTCCGTCTGACGGCGAGTTGGTCATCCTGTCCGGCAATCCCGGATCGACCGATCGCCTACAGACGCTGACTCAGATCCGGTATCAGCGTGACATCGGGAATCCGTTGCAGCGGACAGTCTGGGAATCGCGCCGGGACACCCTCGCCTCGTATTCGAAGGCTGGCCCGGAAGCGGCACGTCGAGCGGGCGCAACGATCCGTTCGCTCGAGAACTCGTTGAAGCGGCTCGTAGGCCAGCAGCAGGGCCTCGAGAATCCGCGCGTCCTTGGCCAGAAGGAAGAGGAGGAGCGGATGTTTCGATCGGCCGTCGCCCGGAACGCCGCGTGGCAGCGGACGTACGGCGAGGCCTGGGGGCGCCTCGACGCGGTGTACGGTGAGCTGGCGCAGCGGGCGCCGCGCCTGGCGTTCTCGACGCTGGGAGTGTCGCGGCTCGGCGGCTATGCGACCACGCTCGTGCGGTACGCGGACGAGATTGACAAGCCGAACGGCGTGCGGCTCGAAGAGTTCCGCGACTCGCGACTCGAGACGATGCGCTCGACGCTGCTGTCGAGCGCGCCGGTGTATCCCGACCTCGAGCAAGCCGTGCTCGCTGGCTGGCTGGAAGAGGCACGCCGCACGCTCGGGGCCGGCGATCCGTTCGTGAAGGTCGCACTCGAGAACCGCTCGGCTGCCGACGTCGCGCGGGCCGCAATCGTCGGCACGAAGCTGGCCGACCCGGCGGCGCGCCGGATGCTCCTCGAGGGCGGCCCGAACGCCATTCGCCAGTCCACCGATCCGCTCGTCGCGCTCGCCCGTCGCGTCGATCCTGTCCTTCGCGAACTGCGCGCCTGGCAGGACGAACGCCTCCGGAGCGTCGAGGCGAGCGCCGGACAGCAGATCGCCGCCGCGCGATTCGCCGTCTACGGCAACACGGTGTATCCCGATGCCACCTTCACGCTGCGGCTCGGGTTGGGCCGCGTGCTGGGCTACGAGGAAGACACCACGCTCGTGCCGTGGAAGACGACGTTCTATGGGCTCTACGATCGCGCGGAAAGCTTTGGTGAAAAGCCGCCGTATCGGCTGCCCGCGCGGTGGCGGGACGCCCGAAACACGCTGAACCTGTCCACGGCGCTCAATTTCGTTTATACCGTGGACACCATCGGCGGCAACTCGGGCAGCCCGATCGTCAACCGCAACGGAGAACTGGTGGGCCTCAACTTCGACAGCAACCAGCAGAAGCTGCCCAACCGCTACCTCTATATAGATGAAGCCGAGGGCAGCCGCGCGATTGCGGTCCACAGCGCCGCGATCGTCGAAGCACTGACAAAGGTCTACGGCGCGACCGATCTGGTGGCCGAGGTGATCGGATCACGGTAGGTGGAATTAAGATGAGGTCCGTTATGGCTCGATACTCACCGACCCTCGCCGCCATCCTCCTCACCCTCGCCACGGCCGGCTGCGCCCCCGCCGCGCCGCCGCCGCCGACCGCCGCCGACGCCAAGGTGTTTCTCGACAACGCGAATCAGACGATTCTGAGGCTCGGCATCCAGGGGAACCAGGCCGGCTGGGTTCAACAGAACTTCATCACGGCGGACACCGAGGCCCTCAACGCCCGCATCAACCAGCAGCTCATCGATGCGATCGCCCGCTTCGCCAAAGAGGCGACGCAATTCGACCGGCTGGACCTCCCCGCCGAAGATCGCCGGCAGCTCAACGTGCTGAAGACGTCGCTCGTGATGGCGACGCCCTCCGACCCCAAGGAAGCCGAGGAGTTGACGACGATCGCCGCCAGGATGAACGGGACGTACGGCAAGGGCAAGTGGTGCGCCGACCCGGCGAAGCCGGACGTCTGCCTCAACATCGATCAGATTACCGAGATCATGGCGACCTCGCGCGACGACAAGCGGCTGCGCCAGGTCTGGGAAGGGTGGCACACGATCTCGCCGCCGATGCGCAAAGACTACGCGCGGTTCGTCGAGCTGTCGAATAAGGGTGCGAAAGAGCTCGGGTTCGCCGACACCGGGGCCATGTGGCGGATGAAGTACGACATGCCGCCCGAGGCATTCACCAAGGAGCTCGATCGGCTGTGGGATCAGCTTCGGCCGCTCCATCAGAAGCTTCACGCCTACGTTCGCATGAAGCTGCGCGAGAAGTACGGCGACGCGGTGCCCGCCGGCGGACCGATGCCGGCCTATCTGCTGGGCAACATCTGGGCGCAGGACTGGTCCAACATCTACCCGCTCGTCGCCCCGGCCCGCGCCGACGCCGGGTATTCGCTCACCGACATCCTCAAGCGGCGCAAGACGAGCGCGACCGACATGGTGAGGATCGGCGAGCGTTTCTACGCCTCGCTCGGCTTCGAGCCTCTGCCCCCGACGTTCTGGGAGCGGTCGCTCTTTGTCCGCCCCCAGGATCGCGAGGTGGTGTGCCATGCGAGCGCCTGGGACATCGATCTGGTGGCCGACGTGCGCATCAAGATGTGCATCGACCAGACGGCAGAGGATTTCACGACCATCCACCACGAACTCGGCCACAATTTCTATCAGCGCGCGTACAAGGATCAGCCGATTATTCTCCGTGACAGCGCCAACGACGGCTTCCACGAGGCCATCGGCGACACGATTGCACTGTCCGTCACGCCGGAGTACCTGGTGAAGATCGGGCTGCTCGACAAGGCGCCGGATGCGTCGCGTGACATCGGGCTGCTGATGACGCGCGCCCTCGAGAAGATCGCGTTTCTGCCCTTCGGGCTGCTCATCGACCAGTGGCGCTGGAAGGTCTTCTCGGGCGAAGTGGCGCCCACCGACTACAACAAGGCATGGTGGGACCTGCGGCTGAAGTACCAGGGCGTCGCGCCGCCTTCGGTCCGCGACGAACAGTTCTTCGATCCGGGCGCCAAGTACCACATCCCCGACAACACGCCGTACACGCGCTACTTCCTCGCCTCCATCCTGCAGTTCCAGTTTCACCGCGCGCTGTCGCAGGCCGCCGGCTGCACGACACCGCTCCACCGCTGCTCGATTTACGACAGCAAGGAGGCCGGCAAGCGCCTGAGCGCGATGCTGGCGATGGGACAGTCGCGTCCGTGGCCCGACGCGCTCGAGGCTCTCACCGGCTTGCGGCAGATGGATGCAACGGCGATTCTCGATTACTTCGCGCCGCTCTCCACGTGGCTGGACGATCAGATCGCCGGAACACCTGTCGGTTGGTAGACCACGCGGGACGCAGAGAACGCGGGGGACGCAGAGTGAAATTAACCACAGAGCCACAGGGCCACAGAGGTCCGAACGCATTCGACGCGGCGCCGCAAAGCGGCGAATGCCTCCGGGCCTCCGTGACTCTGTGGTTTGATCCTCTTCGTGATCTTCGTGAGCTTTGTGGCAAAGCAGTTGTTTGTCTCGCGGTCGCGGTGGCCTTCGTCGCAACTGCTCCGCGGCTCGCGCCCGTCGTGGCTGCGCAGACCGACCTCGACGCCTTCATGCAGCAGGTGCTCGCGCGACGCGACGAGAACTGGAAGAAGCTGCAGCAGTACGTGCTCGACGAGCGCGAGGTGATCGCGCTCACCGGCCCCGCGCGTTGGTCGCTCTGGAACGAGCGCCGCGAGTACACCTGGTTCGTTCGCGACGGCTTCTTCGTGCGAAGCCCGGTCAAGGCCAACGGCGTCACCGTTGGCGAGGCCGACCGCCGCAAGTACGAAGAGGAGTATCTGCAGCGGCAGAAGGACATCGAGCGGCGCCGCGGACGCGGGACTGGACAGGCCGCCCCCGCAACGCCGGCCCAGCCCTCACCCACCGACGACACCGCCCCGAGCGGCACCGACGCCATCCTGCGGCAGGCGCGCCAGCCCGAGTTCATCTCCTCGGCCTACTTTCTCCGGTTTCGGTTCGAGGAAGGCAAGTACGCGCTGGCCGGCAGGGAGATGCTCGACAACCGCGAGGTGCTGCGCGTCGAGTACTATCCGGCCAACCTCTTCCGGGGCGACACCCGGCGCCGGGGCGGCGGCGACCGATCGAACAGGGGCGACCTGGTCGAGGCCGAGATGCGCCGCATGATGAACAAAGTGGCACTGGTCACGCTGTGGATCGAGCCCTCGGCTCACCAGATCGTCAAGTACACGTTCAGCAACGTCGCCTTCGACTTCCTGCCCGTGCCGTGGCTCGCGCGCGTCAACGACGTGCATGCCTCGATGACCATGGGCCAGCCGTTTCCTGAAGTCTGGCTGCCCAGTCACGTCGAGGTGGCGGCCTCGGTGAGCTTTGCCATTGGCGATCTCGACCTCCGCTACGCAATCGATTACTTCGACTACCGCCGCGCCGAGGTCACCGGGAAGCTGGGACTGCCGGCAGCGCAGTGAATGTCGTTCTACCCCGTCCTGCTTCTGGCGCTCGCGTTTCAGTCGGTCCGCCTGAAGGCGGACACTACGACAGATACGCCGGCGACGGTCCGCCTGAAGGCGGACACTACGACAGACACGCCACCCGTCGTACGTAGTGTCCGCCTTCAGGCGGACCGTGGCGCCGGCGGTCAGGCGGACCGTCTTGAGATCCTGACCGCGATTCAGGTCCAGGGAAACGTCGCCTCGACCGATGCCGACGTGCGCCAGATTGCCGGCGTCGAGATTGGCACGCCGGTCGGCGTCAACCTGGTGAACGACGTCACGCTCCGCCTGCGCGCGAGCAAGCGTTTCGAGAGCGTCGAGGTCCGCAAGCGCTTCGCCTCGATCGCCGATCCTTCCCAGATCGTCCTCGTCATCATCGTCAACGAGGGTCCGGTCAAGATCGAATTCACCGGCGACCCTGACAATCCGACCCGCGTCGTCCGCCGTCGTGGACCTAATCTCCTCTTCATGCCCGTCCTCACATCGGAAGACGGCTACGGCTTCACCTACGGCGCGCGCTTCGCCCGGCCGAATCCCGTTGGCGCCAGGAGCCGCCTGTCGTTTCCGGCCACGTGGGGCGGCGAGAAGAAGGCTGCCGTCGAGCTGGACAAGACGTTTGAGAGCCGCCGCTCCAGCCGCGTGCTGGCGACGGGAGCAATCTCGAGGCGCACGAATCCTTTTTTCGAGGCAGACGACGACCGGCGGGGCGTGCAGCTGCGTGTCGAACAAGATCTGTGGCCGGCGGTGCGCGTAGGCGGCAGCGTGGGATGGCAGAACGTGTCGTTCCTCGGCGCGGACGAGTCGTTCACGCAGGCCGGCGCCGATATCAGGTTCGACACGCGGCCCGACCCGGTGCTGCCGCGCAACGCCGTCTACGTGCACGCTTCGTGGGATCGTCTCGGCCTGACGGGCGGCAGTGCCAGTCGATCGACGCTCGACGCGCGGGGATACGTCGGCGTCTTCAGGCAGAACGTGCTGGCGGTGCGCGCGCTGCGCGAGGACTCGGACACGCCGCTGCCGCCCTACCTCAAGCCCATGCTCGGCGGCATGTCGAATCTTCGCGGCTTCCATGCGGGGACGGCCGTTGGCGACACGCTCGCCGCCGGCTCGATCGAGCTCATCATCCCGCTGACCTCACCGGTCAACATCGGGCAGTTCGGCGTCAGCGCGTTTCACGATATGGGAACGGTGTACGCGAAGGGCGAGCGACTGGTGGATCAGAAGTGGAAGCGGGGGTACGGCGGGAGCGTGTG
>Ga0156016_155_pt2 | contig 11488 bp, 9 predicted proteins | sample RifCSPlowO2_02_FD_107670 | JGI IMG/M metagenome (GOLD analysis project Ga0156016, IMG submission 107670) | Acidobacteria bacterium RIFCSPLOWO2_02_FULL_64_15 | reverse complement strand
AAGTCGAGCGGCGGCGACTGTCAAGCGGCGGCGACACGCCGAAGACAACCATCGTCGGCGCGTACCGGTTCGTGTTCAACGGCACGACGCCCGTCAACGAAACCGACTCGGTGACGATACGACACGCCGCCGGAAACTCACTGGTCGGCATTCTGGGCGGGGGCGTCAAGTACTATCTTTCGCCTCGCTGGGGCGTGCGCTTTGATGCGCGCTGGTATCTCAGCCGGAACGCGATCGACAACCTGGTAGACGCAAACGCTATTGTCACGCCAGGGTCGCCCGCGGGCTCGGTCGCTTCCGCCACCAGCCCGGCCATTCAGTTCGGCAACAGTCCGTCGACCGGCATCCGATCGAGCCTAAGTGGCCCAGCCCTCACAGGCTTTCGAACCTTCGAGGGCGGGGGTCTGCAGAATCAGCTCAGTCTGACTGCGGGGCTTCTGTGGCGATTCTAGGCCGAGGCATCCCGTTCTTCGACTTTCACCGCCCGAGGCGACGCTTATTGGCCGTCGCGACGCTCATGGCGGTGGTCGCGATCGGCCTGACGGCTCGGCCAGCGGCCCGGCCAGTCGGTGCCGTGCAGGGAGCAATGAGCTCGGTCCCGCAGGTGGGCTTGGCGGTTGGCTTCGCGGTGTCGTCGCCGGTGAGCGATCTCCCCGAGCAGGCATCCTTCGCCGCGCCTGTCGCCCGCCTTGCATCCGTGCCGCCCTTCATTCCGGTCCCGACGCTCAGCTTCGACGGGCTGAAGGGCACCGATGATTTCTTTGCTCCTTCCGCGCCCAATCCCAACGGTGACGTCGGACCCAACCATTACGTGCAGGCTGCCGGCACCCTTGTGGTTGTTTACGACAAGACTGGCGCACCTCTAACGGCGCCGTTTCGGGTCATTAGCCTCTTCGCGTCCCTTGGCGGACTATGTTCTTTCCACATTACCGGGGGTCGCGTCAATGTGTTGTACGATCCTCTGGCGGATCGCTGGCTCCTCAGCCAGATCGCCTTCAATCCCGATCCTCCGTATCACCAATGCATCGCGATCTCGAAGACCGCCGACCCGACGGGTTCGTATTTTCTCTACGATTTCGTGGTTCCCGGCAGTAATTTCAACGACCTTCCGAGGTTCGGCGTGTGGGCCGATGCGTACTACATGGCCGACGATCAGTTCGTCAAAGGGACGACCTTCAATGGGGCGGGGGGGTTTGCCTTCGATCGCGCAAAAATGCTTGCGGGTGATGCGACAGCGAGCTTCATCTACTTCAACGAGGGGCCAGGCCCTGGCAGCATGCTGCCGGCCGACGTCGACGGAGTCACACCGCCTCCTGTCGGCGCGCCCGGTTATTTCGCGATGCTCGCGGCGGACGAATTCGGTGACCCGGCCGATGCCGTTCGCCTGTTTGCATTCCGTGCCGATTTTGCCAATCCGGGCGCGTCGACATTCAGCGAGCTGCCCGAAAGCCCCATTCCGGTAGCCGCCTTCGATCCGTTGGGCCCTAACGGGTCCCGCCAGATCGAGCAGCCGAGTCCAGCCACATCGAGCCACTATCTGGATGCGATCCAGGATCGTCTGATGTACCGTCTGGCCTACCGGAATTTTGGCGGCTCCCGCGAGTCGCTCGTCGTCACGCATTCGATCAATGTGGGGTTCGACTCCTCCACGACGGCGGGTCATCAGGCTGCGATCCGCTACTATGAGCTGCGTCGCAGCCTTCCGGCCGGTACCTTCGGCGTTGCCGAGCAGGCCACCTTCGCGCCCGATTCCGACAACCGCTGGTTGGGAAGCGCGGCGATGGATGGTCAAGGGAACCTCGCTGTCGGCTACAGCGTTTCGAGCCTGACGACCTTCCCGTCAATCCGGTACGCCGGCCGGCTATTTTCCGATCCACAGGACGGTCTCTTTCAAGGCGAAGCGGTTCTCGCCGCCGGCAGTGGCGTGCAACTGACGACTGGAGGAGGTTGGGGACACTACAGCGCCCTGTCAGTCGATCCGGCCGACGACTGTACATTCTGGTACACGAACGAGTACTTCACGGCGGCAAGTCAGCTGAATACGTCTCTTGGATGGCTGACACGGATCGGCACGTTCAAGTTTCCAAACTGCGGACCGCAGAGTCCACGGGGCACGGTCACGGGGAGGGTCACAGACGCCGTAACCGGCGCGCCCATCGCAGGTGTCATGCTGAGCTTCAGCCCGGGCACCTCGGCGGTCGTCACCGACGCGAACGGCACCTACGGCGCGACGATTCCGACGGGCACCTACTCGGTCACCGCCTTTCTGAGGAATCACCCCTACCAGTCCGTCTTCGGCGTGGGGGTCACCAGCGGTAGCACGACGACGGTAGATTTCGCGATCACCCTTCCGCCCGCCGCCGGCATCCTCACCGGCCGCGTCCGCAATGCCACGTCGAACGCTCCCATCGCGTACGCCGTGGTCAGCGCGGGCGGCGTGTTGAGCACGACCGACGCCTCCGGCCTCTACGCGCTCAGCCTTCCGGTCGGCACGTATTCGTTGACGGTGGCGGCCGCCTACTACGTCGGTGCAACAGTGTCCGGGGTCGTGGTCTCAAATCAAGGCGTGACGACGCGCGACGTTGCGCTCTCCGTGCCGGCAAACATGGGTTTCTTGACCGGTCACGTCCGTAACGGGGCAACGAACGGTCCGGTCGCGAATGCGATTGTGAGCGTCGGTGCCGCGTCGACCACGACCAATGCAGCCGGATTTTATTCGTTCAATCTGCCGGCCGCCACGTATACGGTGACCGCGTCCGCGACCGACTATCTGTACCTATCCGCCGCGGGCGTCGTCGTGTCGGACCAAGGAGTGACGACGCGCGACCTCGCGCTGCAGTCGGTCAGCTTCACGCCAGCCGCCTACGGTCCGACGCTCAAAGCGCCGGAGTGCGCCGCTCCCGGAGCCGGATGCGATTCGGGCACCTTGCTCACGGGTCGCGCCTCGATCCCGGGTGGACCTGAGCCGAATCAGCCCAACACGATCCTCAACACGTGTGCCGATGGTGCCCTCGGCACGTTCCACGTGCAGCCGTCGCTCGATCGCATCAAGTTGTACGCACTCGACGGTGGCGTCTTCACTCCTGGGAAGACTGTGAGGATCCAGACAACGGTGTGGGCGTCCTCGTCCCTCGATCGACTCGACCTGTACTATGCCACCGACGCGTCGAATCCTGCCTGGACGTTTCTGACGACGTTGACCCCTCCGGGTCTTGGCGTGCAGCTGCTCTCGGCGACGTATGTCCTTCCGGCGGGTCCGCTGCAGGCAGTGCGAGGGAACTTCCGCAACTCGGGGAGCGCCGGTTCGTGTACGACAGGATCTCTTGATGATCGCGACGATTTGATATTTGCAACAAGCACGGTCACGGGACAAGTCGTCGACGCTCTTACTGGGGTGCCGATTGCGGGCACATCGGTGAACATCAGTTCTGGCGGCCCCACGGTCCTGGCCGATGCGCGCGGGATTTACGGTGCGTCGGTTCCGGCCGGCACGTACACACTGATCGCCTCCTCGCCGACGCACCTGCCCCAGTCCGCTTCCGGCGTGATCGTCTCGAGCGGAAGCACGACAACTGTGAACTTCTCGCTCTCGTTAGCGTCGACAACGGGTGTGCTGAGTGGCCACGTCCGAGACGCCTCGACGGGTGCGCCTCTTGCCAATGTCGTTGTGAGCGTCAACGGGGCGAACACTTCGAGCACGACTGACGGGAGCGGCGCGTATGCGCTATTTCTGCCGTCCGGCACGTACGGCGTTACAGCCGTTGCGACTGACTACGTGCGTGCCTCATTTTCCGGAATTGTGGTCTCCAGCCAGGCAGCGACCACGTTCGACATCGCGCTTGACTCCGTGTTCGCAACCTACGACGGCGCACTCAAGGCGCCTCGATGCGGCCAGGACTTCGGGGTCTGCGACTCCGGTGGCTTGCTTGTGGGGCGTGGTTCGGTTTCAGGAGGCCCCGAGCCGAATCAACCCAATACGATTCTCAATTCCTGTCAAGACAACGACGGTGGAGTGTTCCACCTCGACGAGTCACTCGACCGGTTCAGGATCCTTACGCTCGATGGCGGTCCGTTCGCTCCCGGCAAGACGGTCAGGATCGAAGCAACCGTATGGGTGGCGAATTCGACCTTCGACAGGCTCGAGCTCTACGGTGCCGCCAACGCCCTCAGCCCGAACTGGACGCTCATTGCCTCTTTGGCTCCGACGGTGTTCTCCGGTGTGAACACGCTCTCGGCGACGTACGTTCTACCGGCGGGCAATCTGCAGGCCATACGCGCGAGATTCCATAACACGGCCTATCTGGCGGGAGAGACTGCGTGCCCGACGTTCAAGGTGCCCTACGACGACGTCGATGATCTGATCTTTGGTACGGACACGACTTCTACAGCGCCCGTCTTCTTGATACAGCCGGACAGTCAGACCGTCACGACAGGAAAGATCGCGACCTTCGTAGTGGCCGTGAGCGGTTCTCTAGCGCCGAGCTACCAGTGGCAGGTGTCGACCAATGGTGGCGCATCATGGGCGAATCTCACCGATACCGCGACGTACAACGGTGTGACAACTCCGAGGCTGACCGTGAACGCGATGCTCAGCCTGGATGGCTACCAGTTCCGCGTGGTCGCCACGAATGCCCTAGGGAGCACGACGTCGAACGCGGCCCAATTGAGCGTCATCAACCTTCTCGAGGTGACCACGATTGCCGGTCTGGCGGGCGGCATCGGCAATGCCGACGGTGCGGGATCCGCCGCCAGGTTTTTCCTGCCGTACGGGCTGGCCGTCGATGCAGCCGGTACAGTTTACGTAGCGGACACCAACAATCACACGATTCGCAAGATCACGTCGGCTGGTGTTGTGAGCACCCTTGCCGGGTCTCCGGGCATTGCCGGCAGCGCCGACGGAACGGGCAGTACGGCGCGGTTCAGACAGCCGACCGGCGTAACGGTTGACAGCGCGGGCACCGTCTATGTCGCTGACACGGGCAACTACACGATTCGCACGATTACGCCTGCTGGAGTTGTTGGGACACTGGCAGGGCTCGCGGGCGCTGGGGGCAGCGCAGACGGCCCCGGCAGTACGGCTCGGTTTGGCTCTCCAGGGGGCGTGGCCGTCGACGGGGCGAACACAGTCTACGTAGCTGACACAGGCAACCAGACGATCCGCAAGATCAGCGCCGCTGGTGTTGTAACGACGCTCGCCGGATCAGCAGGGTCCATCGGGGCGGCGGATGGCACCGGCAGCGCCGCCCGATTCCGCCTGCCGAGGGGCGTAGCTGTGGATTCCGCAGGGGTTGTCTATGTCGCCGACACGTCGAACCTCACGATTCGCAGGATCACATCGAGCGGTTTGGTCTCCACCATTGCCGGATTGCCAACGCTGAGCGGGAACGTGGACGGCCTAGGCAGCGCAGCGCGCTTTGCGTATCCCTCCGGCGTAACTGTAGATGTCGCTGGGACCCTGTACGTAGCCGATGGCAACAACGACGCGATTCGCAGGATTACCCCGGGAGGTTCCGTAGTCACCGTCGCGGGGGCCGGGACCGTCGGCAGCACTGATGGCATCGGACCGGCGGCCCGGTTCCATACTCCATACGGCGTGGCAATCGACGGCGCGGGCACGGTTTATGTGGCGGATACCTACAACAGCACGATTCGTAGAGCGACGCAGTCGGTAAGCGGCAGTTCTGTCTTGAGTACCAGCAACTTCGCCTTGACGCCTGGCCTCGTCAAGCTCGAGACTCCGGCGGCCCACCTCGCTGGTATCGGAGTTGTCGCAGCTCAAGCCGACGCCGGCAAGGCGCCGAGTGGAACCGATGATGGTCGCTCTCCGATGAGCGTGCCGTCCAGCGCGGAGACTGCGACAACGCCGAGCTCGATGGGAGACGCGACCAGGCCGTTTGCCGCGGCGGGTGTCTTGACGGCGAGCATCGCCGCTGCGGCGCGCAACCTCGTGACTGAGGCCGTGGCCGCCCCGCCACCTTCGGATGAGCCAGTCGAGGTAGTGGACACGCAATCGACATCGGTCACCGTTCATGACATCCAGCAGCTTATTGCTCGGCCCGCAACCGTCCGTCCGGAGCCACTCGCCGGGCGCGCCCAGGTGTTTTCCACCGTCGCTGTTGCCGATCGTCGGTGGGAGATCGAGTTCTTCGGCGGCGGGCTGCTCGCCGATCGTCCCGCTGGCGGCACCTTCGCGCTGCCGTCCGGCGAGGCGTTCATGACGGCTCAAGGGAACCCGAGCCGTCGTGTGTCCTCGTGGTACCTAGGCGATGGTGCGTTACTGCTCAATCAGGTCAATGCCGCGATGGGGATCTCCCAACAGATCACGCCGCTCGACGGGTTCGTCAATTCGACGGTGGCGCACCGCCAGAACGGCCGCAGTCTCGGCGTGCGCGTGAGCCGCGTCATCAGTCCCCGCCTGACCGTTGAGGTGACCGTTGAGTTCGGCCCGGGGACGACTCTCTCGCGCGGCAATCTGGATCGACTCGAGTCGACTCGGGCCACGTTCCTGTCGGCCTGGAATGGTTTGTTCTCAACAGGCTCCTTCCAGAGCGCAAGCCTCTCATCGACCGTGACGCCAACGGTCACCGAGGCCGGCCGCCAGGTCTTTACCACCGGTGCGGTGAACGTTGCTCTGAGAACGCGAGGACTACTGATGCCCTATGTGACCGTGGGCACGGGCCTGGCCTCGAGCTTCGGTGGGACGCCCACGACTACGGTTGTCGGCGCGTACCGGTTCGTGTTCAACGGCACGACGCCCATCAACGAGACCGACTCGGTGACGATACGACACGCCGCCGGAAACTCATTGGTCGGCATTCTCGGCGGGGGACTCAAGTACTATCTCTCGCCGCGCTGGGGCGTGCGGCTCGATGCGCGCTGGTATCTCAGTCCCAACGCGATCGACAACCTGGTGGACGCGAGCCCTGCCGTCGCGTCCGGGTCGCCTGCGGGCTCGGTCGCATCGGCCACCAACCCGGCCATTCAGTTCAGCAACAGCCCCTCGACCGGCATCCAGTCGAGCCTGAGCGGGCCTGCCGTGACCGACTACCGAATTTTCGAAGGCGGAGGCATTCAGAGCCACCTGAGCCTCACGGCCGGCATCATCCGCCGGTTCTAGTTGGTGCCCACCATCGCTCGCTCAGCCATCGAGCCGTGGCGGCGGCTGGGTGGCTTTGCCCTGGTGATCGGTGCGACCGTGCTCCAATATTGTGGTCCGACGTTCCTCTGAGACTGCCTCAGGCTGGATGTACATGAATTCTGCTATGATGTGCATACTCCTCGGAGGGGACGATGGCTGCGACTGCGACCGTTCGGCACAAACACATCCGCATCGATCAGACCAAGCTCGACAAGGCGCGACGGGTTCTGGCGGCGGCGACCGAGACCGAGGCGCTCGATCGAGCTCTCGCGCTTGTCGTGTCGGAAGCCGATATCGATGCTGCGCTCAGGCAGGTGGCGGGTCGTGGAAGGTTGAAGAAGATCTTCCGGTGACATGCGCCGCGTCGTCATCGATACCAACATCTACATCGATTGGTTCAACGCCGGTCGGCACGAAGACATCCTGTTCCAGCGCGAGTCGGTCAAGCATCTGAGCGCGGTCGTCCTGCTGGAGCTTCATGCCGGCGCCTTTTCGTCAGCGGATCGACGTCTCGTGCGGCGTCTCGAGTCAGTCTTTGAAAGGGCCGGACGGATCCTCACTCCGTCGCGGGCCGTGTTTGCCGAGGCGGGAGATGTCGTGCGACGCCTTCATGAGCGAGGGCTTCGCGTCGAAACGAGCCACTCAATTGTCAACGATTGCTTGATCGCCATCTCGGCCCGTTCGATCGGCGCCACCGTGGTGACGCAGAACGAGCGCGATTTTCGAGTGATTCAGACCGTCAGGCCGTTTCAGCTCGTCATCGTCGCTGGAGCGTAACACTGCGATTGTCGTGCGCGTGGACGCTCTACCTCTCTGATGCGCAACATTGCTGCCTCAGCCATCGAGCCGTGGCGGCGGCTGGGTGGCTTGCCCCGGCCCGTGTGGGTGACGTGTGTCACCACGTTCATCAGCCGCATCGGGACGATGGCGCTGCCGTTTCTCGCGCTGTATCTCACCGAAGAGCAGCACTACTCGGAGTCGCGCGCCGGGATTGCCGTGGCTTGTTACGGCTTTGTGGGGTTTCTCACGGCGCCGTACGCCGGGCGGCTGACCGACCGGCTCGGGCCCGTGCGCCTGATGCGCTGGTCGCTCGCGCTGGCTGGCCTGGCCATGTTCATCGTGCCCTTCATGTCGGCATTGGCGGGACCGTGCTCCAACATTTTGGTCCGACGGTTCTCTGGACCGGTGCCTGGGCGGTCGGCGCGCTCTCCACCGTGATGCTCGCAATGGTGCCGCACCCACATAACCTGTAGTGTCCGCCTTCAGGCGGACCTGAGGAGAACTTGCCCTCCTGATCGGCGGGCTCGCCGCTCAGGTATAACTGAGTGCACCACACATGTTCGGCACACAGAATCTGTGGCTGTTCGTGGCGAGCGGGATTCTACTCAATCTGACGCCCGGGCAAGACACCCTCTACATCGTCGGCCGGAGCGTCGCGCAAGGGCGGCGCGCGGGTGTGCTATCGGTGCTCGGCATCGTTTCAGGGAGCGTGGTCCACACGCTCGCCGCGGCGTTCGGCTTGTCCGCCATTCTGGCCACGTCGGCCCAGGCGTTTCTCATCGTGAAAATAGCGGGCGCAGCCTACCTCACGTACCTGGGCCTGCGAATGGTCATCGAGCGATCGTGCACGAGGGAGCAGCCTGCCGAATTCAGACCTGATAGCAGCTGGGCGATCTACCGGGCGGGAGTTTTCACCAATCTCCTCAACCCCAAGGTGGCATTATTCTTCATGGCCTTTCTGCCACAGTTCGTCGCACCGACTGCGGATTCCACCATCGTGGTCTTCGGCTGGTGGCGGTGAGGCGTGACGGCGCGAGCGTCCACATGGAGCTAGCGACGGGGGCGGCCGCCGCGGTGTTCGATGGCCGGATCGACGGCAATTCGCTTGCCGGCACGTTCACGCAGGGGAACGCTTCAGGAACCTTCCTGCTGACCCGAGGCGTCGAGCTGACTGCTGCGCCGACGCCACCGCCGCCGTATCGAGAGGAGGAAGTCCGCGTCTCGAACGGCGACATCACGCTCGCAGGAACGCTCACGATTCCAGCCGGCGGCGGGCCGTTTCCTGCCGTCGTGCTCATCACGGGCAGCGGGCCGCAGGATCGAGACGAAGACATATTCGGGTTCAAGGTGTTTCGCACGATTGCCGATCACCTGACCCGGCAGGGCGTCTCCGTCTACCGCTATGACGATCGGGGCGTGGGTTCATCGACTGGGAGTCTCAACGTTGCCACGACGGCAGACTTTGCGGGCGACGCGCTGGCGGCCGTCGGGATGCTGCGGTCGCGTCCGGACATCGACGCGCGTCGCGTCGGCCTGCTCGGTCATTCGGAGGGCGCGACGGTCGCCGCAATCGCGGCCTTCCGATCGGCCGATGTCGCGTTCGTCGTGACGCTCGCCTCGCCGGGTGTGCGCGGAGACGAGGTGCTGAGGCAGCAAGCGGCAGACGGCGCGCGGGCCCTCGGTGCCGGCGAAGAAGTTGTCGCGAGAATTGTCGCCGCGCATCGACAGGCCACCGACGCCGTTCGCATGGGCCAGTCTGCCGAGAGCCTGGCGTCGGTGGTCATGGAGCTCGTCGGCGCCCAGTACGACAGCTTCCCGGCTGCACAGCGCGCGGCCGCTGGCGATCGCGACGCGTTTGTCGCGCGGACGTACCGCGCGGGCGTCGCGCAGCTTGGCACGCCGTGGATGAGATTCATGCTGGACTTCGATCCAGCCGTCGCGCTCCGGCTGGTCCGCTGTCCCGTGCTCGCGCTCTTTGGCAGCCTGGACACGCAGGTCGTGCCCTCGCCGAACCAGGCCAACGTTCGAGCGGCTCTTGCCGGAAACGCCGATGCCACGGTCAAGTCGTATGACGGCGCGAACCATCTGTTCCAGCAGGCGCGAACGGGTTTGGTAACGGAGTACGCAACGCTCGAGAAGGCCTTCGTGCCAGGCCTTCTGGACGATCTGTCCGCGTGGATTCGGCTGGTCACGGGCCGCTGAGAGAAGAAACCTGAGTGGTGCGCAGCCAGATATCCGAAGGCTCCCGATGCGAAGGCACGAGACTGTAGAATCTCTCGGGGCAGATCTTCCCGATCTCGCTCTGTGGACAACCTAGACACACCGGAGGCGATTCATGCGCATGATGCTCAAAGTCTCAATTCCAGTTGAAACCGGCAACAAAGCGATCAAAGACGGCACGCTGCCTCGCACCATCGAGAGCACGGTCGACCGCCTCAAGCCGGAGGCTGCGTACTTCTTTGCCGAAGACGGCAAGCGAACGGCGCTCTTCTTCTTCAACATGGCGGACGCGTCGCAAATCCCCGCGATCGTGGAGCCGCTCTTCATGGGCCTCAATGCGGCGGTGACAACGGTGCCGGTCATGAATGCAGACGACCTGAAGAAGGGCCTCACGGAGGCGGCAAAGAACTTCTGAGCAGTGTTCTCCCTACTGCGGACGCTTCAGGAGTAGAAGGGTTCCGCCGTCCGCGCTGGCGAGCTGGCTGCCTGTGACCTCCCAGCCCTGGAGACCGAGGGGCTCGAGCAGCGCTGTCGGGTTCTGTCCGAAGGGCACGCTGAGCACCTGGTATTCCCAGGCCTGACGAACAACACGAGTCGGCAGCACAATCGATCCGCCGACCGTGACGGCCGGCGAGCCGGTCACCTGGACACGAAGCGGCGTGTTCAGCGAATCATTCTCGATGCTCACCGGAACCGCCTGGCCGCTGCCACGGTTCTCGATCCACACTCTCGCCTGGGTCGGCTGCCCTGGCCGGTCCTGCCCTGGCGCTGCGAGCATGGCGTTCCCCGCCATCAGCAGGGCAATTCCACACAGCAAATACGCGAGCGTCGTTCGCATGATCTCGATCCTCCTTATGGAAAGACGGTGCGTTCTTAACAGGCAGCTCGCGCACCGGCGCGTCGTCCGCCTGAAGGCGGACACTACAGGTTACGAAATGCGCTCGTCTGGCGCGTAGCGCTGATGCAGCTTCACCGGCGCCGCCCGGTGTCTCACCCGCAGGTTGACCATCTCCACGAACACCGAGAACCCCATCGCGAAGTAGACATAGCCCTTCGGGATGTGCATGTCGAGGCCGTCCCCGATGAGCGACAGGCCGATGAGCAGGAGAAACGAGAGCGCGAGCACCTTCACCGTCGGATGACGTTCGACGAAGGCGCTGATCGGTCCGGCCGAAAACATCATGATGGCCACCGCCGCCATGACGGCGACGATCATGATCGCGACGTCGGCCGCCATCCCCACCGCGGTGATCACCGAATCGAGCGAGAACACGATGTCGAGCAGCATGATCTGCGCGATGACCGCGCCAAACGTCGGGGCAACGCGCGCCGCCTCGTGTTCGGTCTCGC
>Ga0156016_141_pt1 | contig 11556 bp, 10 predicted proteins | sample RifCSPlowO2_02_FD_107670 | JGI IMG/M metagenome (GOLD analysis project Ga0156016, IMG submission 107670) | Acidobacteria bacterium RIFCSPLOWO2_02_FULL_64_15 | reverse complement strand
CGCCGGCGGCGGCGCCCTACAAGCCGGGCATTCCCGAGCGTACGGCGCAGGACACGGTGATCACCAACGTCCGCATCGTCGTCGGGAACGGCCAGGTGATCGAGAACGGCCACATCATCATGCGCGCTGGCCGCATCGCCGTCGTGGCGCCCGGCGCGCCGGCCAGCACGCAGGGGCTGCGTGTGATTAATGCCCAGGGCATGAGCGCGATGCCCGGGTTCATCGACAGCCACAAACACGTGACCGACGGCCCATCATCCGAAGCGCAGATGCGGTCGCTCCTCGAGGCGGGCTATACGACGATTCTCGCCGGCGGTGGCGCCGCCATGGCCAACATCAGCCTGCGCGACAAGGTCGAGAGCGGCACGATCAACGGGCCGCGTATCATCCCGTCGGGGGGCGCCGGTCTGAACCAGACGCCGCAGCAGGCGAGCGCAGCCGTGCAGGCGCTGGCGATGCAGGGCGTCCTGCACACGGGCGAGATCGGGTTGACGCCCGAGCCGTTCCCGCCGCAGCCGCAGGTCGAGACGCTCAAGGCGATCGTGAACCAGGCGCGCATGTCCGGCGTCCAGGTGAACGTGCATGCCGTCAGCAGCATCGCGATGGAGACCGCAATTGACGTTGGGGTGCGCCGGCTCGTGCACCTTCCCAATAAGGACTTCACCACCTTCGAGCAGGCTCAAAAGGTGGCCGAGACCGGCTCGATCGTCGCCGGCCTGATCGCGTTCGGGGCGCCGACCATCGACCGCGACTCGTCGCTCCCGCCGGGGTGCCCCTTGCCCTGCCAGGGGTCGGTCTTCTTCCCGCGGGACAACGAGCCGCGCTTCCGCGACGGCCGGGTGTGGCCCGAACCGATTGTCGGCGCGAACCGCGACGCGATGGGCCGCGCCACGGGCACTGAACTCGGCTACACGCTCATCAACGCGCGCCGGATCTGGGACGCCGATCCGGAGCACCGGACGATCTCGTTCTCAACCGACCAGAACTTCGCGGATCTCGTCGTGCTCGAGCACGAACTGAAGTCGTTCAGCATCATCTTTTCGATGCCCGACATCCACCGGATCATCGGGCCGAACTCGGCGCGCTACGTCGGCATGGAGGCGCAGATTGGGACGCTCGAGCGCGGCAAGTTCGCCGACCTCATCCTGCTGTCGGGGAACCCGACGGAGAACATTTACGGAATGCTCACGACCAGCGTGGTCTTCAGAGAAGGCCGCATGGTCATTGACAAGCGGTAAGCGGAGGTAGAGATGAAGCTCGTGATGAAGATGAAGAACATTGCCGCGGTTGCCCTCGTCGCAGCGCTCGCCATCGGCGCGGGCCTGTCAGCGCAGCAGGGCGCGCAGGGGGGCGGCGCGGCGCAGGGCGGTCAGGGCGGGGCGCAGGGGCAGGGACGTGGCGGCCGCGGCGGCGGCGGTCCGCAGCAGCCACCCGGTCCGCCGTTGATTCCCGCGACGCCGTACAAGCCGGGTATCCCGGAGCGCACGGCGCAAGACACGGTGATCACCAACGTGCGCATCGTCGTCGGCAACGGGCAGGTGATCGAGAGCGGCCACATCATCATCCGTGGCGGCCGCATCGCGACCGTGGCGGCGGGCGTCCCGGCCAGTACGCAGGGGCTGCGCGTCTTCAACGCGCAGGGTCTGAGCGCGATGCCCGGCTTCATCGACGGGCACAAGCACCTGAACGACGGCCCGCAGGCCGAATCGCGAGGCCGCTCGCTGCTCGAGGCCGGTTTCACCACGATCCTGGTCAGCGGCCAGGCGCAGGGCACGCTGGCGCTTGCCAAGCGCTACGAGTCCGAGCTGAACGGGCCTCGCATCATTCCGTCGGGCGCGGTGAGCGTCAACATGACGCCTGACGAAGCGCGCGCGGCCATCCGCGCGATGGCGGAAGCGGGCGTGAAGCACACAGGCGAGATTGGCCTGACGCCGGAGCCGGCGCCGCCCATGAACGAAATCGAAACGCTCAGGGCGATCGTGGACGAGGCGGCCAAGGTCGGCGTGCAGGTGAACGTGCACGCGGTCAGCAGTCCGGCGATGGCCGCCGCGGTCGAGGCGGGCGTGCGCCGGCTGGTGCACCTGCCGAACAAGGACTGGACGAGCTTCGAGCAGACCGCCCGCGTCGCCGCCACCGGCTCCATCGTCTCCGGCCTGATCGCGTTCGGCGCCCCGACCATCGATCGCGACTCGCCGCCGCCGCCGGGATGTCCAAACCCGTGCGCGGGAGCGGTCGTCTGGCCGCGCGACAACACCACCCGGTTCCGCACCGGGCAGCCGTGGCCGGAATCGATCGCAGGGGCCAACCGTGATGCCAAAGGACGGGCGACCGGCACCGAGGGCGCCTACACGATCCTCAACGCCCGCCGGATCTGGGACGCCGACCCGAACCACGGGACGATCTCGTACTCGACCGACCAGAACTTCGCGGACCTCGTCGTGCTCGAGCACGAGCTGAAGTCGTTCAACATCGTGTTCTCGATGGCGGACATCCACCGAATCATGGGGCCCAACGGGGCGAGGTTTGTCGGGATGGCGGATCAGATCGGCACGCTCGAGCAGAACAAGCTGGCCGACATCACCCTGCTCTCCGGCAATCCCACGCAGAACATCTACGAAATGCTGACCACGAAGGTCGTCTTCAAGGAGGGCCGGCTGGTCATCGACAACCGGCCGGCGCCGGCACCGGCGGCTCCGGCGCCCGCGGCCGGACGCGGGCGGCAGTAAGGAATTGGTGATTGCTGATTGGTGATTTGAATCGGCGATTGCTGATTGACGAACGGAGGGCGGGTCCTATGGACCCGCCCTTTGTTTTTTGCTCACCAGCTGAGGTAACAAAGAGGCTCCTCATCCGTCACTGAGAAAGACGTGGACGATTTCGAGGCCGCGTACGGCCGGTATTACCGCGACGTCTACCGGTTCGCGCTGTTTCTGACCTCTGACCCGGCGCGCGCCGAGGACCTCGCGGCCGAAACCTTCGTCCGCGCCTGGGGTGCGCTCGGACGGGTGCGGCAGCCGACGGTGAGGTCGTACCTGCTCACGATTACCCGCAACCTCTTTCGAGACAGCCGGCGAAAGGAGCGATCCGTCCCCCTCGATGAGTCGCTACCGGTACCGGGTCCGGCGCTCGAAGCGCAGATTGAACGGGCGTCGACGCTTCGCAGCGTTCGCGAGCGCCTTCGCGGCGTCGCAAGCGGCGACCGCCGCGCTTTGCTGATGTACGTCGTCCGCGGCATGTCCTACGAGGAAATCGCCCGCGCGCTGGGGATCAGCCTTGGCGCGGTGAAAACCCGGATCTTCCGCGCCCGCGAGGCGCTGGAGGACTTGAAATGAAGGTCACGCGTGATGTGATTTACGACCTCCTACCAGGCTACTTCGCCGGCGAACTGACCGCGGATGGAAAGGCGTTGGTCGAGGAGTTCCTTGCGACTGATCCCGAGTTCGCGCGGATGGCCGAACGGTTCCGCAAGCTGTTCACCGATCGACGCGGCGAAACCGGCGAGACGACGTCAGGACGCGAGAAGATCGTCTTCGAACGCGCGCGGGCGGTGCGCACAACGCGCGACCGCGTGTTCGGGATCGCGGTCGGCTGCACGCTCGGCGCGCTGCTCGCCTTGTTGGTCGGCGCGTTGTTCCCGAGCGATCCGGCGTCGGGCATGGGATTCGGATTCCTGCGTGTGTTCCCCGCTGCCAGCATCATGGTCTTCGGCGGGTTCGCCGCGGTGGCCTGGATTGCCTGGCTCGTCATCCGTCTGCGGCCTGTTTTCGTGGAGAAACCCTGATGAAGCGTCACGTTGTGCTGGTTCTGTGCGTGTGCGGTGTGCTCGCCGCCGTGGCACCCCTTTTGTCGCAACAAACCGAGTGGAGAGACGCCTCGCCGCACGTCGCGAGGTTGGTGACGGTCGATACCGACGTACAGCTGGAGGTGCTGGACTGGGGCGGTTCAGGTCCGGCGCTTCTGGTGCTGGCGGGGCTTGGCGACACTGCGCACGTGTTCGATGACTTTGCGCAGATGCTGACGCCGCGGTACCACGTCGTCGGAGTGACGCGTCGGGGACATCGAGGCTCGTCCGCCGCAACGACCGGGTACACATTCGATCGCCTGGCTGAGGACCTCATTCGCGTGATCGAAGTCATGGGCCTTGACAAGCCTCTGATCGTCGGTCATTCGTTTGCCGGCGACGAAATGCACGTCCTGGGCGCCCGCTATCCGGGCAGGATCGCAGGCCTCGTCTATGTCGACGCGGCCTTCAATCGCTCCGACCTCTCGGAGGACTATGACGCCGTGGCCCGAACGCTGCCTCCGTCTCCACGAACTCGACCAGAAAACATGAGGTCCTTCTCAGCGTTGCGCTCGTTTCTGGAGAAGAGCCAAGGCGCCGTTGGCCCCGAAGCCAACCTGCGCGCCCGGTGGATCGCGAACGCCGACGGGACGGTTACGCGCGCGTGGGTGCCTGAGCCGCCAGTCTTTCAGGCGATGTCACGCGAAATGCAGGCAGCGTACAAGACATTCAATCCTGAGCGCATCCGCGTGCCAGCGCTGGCGATCTATGCCGTGCCGAGATCAACCGGCGACCTGATGCAGCCATGGTACGACGCCGGCGATCCGGTGGTCCGCCAGCGTGTGGAAACGCTGTATCGGTTTGCCCGCGAGCGATTCGGGCGGCACGCGAAATGGTTCGCCGCGCTCGCAGAGCAGGGGCGTGTCTCCGAGCTGGCAGGTGCGCATCACCTGTTTATCAGCAACGCGCCGGAAATCCTCCAGCAGATCAACGCATTCGCGTCATCACTTGTAACGACGCGCTGAGGTCTCGCGCGGCAGCGGGCCCGAGGGCCCGCCCTTTGTGCTTGCGCTGACGTCCTACCGCACCGCGGCCGGGCAGCCGGGGAACCAGTTCCCCTTCTGCACCATCTCCTGACAGTACTGCTTCACGCGCTCGATACCGGGACGCAGCATCCGGATCCCCTGCTCGAAGGTCATGATGTCCATGTGCACCGGCACGATCTTCTCGACGTCCAGCTTACGGTAGTTGATGTTGTCGAGAAAGCTGTCGCCCCACCACTGCAGCTCCTCCGCGGCGGTCAGCACGTCGGCCTCGATGTAGATCCGGTGCTCGGGAATGTAGGCGAACACGCCGTCCGCGAGGTGGTTGTTGGCGATGACGTGATAGATGTCCACGGTCATCGTCGCGTCCTTGAGCTGCAGGTGATCGTCGACCGGCGTGAACTTGAGCGGCTGGAAGTTCCGCTCGAGATCGTCGGGGAAGTTCGGCGCGCGGCGCGACGCCATCTCGCTGAAGATCACGCCGTTGTCGCGGCGCGAGACGATCGTCAGCCCCTCGGCCACGGCTTGGCGCAGCCCCGAGGAGTGATCGAAGTGATGATGCGACCAGATGGCGTGCGTCGCCCGCTTGCCGGGTACAAGACGGTGCGCCTGCTCCACCACCTGGTGCACGCGCTGGTTGCTGCCATTGAGCTCATAGAGGACGATGTGGTCCGCGAATTCGATGGCAATGGTGCCGCCGGCAAAGCGCCACACGCCGCGCGCGACGTTGATCACCCCGACCTCCGGCGGCTGTGTGGCCGCGCCGCCAGCGCGACCGGCGCCAGCAGCGCCACGCCCCTGGCCCGGCGTCACCTGGGGCACCAGCGACTGGATCGGCTGCGCGGTCACAGTGCCCGCACCCACCTGCGGCGGACCCGCGAGGGTGCCGCCGAGCGGCGCCGGTGGGAACGTCGCGTTGGCCGCGAGGTTCGGGATTTGCCCGTCAACCACGTAGGTGTCGACGTACAGCTTCTTGAACTCGATGTTCCGCCAGTCGAGCGTCGTGGTGTGGCCCATCGGCAGCTCGACGCCGCTGAACGTCTCGTACCCGTAGAAGTTGGTGGTGTACGTCATCTCGCCAAGGTTCTGGCTCGGGCCGATCCACGACACCCACTGCGGCAGGTTGGACGGCGGGCGGATCGCCAGCGTCATCTTGTCGCCCTCCTTCAGCGTGAGGTCGACGAGCGTCAGGCCATCCTGCTGGCGCCGATTGGCCACCGTCGCGGCGCCCGTCAGCACCGCCCGGACCGCGGTCACGGGATTGGTGTGGAACCACATGCGCCGGTCGCGTGGATCGCCGCCCACGTTGACCGCGCCCTGGGCGTTGACGTTGTACACCTGCGCGCCGTCGAGGCCCTGCCGGGCCAGCGCAAACGAATGCCCGCCGTAGTTGGCGAACGGGAACAGATCGTTGCGGCGCTCCTGGTGCAGCATCCGCGTGTTCTCGAGATCGAAGATGCGGCGGTAATCGTTGGCCGCGATCAGTTTCAGCGGCGCGCCGGGAAGGGGCGAGATGTTGCCCCCGCCGTTCTGGTACGCGTACTGGGCGTATCCGATTAGCGTTATATTCCGCAGTCCCTGCAGTCGTGCGGCGCCGCCGAGCGCCGCCGCGGCCGCGTCAACCGCCTGGCGCGCCGTCGTCCCCGGCACCTGCGCCGCCGGCGCCTGTCCGCCCTGGGCGCGGAGCGCCACCCATCCAGCCGCTGCTGACGCGATCAGTGCAAGCACAAGGACCTTCCGCATACCTTCCCTCCTGTTCACCAAGAGCTCGCGAGTGGGAGTGCTCCCGGCCATCCCCCGTCAGGAGCATTTTATGGGGCGTATTGTACGGCGGTTCGGGCCTGGCCATGCGGCTCGAGAGATACACGAGCCTGAGATTGGGATAACGAACCTTGAGCGCGCGCACGTCCTGCCCGATGCGACCCTCGAGGACGTACGCGTCGGCGTCCATGGATGGCAGCGAGACGTTCGGGCTGATGTCGGCAACCTTCAACCACACAGCCTGCACCTGCCGCTCGGTCACTCCCGCCGGCCTCAGACGATTGTCGCGGACGAAATCGTAGTCACGGTTGGCCGGCGCGGCCCAGTCGATCGCCACCTGGCCGCTCATCGCGCCGTTGACGATCACGAGGCGACTGGTCTCGACCGACCGGTCTGCCGCCGCCTGCCCTATGAACGAATACGGCCGGCACGTGCACGGGCAGACAGTCAGCGGCGCCGTGTCGTTACAGAACTCCTGCGACGTATTGGACATCCCAATCGACAGCGGCACGATCTTTCCCCGCTGCGCGTCGGGGTTGCCGTTGCCGTCGAGCAGTTGGATCGTCTTCGCCGCGGCAACGCCGGCCGCGAGATGAGCCGGCGGCATGGAGTTGCTGCCGCCGGGATAGAGCCCGCCAGGAAAGCCGATGTAGTCGCCTGCGGCAAGATCATTGATCGGCACAAGCCCCACCGATCGCTGGGGCACCCGCTCGTCCCGATTCTGGCCCTGCGCGGCCAGCAGCACGACCCACGCAGCGCCAACTGCCAGCACTGCCAGCCTGCTCACGCCATTCCTCACTGGTTCTCTCGCCAATCCGCAATTATCAATCCGCAATCAACAATTCTCAATTCACTACTCGCTTCTCAGCACGATGCCCCACCTCACGCCTCCTCGGGACCGAGAATGCGGGCAATCGCCGCGGCCATCAGCCGCCACTCGTGCGCTTCTGCGGCGAGCTGCTTCCGCCCCTTCGCCGTCAGTTCGTAGAAGCGCGCCTTGCGGTTGTTGTCCGACGTGCCCCACTCGGCGCGAATCCATCTGCGGTCTTCGAGCCGCTGTAGCGCCGGATAGAGCGAGCCGTGATCGACGAGCAGCGTCTTGTCGGACTGCTGCTCGATGACGCGCGCGATGCCCTGGCCGTGCTGTGGCCCGAACAGGAGCGTCCGCAGGATCAGGAGATCGAGGGTGCCTTGCAGCAGCGCGACGCGAGGCTGATCGGCCTTTCGGGTAGACATGCCACAGGAGTATGCGGCACCTCGGGTCGAGTGTCAACCCAAGACAGTCGTCAGCCGAAGAATCAGCTCTGCCGCAGGACGACGAGCGGATCGGTCCGGGCCGCCCGCCGGGCGGGCAGCCAGCCGGCAAACGCGGCGATAACCGCCAGCACGGCCGCGGCGCCTCCGAGCGTGGCGGCGTCGCGGACGGGCACGTCGTAGATCAGCCCCGTGACGAACTGCGCCGCCCAGAAGCTGAGGCCGAGGCCGACAGCGATGCCGATGCCGACCTGCCGCAACACCCCTCCGAGCATCAGCCAGACGACGGCCGACCTCGCGGCGCCCAGGGCGAGGCGGATGCCGATCTCCGTGCGCCGGCAGGACGTGGCATACGCCGTCACGCCGTACAGCCCGACGCCGGCCAGCAGCAGCGCGAGCCCGCCGAAAAAGCCGGCCAGCCAGGCCATGAGGCGCTCGCGTGTGAGCGATGCGCGAAGCTGCGCCGAGAGCGGCTGAAACGTCAGCGTCAGTTGCGGACTGGCGGCCGTCACGGCGGCGGCGACGCTCCGGGTCAGGAGCTCAGGCGCACCAGACGCGGCTCGCACGCTCAGTCTGGCCGCGCCAAACGTAAAGGGGACGTTGAACTGCGCCATCAGGGCGTAAAACGTCGGGGGCGCGGGATCGCGCGGTGATGTGTATACGGCGTCGGCCACGACCCCGACGATGTCCAGCGACATGGCACGAGGCGTCCCCGGATAAAGGGTCAGCGTCCGCCCGAGCGCGCCCGCTCCGCCGAGCACGCGTCGCACAAACGTTTCGTTGACGATCGCCACGCGGGGCGAGCCTGCTCGATCGCTCTCCGCGAAGTCCCGCCCCGAGACAAGGCGCGTCCCGAACGTCGTGAACCAGCGGGGAGAGACGAGGTTGCCGTACACGTCACCCTGGGTGCCCGCGTCCGCCGCCGCGCCGGACACTTCGACCTGCGGCGTAAATCCGCCACCGCCGACCGGCGTGAGAAAGGACACCGCCGCGTCCGCGACACCCGGGAGTCCGCTCACCGCCTCTCGCGCTCGCTCGAACGCCGCCAGCCGCACGGCCACCTCCGTCGTCATGCGCTGCGCATCCATGGTGACGACGAGCAGGCGCTCCGGCTCGAAGCCGAGCGGGCGGGCGGTCAGCGAGGCGAACGATCGGACGAACAGGCCGCCCCCCGACACGAGCGCCACGGCCAGCGCCACCTGCACGGCGATCAGCCCTCCGCCGATCCGGCCGCGTGCCGTCGTCGAGCGCCCCTCATCCTTGAGCGCGTCGATCGGCGGCACGTGTGCGGCCCGGAACGCCGGCGCCGTGCCGAAGAGCAATGCCGTCGCGGCGCTCACGGCGATGGTGAAGGCGAGCACGCGGGCGTCGATCGAGACGTCGAGAAAGACGGGGTTGGCCGGTGTGGACAGCTCGCGGACGAGCAGTTGACTGCCGACGCGCGCGATGAGGGTGCCGAGCGCCGCTCCCGCAGTCGCCAGCAGCAGGCTTTCGACCAGTAGTTGACGCGCGATGCGCCACCGTGAGCCGCCCAGCGCCGCCCGCACACTGAGCTCGTGACGTCTGGCGATGGCGCGCGCCGTCAGGACGGCCGAGGCCGCAGCCGTTTCGGCGGAGGCCGCCAAACACTCGGCGTCGTCCGCGGCGAGTTCGAGCCGCGCGGCTTGGTGGGCTCTCGCGATCTCCCTTGTCGCCATAGTGGCGAGCCTGACGATGCCGCGCTGTTGATAGAATCGGACAAACCTCCAGCAGAGTCTTTGGACATTCCGCAAACCGCATGGCCCTGCATCCTCAGTTCCCGACGTCGCCATACGAGCCGCTGGTCCCGTCGCAGCGGTGGTTTCCTGCCGACGAGACCCTTCGGAGCACCACGTACGACAAGCTCCTTCCGCCCCTCGTCGCGAAAATTCGCGAAGGAATCTGGGCCTGGCGGCAGGCGGGCTATGCGGGGGCCTCGGCGACGTCGATCAGCCTCCTTCGCTGGTGGTTCGAACGGGACCACTTGATCGAGGAGGGCGACGGCTCGCTCTCTCCGTTCCGCTACTACTTCGCCCAACGGGAAGCCGTGGAGTCTGTCATCTGGCTCTATGACGTGCGCCGAGCCAGGGACAAGTTCGACCTGCTCCGCTTCGACGCCTCCGGCGCGGTGTCCTCTGGGATGTTCGACGAAGACTGGCCGCGCTACGTGCTGAAGATGGCCACCGGCGCCGGCAAGACGAAGGTGCTGTCGCTGCTCCTCGCGTGGAGCTTCTTCCACAAGCTTTACGAGACGGACTCGACGCTCTCCCGCAACTTCCTCGTCATCGCCCCCAACATCATCGTCCTCGACCGGCTGCGCGCCGACTTCGACGGCCTCAGGATCTTCTTCAACGATCCCGTGCTTCCCTCCAACGGCCACAATGGCCGGAACTGGCGCGATGACTTCCAATTGACCCTGCACATCCAGGACGACGTCCGCACGGTTCGAGAGACGGGCAACATCTTCCTGACGAACATCCATCGTGTGTTTCTCGGCGACGTCAGCGACCCGTCGTTCGAAGACGACGACCTCCGCGACTACTTCCTCGACCCGTTCGGCCCGAAGCCCGTCGGCGGGACGACGGACAGTCGTACCGACCTCGGCGAGATCGTGCGGGAGGTGGACGAGCTTGCCGTCTTCAACGACGAAGCGCACCACATCCACGATCCGAGGATGGCGTGGTTCAAGTCCATCCAGGAGATCCATCACAAGATGCTCCAGAAGGACCGTCGGCTGGCTCTCCAGGTGGACGTGACCGCCACGCCGCGGCACGACAACGGCGCCATCTTCGTGCAGACGGTGTCCGACTACCCGCTCGTCGAAGCCATCCACCAGAACGTCGTCAAGCATCCTGTGCTGCCCGACGCGGCCAGCCGCGCGAAGCTGCAGGAGGCAACGAGCGCGCTCTTCACGGAGAAGTACGCCGACTACCTGCAGCTCGGCATCGAAGAGTGGCGCAAGAGCTACGCCGAGCACGCGCAACTCGGCAAGAAAGCCGTTCTCTTCGTGATGGTGGACGACACGCGCAACTGCGACGACGTGGGGGCATACCTGGAGAAGATCTGCCCGGAGTTGCAGGGCGCCGTGCTCGTGATCCACACCAAGAACAACGGCGAGATTTCGGAGGCTTCGTCAGGAAAGAGCAAGGAAGAACTCGAGCGACTCCGGAAGCAGTCCAACACGATCGATTCCCTGGCATCGCCCTACAAAGCGATCGTCTCGGTGCTCGTGCTCAAGGAAGGCTGGGACGTCCGCAACGTCACGACGATTGTCGGCCTTCGGGCTTACCGCGCGCCGAGTAACATCCTGCCCGAGCAGACGCTCGGTCGAGGCCTGCGCCGCATGTACTTCGGCACCAATGCGCGGGAGACCGTGTCCGTGATGGGCACGCCGGCGTTCATGGACTTTGTCGAGTCGATTCAGAGCGAGGGCGTGACCTTCGAGCGCGTCGCGATGGGCGCCGGCGTGGCCGGGAGAAAGGATTCGCTCGTCGTCGAAGTGGATGTGGAGAACCCGGACAAGGACATCGACGCGCTGGATATCCCCATCCCCAGGCTGACGCGCCGCTTTCACCGCGATTTCAAGAACCTGGACTCGCTCGATCTAACCTGAATAATTCACGAAGGGGCCGATTTCGGTAGACCCACAAAAGCCTCCGCATGGTACAAAGCCGTTGCCACACGAACTGTGTGCCACCA
>Ga0156016_136_pt3 | contig 11734 bp, 10 predicted proteins | sample RifCSPlowO2_02_FD_107670 | JGI IMG/M metagenome (GOLD analysis project Ga0156016, IMG submission 107670) | Acidobacteria bacterium RIFCSPLOWO2_02_FULL_64_15 | reverse complement strand
GTCGAAGCCGTGGGGCCGAGCGTGAAGCGCCTGCAGGTGGGCGATCGTGTGATCGTCGGCGTCACGCCCGAGTGCGGCGACTGCTACCAGTGCGTGCGGGGACGGGCCGACAGGTGCCAGGTCGTCTTCGGCACGCCGCCCGACCCCATCATCCCAATCGCCGAAATGGCGGATGGGACAAGAGTCGTCCAGGCCACCAACATCGGTGGCTTCGCCGAGCTGATGGTCACGCTCGAGGAATGGGTCGTGCCGATCTTCACCAACGCGCCGGCCGCCGAGCTCGCGATGCTGCACTGCGTCGGCGCGACAGGCCTGGGGACGACGATGACGCTCGCGCCGGTCGAGCCGGGCTCCGACGTCGCCGTCTTTGGCTGCGGCCCCGTCGGCCTGAGCGCGGTTCAGGGCGCTCGCATCATGGGCGCGAACCAGATCATCGCGATCGAGCCAATCAAGGCGCGCCGCGATCTCGCGCTCAAGGTCGGAGCGACGACGGCGCTCGATCCGAACGCCGAGGGAGACAATCTTCTCGAAACCATCCGCGAGCTGTGCAAGGGGGCGACCGACCGCAGGTTCTCGGGCGCTCGAGCCCGAGCGGGCGTCAATCGTGGACCGGATTTCATCATCGAGGCTGTCGGCGGCGATCGCGTCAAGCCGAGGGTCGAGCAAGGGCCCGACCCAACCGGCATCGGCGCGCTGCAGCAGGCGTGGCAGCTCTGTCCGGCGGGAGGGCACATCTGCACCACCGGCATCGCCCAACAGGGGAACGTCTCCTTCCCGGGAGGGCAGTGGTCCAACGGCAGCAAGAGCCATCACTCGAGCCAGTGGGGCGGCACGCACTTAAAGCGCGACATCCCGCGGTACGTCAAGCTCATCGAACGCGGGGTGTACGACGCGAAGGCGCTCGTCACGGCACGGTATCCGCTCGAGAAGACACTCGAGGCGTTCGAGGCCGTGGGGTACCGCACGACCGTCACGGCGGTTGTGGAGTTCACGTAAACTCGCGGCTCTAGGCAAAAGGAGGGTCGCGATGATTGTGGTAGCGAATCGGGTTGCGGTTGCGAAAGGGCACGAAGCAGCGTTTGCCGCACGGTTCCGGGACCGCGCAGGTCTGGTCGAGCATCATCCCGGCTTCGTGCGGCTGGAACTGCTACGGCCGGACCCGATCATGCTGCACGGGCAGCAGATGGGCGGCTCTGATTACCATGTCGTTCTCACCTACTGGGAGCGGAAGGAGGATTTCCTGGCGTGGACCGAGAGCGAGGACTTCCGGACGGTCCACTCGCAGCGTCCGCCGACAGAGATGTTCGCCGGTCCGAACGTGTTCGAGGCGCACGAGATCATCCAGTCGGCCGGTAAGGCCAGCGATCGCGGTGTCCCCAAGTCCGAGTAGCGGGGACGATAGACCGGAGTGCTCGAACTCTTGACACCGGCGATCACGAGGTGCTAAAAACCTCCTGTTTCTGGGCCGCTTTCCGATCTGCAGATTGCTCCATCAAGACGAAGGAGAACGGGAATGGCTACCCGCCGAGAGTTTCTTCAAGCAGGCATTGCCGCGTCGGCCCTGTCGCTGACCTCATCCGCCCATATCGTTTCGGCAGCGTCCGACAGCGATCCAGTGGCCGGCCAACGTCCCGGCCGGAGGCCGTTGTACGGTGTCATCTTTGACCACCGGTACCAGGAGAGCGTCGCATTTGGCGCCGAGGCCGAGGCGCTCGGGTATCAGATACATGGCATTGGCGGGGACATCACGGACCTTTGGTACAAGCATCTGTCGGTGCGCTGGAAGACCGGGCCGGCCGCGATTGCCGGATTGACCGACGAGCCGGCGCTTTTTTGTCTCGAGCGGCTCGCGTGGGATTACCAGATGCGCGTGGTGTACCATGCGGCCCACGATCGGCGCCCGGGCGGCGCGGTCACGGCCTCACGGAACTGGCCGCGCGAGCTGGCCAGGACGTTCGCGAACCACACTTCGGATGCGGATGCGCTCCGGATCGGAGGAGGACCGCCGTTTGTGATGGGTTCAACGGCAGTGTCTGACGGTGATCCCGAACCGTTGGTCTCCTGGATCATCGCGCCACGGGCGCGCGCGCAGCAGAACCTCGTTTAATAGCCCCTTAGAGCCGGCCTCTAGGCCGCGGAGCATCGATATGGCCATACCTCCTGGCGTCAACACGCGCGATTGGGCCGCGGCTCTCAAGCAGTTCGAGGATGCCGTCGGCTCGCAATGGGTGTTCACGAGCAACGAGGACATCGCGCTCTATCGCGACGCGTACTCGGTGTTGTGGGGCGAGCCGGAGGAGCGGCTCGCGTCGGCCGCCGTCGCTCCCGACACGGTCGAACAGGTTCAGCGCATCGTCAGGACGGCAAACACGTACAAGATTCCGCTGTATCCGATTGCGACCGGCAGGGACCTCGGATACGGCGGGTCGGCCCCGGTGCTGTCGGGCAGCGTCGTGCTCGACCTCAAGCGTATGAACCGCGTCGTCGAGGTGGACGAGACGCGTCACTTCGCGATCGTCGAGCCGGGCGTCGCCTACTTCGATCTCTATCGCTACATTCAGGAGAGGAAGCTGAAGGTCTGGATCGACTGTCCGGATCCCGGCTGGGGAAGCGTCATCGGCAACGCGCTCGACCACGGCGTCGGCTATACGTACGGGGCCTACCGCGACCATTTCGCGGCTCACTGCGGGATGGAGGTTGTGCTGCCGAGCGGCGACCTGGTGCGGACCGGCATGGGCGCGATGCCCAACGCTTCGACCTGGGGCGAGTACCGGTACGGATTCGGGCCGTACGTGGACGGATTGTTCTCGCAGGGCAACTTCGGCATCGTCACCAAGATGGGCTTTCATTTGTTCCCGCCGCCCGAGGCGTACTTTGCGGGAACGGTCACCGTTCCGCGGCGCGAGGACATCGGCCCACTCATCGAGGTGATGAATTACCTTGAGCACTCGGGCGTCACCGGCCAGCCGAACTATTCCAGTCCGCTCGCACGTCTCGCTCGGGATCCCGAGCTCGCGGCGATCGCGTCGCGGCCTGGCGGCCCATCGGCTGAAGAGGTGGATCGCTTCGCGGAGCGGCGCTCGGTGGGATCGTGGAGCGTCGAGGTGCAGTTATACGGAGCCGCCAAGGTCATCGCCGCGCAGTGGGAGTTCGCCAAGGAGCGCTTCTCGGCCATCCGCGGCGCGCGGTTCACCGACGGGCAGTCGTACCGGCTGCCGATGACACCGGACGAGGAAGACAAGTCGCACAAGGTCGCATTCGGGATTCCCAACCTCGCCATTTTCTCCGGCGGCGCCAGAAGCGAGCAGAACCCGTCGCCGCGCGACGGGCACGTGTTCTTTGCCCCGGTGCTCCCCAAGAGCGGGCAGGCCGTCCTCGAGGCGATGCGCGTGTTCAATCCGGTGCTCGTCGACGGCGGACTGCCCCAGATGGCAAACTGGTTCAGGGGTCCGCAAACGTGGGCCTTCAGAACGTTTGTCTTCCTGATGAGCATTCCGATCTCCCGTTCGGACCGGGAGGCGAACAAGAGGGTCCGAGACGTGATGCAACGGCTGATTCAGGTGGCCGCCGAGCATGGATGGGGCGAATATCGCGCCGCTCCCGCATTCCAGGACGCCATCATGAATACATACTCGTTCAACAACAATGCGCTGCGGCGGCTCCACGAGACGCTCAAGGACGCCGTCGATCCCAACGGCATTGTTTCGGCAGGCCGGTACGGCGTCTGGCCGAAGCATTTGCGGGAGACGAGGGGGCGCCGGACATGAAGACCCGTCTGTTGTGCCTGGCGATGCTGCTCCTGGTCTGTCGCCCGGCATTGGCTCAAGAGCCCGACCTCAAGCGAGGCGCGGAGGTGTATCAGTATTGGTGCTCGGCGTGCCATGGCCCGCAAACGGGTACACCTGGCACGACGGCCCTGGCGGCGAGATACAAGGGCGAAAAACCGGCGGTTCTCGACCAGCGAACCGATCTGACCGTTCAGACCGTCAGGTTCTTCGTTCGCAACGCCGTGTCAGTCATGCCGTTTTTCCGGAAGACGGAAATCGGCGACGCAGACCTCGCTGCGCTAGCCGCGTATCTGGCGGCGAAGCGACCCTGAGGCGCTTTCCGGTCACCGCCATCAGTCCCATGCCGCCTGCCAGAGTCAGCACCACCACGGCACCAACGACACCAAGGGCAGGTACCCAATAGTCATCGCCCGTGCCGTTGCCCCCTGGACCGAACAGCCCCCAGCGATAGGTGGGCCCGTCGAAAGCTCCTCTGATAGAGATCAGCCAGAATGGCAACGTGGTCATTGACCTCCAGCCGAGGAGCATTCGCAGCAGCCCATGAGGTCGCCACGTCATCGTACTTTCGTCTTCTGACGATCTCGTTGCCATTCGTGCAGCCAACGGCCAGCGTTCACCAGCGGCCGCTGCCGATCACATCGGCGGCCCTCTGGTGCGACGCTTGTTAGCGGTCTGCTCGAATGCTAGCATTATGCTAGCAAGAGGTGCCTATGGCCACCCTGACCGTGCGCAACGTTCCAACCAAAGTCGTGAAGTCGCTCAAGACGCTTGCCCGCCGCAACCGCCGCTCGATGGAGCAAGAGGTGCGGGCTGTCCTCGAACAACACGTCGGTGATCGACTGTCCCTCCTCGACGAAATCGAACAGTCGTGGACTCGCCAAGCGCGTCGGCCCAAGCCTCGGGAAGTGGAAGCGTGGATCGGAGTCGGGCGCCCGTGACAGCGGTCGTCGATACCAACGTCGTTGCCTACTACCTTCTGGGGACAGAACCGTTTCTTGAGGAAGTCCGGCAATTCTGGCGAACCGTCGAGGACGCATGGGCGCCGGTCCACTGGGAAGCCGAACTGGCCAACGCGGTTTGGATGGCTGTTCGGACGGGCGTGCTGCCCCGCGATGAAGGACACCAGAAACTCGACTTGGCCGGGCGTCTCGGGATCCAATCGGTGCCCAACCGATCATTGTGGCAATCCGCGTTGACTCGTGCCCTGGATTCTGGCGCCGCCGTCTACGACACGCTGTTCGTTGAGCTCGCCGCGCAGCGCAACGTACCTCTGGCGACATTCGACCGGAACATCCTGAAGAAGTTTCCGGAGATCGCCAAGCGACCCAGCTCGCTTTCCTCGAATTAACTGAACCCCGCCGTCAACGCTTGCGGCTCACCCGCGACCGTTCACAAGCACGCGGCCGACGGGTGCAGCCGCCGGTTAGGCCGCCGCGTGGCGGTTCAGAAGCGAATAGACACGAGCACCGCCTGGCGATCGGGGCTGATGACTGGCAGCACCGTCACGCGGGCGCCCTGCGACGGCAAGACATTGATAGTTCTCTGGATCCCCTTATCGATGAGCGCTCCGATTCCTAGACCCGGTAGGCCACCCGAGTAAAGTCCCACGGCAAGTCCCGCGGGGAAGGGATTCTTACATGAGTGTTTTTCTTCACAGCGTCCTCCGTCTAGGTCGCGCTGCGCGTAGTCGAAGAATGCGGTCCAAAACAGTGCGGCCGGGATAGTACCCGCGACGAAGCCGATGAGGGCGCCGTTCCACGGTGAGTCCTTGACGGTGATCCTCCGTACCGTTGCCAGAGGGAACGTCCGCCTGTCCATTTCATTCACGATGAGGGTAAGAGAGGATGGCGTCAGTTCCGTGACTCTTCCCTCAGTACGCCGGCCGTCGGTCACTGTGATGGAAACGACGTCTTCCAGTCTTATGTGATCCGACAGGTCCACAATCGGGGTAGTACTTGGGGCAGTGCTCGGGATAGGACTCGGGGCGGTACCAGGGACAGGACTCGGAGCAGGAGTCGGAGCGGAACTCGGAGCAGGACTCGGAATAGTCCTCCGTTGAGCACCGTTCGCGAGCACGACTGATCCGACGCCTGCGAGAGTCAGACCGCCCCATCCCATGCCTTCCGATCGGGTTCCGCAAGCAGTAGAAGAAAAGGGAATGTTGTAAGGTTGATAAGGAGGAAGAAGGCTAAAGCCACTCACAACGGTGGTTTTGGTGGTGCATTCCTCCCCGAAGCCTATCGCCATGAGTCCGAGTCCCCCTCCGACCAGCGCTGCGCCAGTCCACAGGAGCCGCTTTTTGTCGGAACCGGAGGGTGGGCTGGTACTGCTCCGGGTACCTTTCACGAGCACGACAGATCCGACCCCCGCGGCAATCAGGCCGCCGAATGCCACCTCGGGCGATCGGCTTCTGCAAATAGTAGGAGGAAAGCCCAGTGTGGCCCTGCATTCGTCCCCGAGGCCAATGGCCATGAGCCCGATTCCTCCTCCGAGCAGTGCTGCGCCAGTGAGCAGGAGCCGCTTCTTATCGGAGCCGGAAGGCTGGCCCAGCTCCTGCGCGAGTTGCCGGGTGGCGCGCCTAGCGGATTCCTCCACGGGGCCTGCCGCCAAGGTGACGGAAGCGTTCCCCGCAGGGTCGGCTTTTATGAGGGAAGCGGCTCCAAGTTGTGTGCCATTCGACAGGTCCGCAGGCCGAATAGTCTGCGTTATCGCGTGCGTGGGCACCAACGCGACGATCAGGACAAGCCGAGCGAGGGGTCGTGCGAGGAGAAACATGGCTGCCTCCTTCGCCCTCTAATGCGCCAACTCGGACCAGAAAGGCTCAAGCCCGCAGCTGGCTGCCCGGGCCAGTAAGAAGAGGCTCTTCTCCCCTTTGGAAGCTCGTGTTCGTGCCCCCCTCGAACCGCTTCGCCGGCCTAGACGTGCCGCCTGAGCCGTGCGCCGCAGCGACAGGATCGCACGAGACGAACGGGCGCGTCGGCTCCAGGCGGAGTTAGCGGGCCCGTAATTTGTTCACGCCGTGACAGGCGTCAGACGGTACACGTGACTCGCCAGTCGCGAGGCTCGCACGTAACCGCGCTGAACACATTCCATCGCAAGAGTTGCAAGTGTCTGATCAGCCAGCGATTCTACCAGACCCGGTCGATGCGGCGGCGGTTGGTTACGCGCGACGCGCCCGCGGAACCTGCGGCCAATCGCACGATGTTCGTGGTTACGTGCCGTGCCCGCACGTAACCACGGCCGACGCGCGAGCAAAAAGATTCACGCAACACCGGTAAACAGAGGAAGGCGGACACATGGTCCGGCTGAAGCCGGACACTACGTACGTTTGCGACGTACGTTTGCGACGTACGTCCGCGTTGATCGCGCTTATTGGAGCGGGGCGGGGAGATCGGATCTTCCCATGAGGAAGGTGTCGACGCCGCGCGCGGCGCTCCGGCCTTCGGCGATCGCCCAGACGATGAGCGATTGCCCGCGCTGCATGTCGCCGGCCGTGAAAACGCCAGGAACGCTCGTCATCCAGTTCTCGTCGCGCCACACGTTTCCGCGATCGGTCAGGCGAACCCCCAACTGATCGAGCATGCCGTTGCGCTCGGGTCCGAGGAAGCCCATCGCGAGCAGCGCGAGGTCTGCCTTCAACTCGAACTCGCTGCCAGGAACCGGTTCGAACGATGGCCGGCCGTTACTGGCGGTCATCCGGACTTCCACCGCGTGCAGCGCCGCGACCCGGCCGGTCGCATTGCCAGAGAAACGCTGGGTGGAGATCGAATACAGCCGTTCGCCACCTTCTTCGTGCGCCCCCGACACGCGGAAGATATTCGGCCACGCCGGCCACGGGTTGTCGGGAGCCCGCTCGTCGGGCGGGCGCGGCAACAGCTCGAGTTGATGGACGATTGCTGCGCCCTGACGATGGGCGGTGCCGAGGCAGTCGGCGCCGGTGTCGCCGCCGCCGATGATGATGACGTGCTTGTTTCTGGCCGTGATGGCCCGGGCATCGTCTATGGCCGGCACCGCGTCGCCCTCACATCGCCGGTTCGACTCGGTCAGGTAGTCCATGGCGAAATGGATGCCCCCGAGTTTGCGACCCGGCACCGGCAAGTCGCGCGGGGCGGTGGCGCCGCCAGCCAGCACGATCGCGTCGTGCTCGCGATGCAGCTCGTCGAGCGTGACGTTCACGCCGACGTGGCAGTTGACGCGGAACATCACGCCTTCTTCCCGCATCAGCGCCAGACGCCGATCGAGGAACCGTTTCTCCATCTTGAACGCCGGGATGCCGTACCGGAGCAGGCCGCCGATGCGATCGGCACGCTCGAACACCGTGACCGTATGGCCGGCACGGTTCAGTTGATCGGCGGCCGCCAAACCGGCGGGCCCCGATCCGACCACCGCCACACGCTTGCCGGTGCGAACCACCGGCGGCCGGGCCGCGACCCATCCCTCGTCGAACGCACGATCGACGGTCGACACCTCGATCGCCTTAATCGTCACCGGATCGTCGTTGATGCCGAGCACGCACGATCCCTCGCACGGTGCCGGGCACAGTCGGCCGGTGAACTCGGGGAAGTTGTTCGTGGCGTGCAGACGGTCGATCGCGGCCCGCCATCGGTCGCGATAGATGAAGTCGTTCCAGTCGGGAATCAGATTGCCGAGCGGACACCCCTGGTGACAGAACGGGACGCCGCAATCCATGCAGCGCGCGGCCTGATCCTTGAGCGCTCCCTCCGGATACGGCAGATACACCTCGCGCCAGTCGCGAATGCGATCGGTGATCGGCCGCGCCGGCGGCTTTTTCCGGTGGATTTCAATAAAGCCTGTGATCTTGCCCATGTCCCACGGTCCGGCTAAAGCCGGACACTACATCTTGTTGACTACATCTTGTTGACTTGTTGATCACGACGCGAGGATGGCTCAAAGGCCTTACACAGGAACCCCGACCAGCTCGGCGAACTCGACCCGACGCCCCTCGCGAGCGGCCTTGGTCTCTGCGGCGAGCACGCGCTTGTAATCGCGCGGCATGACCTTCACGACGAGCGACACGAAGTCCGTCCAGGCGTCAAGAATGCGCGCCGCATGGTCGCTCCCCGTGTACAAGACGTGGGCCCGGATCAGATCGCGAACGATCGTGACGTCGTCGTCTGACTTCAGAGGCTCGAGATCAACCATCTCCCGATTGCACCGAGTGCTGAAGCTGCCGTCGACGTCCAACACGTACGCGATCCCGCCGCTCATGCCAGCGGCGAAGTTACGGCCGGTCTTGCCCAGCACGACCACACGTCCGCCGGTCATGTACTCGCAGCCATGATCGCCCACGCCTTCGACGACGGTGAGCGCGCCGCTGTTGCGGACGGCGAACCGCTCGCCCGCAACGCCGCGGAAGTACGCCTCGCCGCTCGTCGCGCCGTACAGCGCGACGTTGCCGATGAGGATGTTCTCCTCGGGCACGAACGTCGCCCGCCTGGGCGGATAGACGATGATCTTGCCGCCCGACAGGCCCTTGCCGATGTAGTCGTTCGAATCGCCTTCGAGCTCGAGCGTGATGCCCCGCGGGACGAACGCGCCGAAGCTCTGGCCGGCCGATCCGGTGAACGCGATCTTGATCGTGTCCTCCGGCAGGCCGTCGGCGCCATAGCGCTTCGTGACCTCGCAGCCGAGCATGGTGCCGACCGTGCGATGGACGTTTCGTATCGGCATCCGTAATCGGACCGGCGTCCGGTACTCGAGGGCGTTGGCGCACTGCGGGATGATCTCGTTGTCGAGCGCCTGGGCCAGGCCGTGATCCTGTTTCGTCACGCATCGCCGCGGCGAGTCGGGCGGAACGTCCGGCTGATAGAGAATCGCCGAATAGTCGAGGCCCTTGGCCTTCCAGTGATCGACCGCCGGACGGAAGTTGAGCCTCTCGACGCGCCCGATCATCTCGTCCATGGTCCGGAAGCCGAGTTGGGCCATGTACTCGCGGACTTCCTCCGCGATGAAGCGGAAGAAATTCTCGACAAACTCGGGCTTGCCGGTGAACTTCTTGCGCAATTCGGGATCTTGCGTGGCGACACCGACCGGGCAGGTGTTGAGGTGGCAGACCCGCATCATGATGCAGCCGGAGACGACGAGCGGCGCGGTCGCGAAGCCGAACTCCTCGGCCCCCATCAGCGCCGCAATCACGACGTCGCGGCCGGTCTTCATCTGTCCGTCGACCTGGACGACGATGCGGTCGCGCAGCCGGTTGAGCATGAGCACCTGCTGGGTCTCGGCGAGCCCCAGCTCCCAGGGGATGCCGCCGTGCTTGATCGAGGTGAGCGGCGAGGCGCCCGTGCCGCCATCGTGGCCCGAGATGAGCACGACGTCCGAATGCGCCTTGGCCACGCCGGCCGCAACCGTGCCGACGCCGGCCGTGGCGACGAGCTTGACGTGGATGCGCGCGTCGGGGTTCGCGTTCTTCAGGTCGTAGATGAGCTGCGCCAGGTCCTCAATCGAGTAAATGTCGTGGTGCGGCGGCGGCGAAATCAGGCCGACGCCGGGCGTCGCGTAGCGCACCTTGGCAATCCACGGATACACCTTGTGGCCGGGGAGCTGCCCGCCCTCGCCCGGCTTGGCGCCCTGTGCCATCTTGATCTGCAGGTCCTGGGCGTTGACGAGATACTCGCTCGTCACGCCGAAGCGCGCCGACGCCACCTGCTTGATGGCGCTATTGCGGGAATCGCCGTTGCCGTCGCGCACGTACCGCGCCGGATCCTCGCCGCCTTCCCCGGTGTTCGACTTGCCGCCGAGCCGGTTCATCGCGATGGCAAGCGTCTCGTGCGCTTCCTGGCTGATCGATCCGTACGACATGGCGCCGGTCGCAAACCGCTTGACGATCGACTCGACCGGCTCGACTTCATCGATCGGGACGGGCGTCGGGGCCGGTGCGAGCTCGAGCAGGCCGCGCAGCGTCGCGAGCCGGCGGCTCTGATCGTCGACGAGCCTGGTGTACTCCTTGAAGACCGTGTATTGGCCGCTTCGCGTCGCATGCTGCAGCTTGAAGACCGTTTCGGGGTTGAATAAGTGGTACTCGCCGTCGCGGCGCCACTGGTATTCGCCCCCCGACTCAAGTTCCGCGTATCCATCGCCGCGGTGATCGAACGCGCGCCGGTGCCGCTCGAGAACCTCTTCGGCGACGATCTTGATACCGACGCCGCCGATGCGGGACGCAGTCCAGGTGAAGTACTTGTCGACGAAGGCGCGCTCCAGACCGACCGCCTCAAAGATCTGCGCGCCGCAATAGCTCGAGACCGTCGAGATGCCCATCTTGGACATCACCTTGAGGATGCCTTTGTTGAGGGCCTTGACGTAGTTCTTGACGGCCTTGTCGTGTGAGATGCCGCGGAGCAGGCCTTGCCGGATCATGTCGTCGAGCGTCTCGAACGCGAGGTAGGGGTTGACGACACCCGCCCCGTAGCCGAGTAACAGCGCGCAGTGGTGCACTTCGCGCGCGTCGCCCGACTCGACCACCAGACCGCAGCGTGTGCGAGTGCCTTCACGCACGAGATGATGATGGACGCCTGCCGTCGCGAGCAGGCTCGGAATGGCGGCGCGGTCGCGGTCGACACCGCGGTCCGAGAGGATCAGGATGTTGTAGCCTGCCGCCACCGCTCCGCTCGCGAGGTCCTTGAGCTGCTCCATGGCCCGTTCGAGGTCGGCGCCGCCCCTGGCCGGATCGAACAGCATCGGCAGCGTGATAGTTCGAAACCCTGGATAGTACAGATGCCGCAGCTTGGCGACCTGATCGTTGTCGATGACGGGGTACTTCAGCGCGATCTGGTGGCACGATTCAGGCTGCGGATCCAGCAGGTTGCCTTCAGGACCGATCGTCGATCCCATCGCCGTCACCAGCTCCTCGCGAATCGCGTCGAGCGGCGGGTTGGTGACCTGCGCGAAGACCTGTGTGAAGTAGTCGTAGAGCAGCCGCGGGCGAT
>Ga0156016_143_pt8 | contig 11947 bp, 13 predicted proteins | sample RifCSPlowO2_02_FD_107670 | JGI IMG/M metagenome (GOLD analysis project Ga0156016, IMG submission 107670) | Acidobacteria bacterium RIFCSPLOWO2_02_FULL_64_15 | reverse complement strand
TAGCGAGGTTGGCGTTCTGCGCGCTCGCCGGCTACTCGTTGGTTACGCACGCGCAAACCGGCGGGCCATCACTCGGCGACGAGTCCATCCGGACGGCCGACATCAACGTGCGCGGCCTCAAGCGCAGCGCGTTTCCGCAAATGCGCAAGCTGGCAGACAACGTGTACGTCTACTCCGGCCTCCAGCTGCGCACCGACATCGAGATGGAGTTCACGACCAACAACCTGATCGTCGTCACGCGCGACGGGGTGCTCGTGGCCGACGCGCAGATTAACGTGGCTGACACCGGGCAGCTATTGGCAGCGATCGCGAAGGTCACTCCCCTGCCCGTCAGATACGTTGTGGTCGGATCCGATCACGGCGACCACACCGGCGGCGATGGTGCCTTCCCCGCGGGGACGACATTCATCGCGCATCCGACGTCGAAGGCGGTGCTGGAGCAGCGGAACGCCGCGGCGGGTGCCAGCGGCGCCAAGGTGCCTGTCCCGACCGAGCTCGTGTCAGACAAGAAGGTGATCACGCTCGGCGGCACGGAGATCCAGGTGCTATTTCTCGGGCGCGCGCACACCGGCGGCGATCTATCCGTCTACCTGCCGAGGGACAATATTCTGTTCATGAGCGAAGCCTACTTCAACCGGTTGTTCCCTTCACTCTACGGCGGGTATCCGAGCGAGTGGATCGCGACGCTGAAGAAGGCCGAAGCGATGAACGCCTCGATCTACGTGCCCGGGCATGGCTTCATCGACAGCCCGCGCGTGCTGAAGGAGGAGCTGGTTAACTTCCGGGCGTCGCTCGAGAAGGTCGTCTCGGAAGGGTATCGCCTGCGGGCGGCCGGCGTGCCGCTCGCGCGTGCGCCGCGCAGCGCCATCCTCGGCCCGTTCGGCTACTGGACGCGCGCGGCCCAGAACCTGCCAGAAGCACTCGGGCGCGTGTACGCGGAGGCTGCCGGCGAGCTGAAATAGGCAGCGGGACTTTCCTCTCAGTTGGCTCACGCCGTCCGCCGAAACGTCCGACAATAGAGACACTCGCCGTCGAATGACAACTCCAGAGAGCGCGGTACGTGAGACGGAGTCATGATCGATCTGCACGCCTATCTGCAGCGTATCGGCTACACAGGCACCTTGACGCGCTCCCATGACGTGCTCGAGGCCTTACACCTGGCGCACGCGACCCACATTCCGTTCGAAAATCTCGACATCCTCCTCGGTCGCCCGATTCGCCTCGACCTTGGGAGCTTGCAGGCCAAGCTCGTGCTCGGTCGCCGGGGCGGCTACTGCTTCGAGCAGAATCTGCTGTTTGCGGGCTGCCTTCAGGCCCTGGGTTTCTCTGTCACGCAGCTGGCCGCCCGCGTGCGGTATCGCACGCGCCGCGTGCTCCCGCGCACGCACATGCTGTTGCTGGTGGACGTTGACGGGAGCCGATGGATCGCCGACGTCGGGTTCGGCCTCGCGGGGCTGCTGACGCCGCTGCGGTTTGCCGCGGGGGAAGCGGCGCGCCAATCCGCCTGGACCTATCGCATCCTCCAGGAAGCGGACCACTGGATCCTTCAGTGGCTGGAAGATGGATCGTGGATGGATCTGTACGAGTTCTCGCTTGCGCCCCAGCAGCTGGCCGATTACGAGATGGCGAACCACTACACGTCCACGCATCCGGACTCACGGTTCGTGCAGACGCTCACGGCCCAACGGATAGCCCCCGAGGTCCGGTATATGCTGAGAAACCGGGAGCTCACCACGGCCGACGGCACGAGCCTGACGAACCGGCGCGTGGCCGACGATGATGAGCTTCTGGACGTTCTGGCGGGAACGTTCGACCTTCGCTTCCCGGCTGGGACGCGATTTCGCTATCACGACGCTGGGTCTTGAAGCTAACCGCCTGAAGGCGGACACTACGCCTGTCTTGGGTCCGCCTGAAGGCGGACACTACATTTGACGTACGTAGTGTCCGGCTTCAGCCGGACCTACACCTCAGAATTTCCAGAACGGTGCGAGCGCAAGCTTGGCGGCGTCCGCTGACGCGCGGCCGCGGTTGGACTTGATGCCGCTTGGGGGCCAGTTCGGTTCGCTTGACGAAGCCGAGAGCGCCTGCACGACGGCGTCAAGCGATGCGCTGAACGCCTGCAGGTCGTACCCGCCTTCGGTCACGAGCACCATCCGGCCGGCGCAACATTCCTCAGCGACGCGCCGCAGTTCCAGCGTCATCGCCGCGAACGCCTCGGTGGTCAGCCGCATGCCGGCGAGGGGATCGCGCTCGTGGGCATCGAAACCCGCTGACACGAGGATCAGGTCAGGCCGGAATTGCCTGAGCACTGGCACGACGACCTCCGCAAACACGATCCGATAATCGTCGTCTACCGCGCCAACATCGAGCGGAAGGTTGACCGTGAATCCCTTCCCCCGGCCCACGCCGATCTCATGGGCCGCACCAGTCCCGGGATAGTACGGAAACTGATGCGTCGACACATACAGCACGTCCGGATCGGACTCGAAGATGTGCTGCGTGCCGTTCCCATGATGGACGTCGAAGTCGACGATGGCCGCGCGACTCGCGCCGAGGGTGCGCGCGTGCGCGGCAGCCACGGCGACGTTGTTGAACAAACAGAACCCCATCGCCCGATCGCGCTCGGCATGATGTCCAGGCGGCCGGACGAGCGCAAGGGCGATCGGTGGTGCCGGACGGTCTGAAGAAGGTCCGCTACCGGTCATCGCCATCTCGACGGCGCCCACGGCGGCGCCAGCTGCCAGAAGCGCAACGTCGTACGACTCGGGCGACGTGTAGGTGTCGGGATCGAGGGCCACCGACCGGCCGGCCGTTTCCGAGATGCGGCGGACATAGTCTGCCGTGTGCACGCGCGCGAGCTCGTCGCGCGTGGCCGCTCGCGGCGCCACGACTGCTCCGCCTCGGTCACGCCAGCGCGAGACAACCTGCCGCATCACCTCGGCACGCTTGAAGCTCTCGGGGTGGCCAGGCGGCGTCTGGTGGTTGGCAAAGCGGTCGGAGGAGATCAGGACTAAAGACATGTCGGCTCAAGCCGTCAGACCTCTGGGTTCTTAACGGCAAAGACCAAGTGCTCGTGGCCGCCGTAAGGGGCGCGGCCGACAATCTCCATGCCCAGGTTCTTCGCCACACCCTGCGACTGCAGATTCTCCGGCCGCACGAGGGAGATGACCCGCGGCTTGCGCAGCGTCTTGAACGCGTAATCGCGGCACGCGAGCGCACCCTCGGTGGCATACCCGCGGCGCCAGAAGGGCCGGTGCAACAGGTAGCCGACCTCGCACTCGTCTGCGCCGTTCACCGTCTGACGCACCAACCCGATCTGTCCGACCTTGAGGCCCGTCGCCTTTTCGGTCGCCAGCCACAGGCCATGGCCGTCAGAGCTGTATCTCGCCATCTGCCGGTCGATCCACTCCGCCGACAGGTCGCGCGTCAGGCGCCTGGGGTAGTACCGCATGACCTCGGCGTCGGCCAGCATCTCGGCCATGAAATCCAGGTCATCTGGTGTCAGTTCGCGTAATTTCAAGCGCTCTGTTTCCAAGAGAAAGGTCATGGCATTTTCCACTCGCGTGGGGCCCCACCCCCACTCGCCTCGCTCGCGCCTTCGCGCTCGCTCGGGCCGCAGGCGCTGCGCTCGCGCGTATCCAGAACAGAACGTCACCGACGTAGCAACGTGAGGGCACGCTGCTCCAGCACCTGCAGCCGATTCTCCAGCTCGACCCGCGCAGCCTCGATCCCCTCATCGTCCGCGTCGTGTGGCACGTCGAAGGGTTCGCCGATCACAAGTGCCACGGTGGCGAAGGGCTTCGGAATCTGCGTACGGTCCCAGCTGTCGAGCGTCCAGTATCGATCGGCTTCGAGGTGGAATGGCAGCACCGGGTTACTGGTCGCCTTGGCCAGCCAGACCGCGCCCGGCTGGGCGATCCGGGCGGGTCCGCGCGGGCCGTCCACCGTGAAGCCGGCCGGCTTGCCGGCCGCCATGTCCCGCGTCAGCTGCAGAAGCGCCTTGGTGCCGCCCCGCGACGTCGAGCCGCGCGAGGTCTCGTAGCCGAACCGCTCGATGATTCCGGCGATCCACTCGCCGTCAAAGTTCTCGCTCGTAATGACTACGATACCGCGGCGGCGGAAGAAATACGTGGCGGCGAGGATTCGCCCGTGCCAGAACGCCATGATTGGCTGGCGACCGCTCCGGGCGATCGCATCGAGATGCTCGAGGCCCTCGGTCTTGTATCGCAGCGTGGCGCCGAGCCACGCGACGAGACGATGGCCCGCGAGCGAGATCAGTGTGGCCTGCAGCCGTCTGGTCGGTGACGATCGCCACTCGGCTTGTCCTGGAGCGCGCGGAGTCGATTTCACCACGCACTCACATCCCGTCGTACCGTGGCCCGCCACCACCCTCCGGCGTCACCCACGTAATCACCTGATACGGATCCATGATGTCGCACGTCTTGCAGTGGACACAGTTCGAGGCGTTGATCTGCAGTCGGCTGGCCGCCGCCTCCACCACCATCTCGTACACGTTCGCCGGACAGAAGCGCTGGCACGGATTGCCGTACTCCTCCGCGCAGATGGTGTGACAGACGTCGGTCTGCACGAGCAGGTGCGTCGGCTGATCTTCGTCGTGACGCGTGCCCGAGTAGTGCACGTTGGTGACCTTGTCGAACGTCATCTTGCGGTCGGGATTCGCGAGGTCGGTCGACTGGCCGCCAGTCACCAGGCCGGCGCGGCCGCCGAGCTTCTCCATCCGCTCGTGGCCCGGTGCGCTCCTCATCTGTCGGGGCCACCAGCCGCCCGTCAACAACGCGAATCCCGCATAGGCGAGCCCCGCAAACAACCCGCGGCCGAACGCCTGGTGGACGTTGCGCACCGGATACAGCTCGCGCTTGATGGGTCCGTCGTTGATGCGTTGCTCGAACGCCTGTAACCGGGCGGCTGTAAAGACGCCGTCGCGAACCGCTTCGTAGGCGGTTTCTGCCGCCAGCATGCCCGATCGCATCGCGAGATGAATGCCCTTCAGCCGCATCGAGTTCATGAAACCCGCCGCGTCTCCGACAATGAGCACGCCGTCGGCATAGCAGCGCGGAATCGTCGCCCAGCCGCCCTCTGGCAGCGCCTTGGCCCCATAGCGCACCAGACGCCCGCCCGCGAGCAGTTCCTCGACCAGCGGATGCCGCTTGAAGCGATTGAATGCGGCGTGCGGGTCGAACATCGGGTCTTTGTAGTCGAGCCCGACGACGAACCCGAGCGAGATCTCGCCGTCAGGCATCGCGTAGATGAAGCCGCCGCCGAACTGATCGAGGCCGAGGGGGTACCCCATGGTGTGGACGACCGTCCCGGCCGCCAGCCGATCGGGCGGCACGGCCCAGAGTTCCTTGATGCCCAGGGCAAACAGTGGCGGCTGCCGTCCAGCACCGAGCCTGAGCCGGCGCAGCAGCACTTTGGTCAGATTGCCACGAACGCCGTCGGCCAGAATCGTCACCTTCGCGTGGATGTCGACGCCGGGCTCGAATGTCGCCTTCCGCTCGCCCTGCTTGTCGATGCCGCGAGGGCCGGTCCGCACGCCGACAACCGTCTCGCCTTCCATCAGCAATTCGGCGCCAGTAAATCCGGTAAACAGATCCACGCCCTCGGCCTCGACGAGGCCCGCGAGCCATTTGACGAACCTGTTCAGCGAGATGATGTAGTGGCCGTGATTCTTGAGCGGCGGCGGCGTGAGGGGGAACCGGCACTTGCCCGAAAGGGTCAGCACGTAGACGCGATCTTCGCGCACCGGCGTGGAGAGCGGCGCACCCTTCGCTTCGTAGTCCGGAACGAGGTCCCGCAGGCTGGACGGATCGAGCACGGCACCCGACAGCATATGCGCGCCCGCTTCGCGCGCCTTCTCGAGGACGGCGACTGTCAGAGGCCTGCCGCCCGCCCCCTTCCCAAGCTGCGCCAGTCGCAGCGCGGCCGACAGGCCTGCCGGACCGCCGCCGACGACGAGGACGTCAACCTCTAGCGTTTCAGGCATATCCGTAGTGTCCGGCTTCAGCCGGACCTGGAGGTCCGCCCAGAGCCGGACCTGGAGGTCCGCCTAAAGGCGGACACTACTTTAGCGCCTCGACGATCGCCGGGGCGATCTCGAACAGGTCGCCGACGATGCCGTAGTCGGCCACTTCGAAGATCGGCGCGTCGGGATCTTTGTTGATCGCCACGATCGTGCGCGCGCCTTTCATGCCGACCAGGTGCTGAATGGCGCCGGAAATGCCGAGCGCGAGATAGAGCTTCGGCGCGACGGTCTGTCCGGAGCTTCCGACCTGGCGCTCCATCGGCAACCAGCCCGAGTCGCAGATGGGACGCGAGGCCGCCAGCTCCGCACCAAGCGCGGCCGCGAGCTTCTCGGCCACGGGCAGATGCTCCTGCGCCTTGATGCCTCGTCCCACGGCAACGATCCGCTCGGCCTGCGATAAGTCGACCGCCTGCTTCGCTTCCCGAAACGGCGGCTCGGGCTTCTCGCGAATCGTTGCGACATCGAGCGTCACCCTGATTGCACGGACTGGGGCGGGCGAGGCGCCCTTGGCCACCTGGTCGGCTCGGAACGCCCCGATTTGAATCGTCACCAGATGCGGGGTCGGCCCCTGCGGGACGACGTCGGCCGTCAGCTTGCCCTGAAACATCGGCCGCACAAACAGCGTGTCGCTCCCGGCCGTCTTGACGCGTATCACGTCGGTGACGAGCGCGCGGCCCAGGCGGGCGGCGAGCTTGGGCGCGAAGTCTCGCGTCTGATACGTGTGCGGCAGCAGGAGGAGTGAGGGCCCGACCTCGGCCACCACCTGATCGAGGGCGGCAGTATAGGCGTCCGGGGTGTAGAACTCCAGGGCCGCGTGATCGACAGCGAGGACCTGCCGAACATCCACCGCAGCGGCGGCCGCGAGCTCGTTGGCAGCGGCGACGGTGTTCGATCCCAGGACGGCGATCGCGATCGACCGATCTGAAGATCCGGCGCCGCCCGAGGCGAGCTGTTGCGCAGCGGCGATCGTCTCCCACGTCGCGCGATTCAGCGTGCCGTCTCTTTGTTCGGCAACAACCAGAATCATTTCACCGCCTGTTCACCACGAAGTCACGAAGATCACGAAGACGCACGAAAGAAGAGCATTCAAACCACAGAGTCACAGGGCCACAGAGGCGCTCGATGCGGTCGGCCTGCGGAGCAGGCCGAGTATCTGGGATACAAACCGACGGACGAACGACATATCACCAACGCGCTCGTCGCTCGTCCGTCGGTTTGCATCCCGGTGCCGCCGCTACGCGACGCCGCATCGAGCTCAACAGCAATGCGCCAGTTGCTCCGTCCCCCTGTGCCTCCGTGGCTCTGTGGTTAGCCAATTGGGTGATCTTCGTGTCCTTCGTGTCTTCGTGGTTGGTTGTCGCCGACTCTAGATCACCCGCGCCTCTTCTCGCAACAGCCGGACCAGCTCCTTTGCCGCCTCTGCCGGCGAGCCGGAGATGAGGCGGGTCTTCTTGGTCTTCTCGGGTACCGAGAGGCTCACGATCTTCTGGCGCATCGTCAACCCTGGCGGCACGGACGCCTTGCGAATCTCCTTCTTCTTGGCCGCCATGATGCCCTTGAGCGTGGCATAGCGAAGCTGGTTGATGCCGCTCTGAATGGTCAGGACCGCGGGCAGCGGCATCGCCACCCACTGGAACCAGCCGCCCTCGAGCTCGCGCTTGACCCGGACGCTGCCCTGTCCGACCTGCACCTCCATCACGATGGTGGCATGCGGCCGGCCGAGCCGCTCGGCCAGGACCACACCGGTCTGCCCGAAGCCCTGGTCGTCGGACTGCAGACCGGTCAGGACGAGGTCGAAGTGCTCCTCCTTCATCACCGACGCGAGCGCGTCGGCCACGACAAACGCGTCGGCGCTCGCCAGCCCATCGTCTTCGACATGAACGCCTCGGTCGGCGCCGCGCGCCAGCGCCTCGCGGATCACCTGCGCGACGCGAGAAGGGCCCGCCGTGCAGACGACCACCTCGCCGCCATGCTTCTCTTTGAGGCGCAATGCTTCCTCGAGCGCATAGGCGTCGGGCTCGTTCATCTCGAAGCCGGCGTCCTGCTCCACAATCCAGGTCTTGCTGTCGTTAGGTCGCGGCTGCCAGTCGCGGACGGGGACCTGTTTGATGCAAACGGCGACGCGGAGACTCACGCTTCGTATCGCTTGAAGAGCAGGGCGGCGTTGGTGCCGCCGAAACCGAAGGAGTTCGAGAGGGCGTACTCGATTGGCATGACGCGCCTGGCGTTCGGCACGTAGTCCAGATCGCATGCCGGATCGGGATGTTCCTGGTTGATCGTCGGCGGCACCATCTGGTGATACACGGAGAGCGCGGTGATGCCCGCTTCGAGGCCGCCGGCCGCCCCGAGCAGATGCCCCGTCATCGACTTGGTGGACGACACGGCGATCGTCCTCGCGTGGTCGCCGAAGCAGCGTTTGATGGCGAGCGTCTCGATCTTGTCGCCGTGCTCGGTCGAGGTGCCGTGGGCGTTGATGTAGTGCACCTGAGAGGGCCGGATGCCGGCGTTGGCGATCGCCGCCTGCATGACCCGGAGCGGGCCGTCCCCGTCCTCCGAGGGCGCCGTGATGTGAAACGCGTCGGCCGACATGCCGTAGCCGACCAGCTCGGCATAGATGCGGGCACCGCGGCGCCTGGCCCGCTCGCATTCCTCGAGCACCAGGACGCCCGAACCTTCGCCGACGATGAAGCCGTCGCGCTCGCTGTCGAAGGGCCGGCTGGCGCGCTGCGGCTCGTCGTTGCGGGTCGAGAGCGCGCGCATCGCGCCGAATCCGCCGATGCCCATCGGCGTGATCGCGGCCTCCGATCCGCCGACAATCATCACGTCGGCCGCGTCGCGCCGGATGATCTCGAACGCGTCGCCGATCGCGTGCGCGGAGGCCGAGCACGCCGTGCACGTGGCGGAGTTGGGGCCCTTGGCGCCGAACCGGATCGACACCTGCCCCGCCGCCAGGTTGATGATGGCCGAAGGAATGAAGAACGGTGAGATCTTCCGGGGACCACCCTCGAGCAGCGCCTTGTGCTCGCGCTCGATCGTGGTGAACCCGCCAATCCCCGAGGCGATGAACACCCCGGCCCGCGGGGCCAGCTCGGGCGTCACCGTGAGGGCGGCGTCGTCCATCGCGAACTGCGACGCCGCGATGGCGTACTGGATGAAGACGTCCATCTTCTTGACGTCTTTCTTCGCGATGAAGGCCAGCGGGTCGAAGCCCTTGACTTCGCTCGCGATGCGCGTCGAGAACTGCGCCGCATCGAACTTGGTGATCGCCCCAACACCGCTGCACCCCTCGCCGAGGGCGTGCCAGTTCTTCTCGGTCCCGATCCCCAGCGACGACACCAGGCCAATGCCCGTGACGACGACACGTCGCATGAGGTTACTTTTTTGCCTTGGCGTGCGAGTCGATGTATTCGATCGCCTCTTTCACGCGCGTGATCTTCTCGGCGTCCTCATCGGGAATCTCGATGCCGAACTCCTCCTCGAACGCCATCACCAGCTCGACGGTGTCGAGCGAGTCGGCGCCCAGATCGTCGACAAACGAGGCGTCCGGTGTGACTTCCTCTTCGTCCACCCCGAGCTGCTCCACGATGATGCTCTTGACCTTGTCGGATACCGCCATTCAGTCCTCCTACGTGTACATCCCGCCGTTAACCGCTAACACGTGCCCTGTAATATACGATGCCTCATCGGAGGCAAGAAAACATACCGCCGCCGCCACCTCATCCACCGTGCCGAGACGTCCGAGCGGGATTTGCGCCGCCCAGTCCACCTGCGCCTTCTCCGCCGCCGCGCGGGTCATGTCGGTCTCGATCATGCCAGGCGCCACCACGTTGACTGTGATGCTCCGCGAGGCAATCTCGCGCGCGAGCGCCTTGGCGAAACCGATGAGCCCGGCCTTGGACGCCGCATAGTTGGTCTGGCCGGCATTGCCCATCTGCCCCACGACCGAGCTGATGGCGATGATCCGGCCGCTCCGCTGCCTGAGCATCGGCCGCACGGCGGCCTGGGCCAGGACGAACGCGGCGGTCAGGTTGGTCGCCAGGACAGCGTCCCAGTCCTCGCGCTTCATCCGCATCAGCAGTTGGTCGCGCGTGATGCCGGCGTTGCTGACCACGATGTCCAGGCGCCCGTACCGCCCGACAATCTCGCCCGGCAGTCGCTCGACGGCCGCCGTATCGGTGACATCGAGGTTGACGGCCTCGGCCGTGCGCCCGCGCGAGGTCAGTTCTCGCACGATCGCGTCCGCATGGTCGCCTCGTGCGGCCGCAACGACCGTCGCGCCCTGCTCGGCGAGCCGCGTGGCAATGGCCCGCCCGATGCCGCGTGACGCACCGGTGACGAGCGCGATACGGCCTGATAGGTCAAACATGTCTCTTGTCTAGACTCACCGAGGCGCGGCACTCATCTGAGGGCGACCGCAGGCCCTCGCAATCTCTTGCTCGACGCGCTCGATGAAGTGCTGGGTCGCGAACCGGTACGCCAGGGCCACGGCGTTGCGCACGGCCCTGGCGCTCGATCGGCCGTGGCCAACGATGGTGACGCCCGCAACGCCGAGAAGCGGCGCGCCGCCGTACTCCGAGTAGTCCACGCGGCGGCGCACATGCCGCAACGTCCGCCGCGCCAGGAGCGACCCGACGCGCGTCGTGAAGCTTCCCGACAGCCCGGCTTCAATCATGTCCACGAGCCCTTCACTCGACTTGAGGACCACGTTTCCGGTGAACCCGTCGCAGACGATGACGTCGGCCTCGCCACTGTAGATGTCGCGAGCCTCGATGTTGCCCACAAAGCCGAGCGGCGACGCCTTGAGCAGCGGGTGCGCCTCGCGTGTCAGTTCGTTGCCCTTGGTCGCCTCTTCACCAATCGACAGCAATCCGACGCGCGGCGACTCGATGTCGAGCCCGACGCGCGCGTAGACGGCGCCCATCACCGCAAACTGCAGCAGATGCCGGGGTCGGCACTCGATGCTGGCGCCGACGTCCAGGAGCACCGCCGGACGCTGACGCGTCGGAATGGTCGCGGCGAGCGCCGGCCGATCGACGCCGGCGAGCATGCCGAACGCGCCGTGCGCGGCCATCACAGTCGCCCCGGTGTGCCCGGCGCTGACGAGCGCGTCGGCCCGCCCCGCGGCCACCAAGTCGGCCGCCACTTTGATCGAGGCGCCCGGCTTGCGGCGGAGCGCGGCCATCGGCGACTCCTCCATCGACACCACATCGGCCGCCTCGACGATCCGCACCTTGTCCCGGTCGAGCCACCGATACCGCGCCAACTCGGCCTCGATCGGCTGGCTCCGGCCGACGAGCGTCACGCCGACGTCGAAGTGACGCGTGGCGGCCAGCGCGCCATCGACGACGTTTGTCGGCGCGAAATCGCCGCCCATGGCGTCTACCGCGATCCAGATCATCTCAGGTGCTCAGATGCCTTAGGTGCGTAGGTGCTCTATTCCTCGTCCACCGCGCGCGCCTGTCGTCCGCGGTAGTAGCCGCAGTTCGCGCAGACGCGATGGGGCTGCTTCGGCTCGTGGCAGTGCGGGCACTCGCCCAGCCCGGCCGGCTTCAGCGTGTCGTGCGTGCGGCGATTCGCCGTTCGCGTCTTGGAGTGTCGTCGCTTGGGATTTGGCATCGTCTGGTCCTTGGTTCTTGGTTCCCGGTCCTTGGTCCGTCCCTGGTGCTTGGTCCTTGGTCTTGTCTGTCAATTGTAGTGTCCGCCTTCAGGCGGACCTTTAATGCTTCGTGCGAAGTTCCTTGAGCGCGGCCAGCCTCGGATCCTCCCACTCGCGTTTGCAGGCGCACGTGCTGCGGTTGAGATTCGTCCCGCAGACAGGGCACAGGCCGCGGCAGCCTTCCTGGCACAGTGGCTTCATCGGCACCGACAGGTAAAACTGCTCCCGCATCAACTGCCCGAGATCGA
>Ga0156016_144_pt2 | contig 12066 bp, 10 predicted proteins | sample RifCSPlowO2_02_FD_107670 | JGI IMG/M metagenome (GOLD analysis project Ga0156016, IMG submission 107670) | Acidobacteria bacterium RIFCSPLOWO2_02_FULL_64_15 | reverse complement strand
GCCTCGACCTACGTTCGGGTGCTCAGGGTCTCGGTTGACCGCGAGCGCGCGCGTTTCGGGTCCTGGTACGAGATGTTCCCGCGATCGTGGGGACCCGACCCGACGCGCAGCGCGACGTTGCGCGAAGCCGAGACGCATCTGCACCGAATTGCGGCCATGGGCTTCGACGTCACCTACCTGGCGCCCATCCACCCGATCGGCACCACGTTCCGCAAGGGACGCGGCAACGCGCTCGCCGCCGAGCCGGGCGAGCCCGGCAGCCCCTGGGCGATTGGGTCCACGGCCGGCGGACACAAGGCGGTCGACCCCGGTCTCGGGACGCTCGACGACTTCGACCATTTCGTCGGCGAAGCAGGGCGACTCGGCCTCGAGGTGGCGCTCGATCTCGCGTATCAATGCTCGCCCGACCATCCGTACGTGCGAGAGCATCCGGAATGGTTCCGCCATCGCCCCGACGGCACGATCAAGTACGCGGAAAATCCGCCGAAGAAGTACCAGGACATCTACCCGTTCGACTTCGAGTGCGACGCGTGGCCGGCGCTCTGGGAGGAGCTGAAATCCGTCGTCGAGTTCTGGATTGCGCGGGGCGTGACGATCTTCCGGGTCGACAACCCCCACACCAAGCCCTACCGCTTCTGGGAATGGCTGATTCGGGAGATCCGGAGCAGGCATCCGGACGTCATCTTCCTCGCCGAGGCGTTCACCCGTCCGAAGGTGATGTACTACCTGGCCAAGCTCGGCTTCACGCAGTCGTATACCTATTTCACATGGCGGAATACGAAGGATGAGCTGACCGCGTATTTCACCGAGATCAACCACCCCGAGGTCGCCGAGTTTTTTCGGCCCAATCTCTTCGCCAACACGCCCGACATCCTCCACGCCTACCTGCAGCGGGGCGGGCCGCCGGCCTTCCAGATCCGGTTGATCCTGGCGGCGACCCTCGGCGCCTCCTACGGTATCTACAGCGGCTTCGAGCTGTGTGAGAACCGCGCGGTAGCCGGCACCGAGGAGTACGCGGACTCGGAGAAGTACCAATATCGGCCGTGGGATTGGGATCGGTCCGTGCATATCAAGGATCTCGTGACGGCGATCAACCGTATCCGTCACGACAACCCCGCGCTTCACTCCGACAGAGGCCTGCGATTCTGTCAGACCGACAATCCGAACCTGATGGCGTTCTGCAAGATCTCGCCAGACCGATCCAACGCGATGCTCGTTGTCGTGAACCTCGATTACGAGCGCACACAGCAGGGCTTTGTCCAGGCGCCCCTTGACGATCTCGGGCTGCCGCAGCATGAGCCGTACGACGTGGTGGACGAGCTCGATGGCGTCCGCTACACGTGGTCCGGCGACTGGAACTACGTCAAGCTCGATCCCCTCGTGAGCGTGGCCCATGTCCTCCAGGTTCCAGTCCGGGTCCCCGATCTCGCGACCGATCTCGGCGAGGCCCTCGGGCCGTTTCTCGAAAGGCAGCGATGGTTCCTGGGAAAGGCGCGCACGATCGCGGCAACGCATCTCGTGGACTGGTCGCCGGTCGGATCGATGCCCGAGGGTCTGGTGCCGGCCATTGCCGGCGTGACATACGCCGACGGCGGCGAAGAGCGGTACTTCACGCCGCTCGCCGTCCTGTCTGAGGCCGACGTACAACGCGCGCTCGGTGTGGAGACGATCGCGCGACGAGCCGGAGCGGCTCTCGTCGACGCGCTCGAGGACGATGCGGCGTGCCGGGCGTTGCTGGCCGCCATGCTCACCGGGCGTTCGATCTCGCTGCACAACGGTATCGCCCGCGCCAGGGCCTATCGGCGCGACGCCACGTCTGATGGCTTGCCGATCGTCGGCGGCGTCGCCGAGCAAAGCAACAGTTCGATTCGGTTCGGCGATCGCTACGTGCTGAAGCTGCTTCGCCGTCTGGAGCCGGGCCCGCACCCTGAGCTCGAAGTCGCCGTGTTCCTGTCGCGCCAGCGATTCACGCAGATCGCGCCACTGGTAGCCACCCTCGAGTATGCCCGGCCCGGTGAAGAGCCGATGCTGCTCGCGCTGCTGCAAGGGTTCGTCCCACACAGCGGAACGGCCTGGGATCGCGCGGTCGGCGAGGTGCAACAGTTCCTGTTGCGAGACAGGCGCCGCGGCCCCGCCACCGACACGATCCCGTTTCTGGCGTCTGCGGCCCTGCTCGGGCAACGCACCGCCGAACTGCACATCGCCCTCGCCGGCGAGGGCAGCAGTCCCGACTTCGCTCCCGAGGCGTTGACGGCGGCGCATGTCGCAGCCCTGGTGGCGCGGCTGCAGGAGGACGCCCACCGGTCACTGACCGCGCTGGCCGGGCGCCTGGACTCATTGCCGCCACCGGTACAAGAGCGCGCACGCGCCGTCCTCAGCCTGCGTGCCCGGCTCGATGCCCACATCAGCTCCCTGGCGACCGTCCCCGCCTCTTCGATGCGGACGCGCGTGCACGGCGACTACCATCTCGGTCAAGTCCTGTGCGCCGGGGACGATTTCGTGATCATCGATTTCGAGGGGGAACCGGCGCGATCGCTCGCCGAACGCCGCGCGAAGCAGTCGCCGCTCAAGGACGTGGCTGGCATGTTGCGTTCGTTCAGCTATGCCGCGTACGCGGCGCTGGCCGCCGTATCGGATCGCCAGCCGAAGCTGCGCGAGCGGTTTGAAGAACGGGCGCTTCTGTGGGAAACAGGGATTCGGGCAGCGTTCTTGAGCCGCTATCGGCAGACGATGGCGGATGCGGCGCCCGTGCCTGTCGACGATCAACGCTTCGGGCAGCTGCTCGACACCTTCATCCTCGAGAAGGTGCTCTACGAGCTGGCGTACGAGCTGGCGAGCCGGCCTCAGTGGGTCGGCATCCCGCTCGCGGGCATCCTCCAGATTCTGAGCGGACCCGTCGGGCAGGTCCGCGGCCGATGACCGCGCCAATCCCCGGCACGTGGACACCGTCGCTGGGGGCGCACGTCGCCTCCGAGGGCACCACGTTTCGAGTCTGGGCGCCGTCGAGCACCGACGTCGATGTGATCGTTGAGCGTCCCGGCGGACCCCTCGCGTATGCCCTCGCCCCGTCGCCGGATGGCGCCTTCTCCGCTGTGCTTCCCGGCGTTCGCGCCGGCGACCGCTATCGCTATCGTCTCGACGGCGACCGCCTGCTGCCCGATCCGGCATCGAGGTTTCAGCCCGATGGCGTGCACGGGCCGTCGCAGGTCGTGGACCCGCGATCGTTTCGCTGGACCGACGATCGCTGGACGGGCCTCGCGCTCGACGACATCGTCTTCTACGAGCTCCACGTCGGCACGTTCAGTCCCGAGGGCACGTTCGCCGGCGTCACGTCGCGGCTGGCCCAGCTCGCCACGCTCGGCGTGACGGCGATCGAGCTGATGCCGGTGGCCGACTTTCCGGGAGCGCGCAACTGGGGCTACGACGGCGTCGCGCTCTTTGCGCCCGCCCGATGCTACGGCACGCCCGACGATCTGCGGCGTCTGGTCGACACCGCGCACGGTCTCGGCCTCGGTGTGTTTCTCGACGTGGTGTACAACCATCTGGGGCCGGACGGGGCGTATCACTCGGCGTTCAGCCCGTACTACTTCACCGATCGCCATCAGACGCCCTGGGGCGCGGGCGTGAACTACGACGGCGATCAGAGCGCCGCCGTGCGCGAGTTCGTTATCGAAAACGCGCTGCACTGGGTCCACGAATATCACGTTGACGGCCTTCGGCTCGACGCCACGCACGCCATCGCCGACGAGGGCCCGCGCCATGTCCTCGCCGAGCTGGCCGCGCGGGTGCGCGAATCAGCGACCGGTCGGCGCGTGCTGGTCGTGGCGGAGGATCACCGCAACCTCGATGGGATGCTGAGGCCCGAACGCGAGGGGGGCTGGGGCCTCGACGCGGTGTGGGCCGACGACTTTCATCACCAGTGCCGGCGTCTGCTCGCCGGCGATTCGGAGGGGTACTATCGCGACTACAGCGGTCGCACCGCGGATCTGGCGACGACCATCCGCCGGGGGTGGTTCTTCGCCGGAGAGTTTTCGATCCATCTCGGCCGCTCCCGCGGCACCGACCCGACCGGTCTCCCGCCGAATCGATTCGTGATCTGTCTCCAAAACCACGATCAGATCGGCAACCGCGCGCTCGGCGAGCGCCTGCACCAGCAGATCGATCCGGCGGCGTACCGCGCCGCGTCGGTCCTGCTGCTCATGGCCCCGGAAACGCCGCTGCTGTTCATGGGGCAGGAATGGGCGGCCAGCACGCCGTTTCTCTATTTTTCGGACCATCATCACGAGCTCGGCCGGTTGGTGACCGCGGGGCGCCGGGAAGAGTTCCGCCACTTTGCGGCATTTTCAGACCCCAACGCCCGCGAGCAGATTCCCGATCCGCAGGCGCCATCGACGTTTCTCTCCAGCAGGCTCATCTGGGACGAGCGCCACCGCGAACCGCATGCGGCCACCGCAAGGCTGTACCAGGCCCTTCTCACGCTTCGCCGGCACGAGCCGACGCTTCACGGCGCGTCGACGTTTCACGTCGCCTCTCTGAATGACGCCACAATCGCGATCCGGCGGGACGGATCGGACAGCACGTTTCTCATTGTCGTGTGCTTGACGGGAGCTGGCGTGGTCGACTTCCCTGTTGAGCCTGTTGAGCGGCTCGGCGGGCGGGCGGGCCGCACAGAGGCGCTGACGGGGCCGTGGCAGCAAGTCCTGACGACCGAGGATCCCGCCTTCAGCCCCGATCCAGCGCCGCTCAAGATCGATGGCACGCCGCTGGCGGTGAGGATTCGGTTCGCCAGGCCGTCCGCGATCATTCTGAAGCGCGAGCTCGAGGGCAGGCGGCGATGAGTCCCGCGCGGCCGCCGCCCACCGCTCAGACGTGATTCACGTCGTCATCGCCGCGCGTCGGCTCCTGGAGCTGGCGTTCGAGCATCAACTTCACCGTGATCCTGCGCGCGCGCGAGTACGTGGACCAGTACCTGCTCAAGCACGAATTCATCAAACGGCTGCACGAGCGGTACACGCGCGAAGGCATCACGATCCCGTTCCCCATCCGGACCCTGGTCCGGCGGGACGGCGATCAAGAGTCCCCATCACCGGCGCTCACGCGATCGACGAGGGAGGAGCTGCAATGATTCTGTCGCTTCGTGCCGTCGCGCGCTTGGCGGCCGTCGCCGCGGCGGTCGGCGTGGTTCACACCGCCTGCGCGGATCGTACGCCGAAGGTCGAGGTGACGACGGCTCTCATCACCCGCGGGCCGATCGTCCATCGCGTCGTGGCCGCCGGCACGCTCCAGCCCGTGCGGACCGTGGAGGTCGGCACCCAGGTGTCCGGCATGATCGAGTGGCTTGGCGCCGACTTCAACTCCATCGTCAGGAAGGAGCAGGTCATCGCGAGAATCGAGCCTTCGCTGATCCGTGCCCAGCTCGACTCAGCCCGGGCCAGCCTCGAACGCGCACGCGCGGCTCTCTCCAAGGCTCGGAGCGATCTCGAGGGCCTCAGGGTGCTCTTTCAGAACGCGCGGCGGCAGTACGAGCGGGCCACACGGCTCTTCGACAAACACCTCGTGCCCCGGAGCGATCGTGACGCGGCCCAGACCGCCGTCGATTCGTTTCGGGCCAGCGCGGCTTCCCAGGCCGCGGCGGTGAAACAGGCCGAAGCCGCCGTGGCCCAGGCGGACGCCGCCGTTCAACAGCGACAAGTCGATCTGGCCCATACGATCATCCGATCGCCGCTCGATGGCGTCGTGCTGTCCAGAGAGGTCGAAGTCGGCCAGCGGGTGGCCGCGAGCTTCGAGACGCCGACGCTCTTCACGATCGCGGCCGGCTTCGACCGGATGGAGCTGAACCTGTCGATTGACGAGGCCGATATCGGCCAGATCTCGCGGGGACAGCCGCTGACGTTTCAGGTCGCGGCGCATCCAGCCGAAACGTTTGCCGGCGTCGTCTCGCAGGTCCGTCTCGAGCCGGTACTGGTGGCCTCCGCCACGACGACCACACGCAATACGAACCCGCCGGCCACTGTGACGTACAACGCGATCATCGACGTGCCCCAAGCGCAAGGGCGGCTGGTCCCGGGCATGACGGCCATTGCGACCTTCGTCATTCCACGTTGTGAAGACTGCGTGCGGATACCGAACGACGCCCTGGCGTTCCGGCCCTCGGTCACAGTCCTCGAGACGCTCGATCAGGACCAGATTCCGGTGAACGCGCTGCCCACCTCGACGCCCGACGATGCCACCGCCACGCTGTGGCACTACGAAGACGGCGAGCTCAAGCCGGAAGCGGTCGTGACCGGGGTCCAAGGCGATCTGTACACGGAGCTCGTCGAGGGGCCTCTCGAACCAGGCGAGACGGTGGTCACGAGCGCCATCCTGCCAAGGGTCAGCACGCCGATCATGACGTCGCCGCTCGCGCCTTCACGCCGCGCTGGCAGGTTTCGTGGTTTCCGCGGATTCTGACGGCAAACAAGCGGTCACTTCAGCCAGACGCCAACGAGCAGCGGCGGAAAGTAGTTTTCCCCTTAGGAAATCGGCTCATCCCGTTGTTTTCGCGGCCCACCAGTGCGTGTGCGCGCTGCGGTTTGCGAAGTCACCTAAGCGGTAAGGATCCCGCCCGGCGTCAGAGAAGTGTCAGGTTTGTGTCAGGGCAGGCCTTCGGGCCGCGACGGCATAGGCGTCGAAGTACTTCTGGATGGAGGGACCCGTCGAACCGTACTGGTTGGGCCCAGCGAAAAAGTCCGCCACCACTTCCCGCGCCCGCGCAATTTCGCGGAGGCGTGCCGGTGACTGTCGCTGTCGAGGGTCTGCAAGCGTGAGATCCAGCAGCTCGAGCGCGCGGTACACCGCTCCACGCGCCACATCGGGATTGCGCGACGTCCAACGAAGGGCACGACTGATCTCGCTGCCCACATGGCCCAGCTGCTCGGCCAGGGACAGCTGCCACCAGCGCCCGCCGGCCAGATCTCGATGCTGAATGTGACTCATCGGCGCACCACACGATCCACGAGAGCGATGATGGCCTCACGAGTCGCCGGTTCGTCCACGCCACGGGACCGATTGCCGAATGAAGGACGGAGATTGATCATGGAATCGAATTCCAGCCAATCGGCGCCGTCAGCCGCAGGATAGAGATTGATCCCCCACAGGTCTCCCTGCGCCGACCCCTCGGCCAGCAGTTCCGCCTCCTGGTCTGCATGGAGTTCGGCGTCGAGCAGCAGGATGCCGCGCCTGAGGTCCACGACCGCCTTGACCATGTCACCGAAACGCCGTTCGGCAAGCTGCCGGAGTTCGTCCATCGACACGGGGTCCGCCTTGGTGGCTCTCCTCATCACACCTGGAGGAGCATTGTAATCGGGATGTCGAGGTTGGCGAGGCTCACGACTTGCGGCGGGCTCTGAGCCGCAAGCCATGAGCTGCGAGCAATGATCAGCAGCTACCGCACGCGCTTCGCGGTGAACTCGCGTACGGCTCCCTCCCCTGCGCCAAAGAGTCCATTGGCACCGGGGTCGCCACCCTCCCGAACTCGACGTCGCGGCTGAATGCAATCTCATCAGCATTGACCTTGCCCGTGAACGTGATGATGCGGTCGCACTGCGGACCATTACCGCCACAAGGTGGGACGATTGACGATGACGAGGACGATAGGAAACATTAGGGGGTGGGGTTAACGGAAGGCCCGTTCTCAGCTCCGTCCTCCCCTCCGACAACAGGGCGGATTGGCCCCACCCTGACGCGCCGATTGTGTGACGCTGGCGACGGAGAATCAAGACCAACCACCTCGTTCGACGTGCGGCACTACCGCAGGGCACACCTTCGGCGCGCCGTCGGCCGTCGGTCAGGAGCAGGGGTCGACCACCAGGGACTCGTCGGCCTGCCAGACCACGTCGGGATCTCCGGCGGGGAGCGGCGGCGCGCGGGCAGGCTGCGGCGCGGGGATCGATGGCACGCCGCTGGCGGTGAGGATTCGGTTCGCCCGGCCGTCCGCGATCATTCTGAAGCGCGAGCTCGAGGGCAGGCGGCCATGAGTCTCGCGCAGCCCGCCGCCCATCACTCAGACGTGATTCACCTCGTCATCGCCGCGCGGCGGCTCCTGGAGCTGGCGTTCGAGCGCCCGACTGACGGCGTCTCTCGCCCCCAGCCCCACCGCGAGCGCCGCCGCAAGGACGATCCCGCCGAACAGGATGCCAAAGGCCAGAAGCAGGACATTGCGGCCGATGCTGAGGTGATCGAGAGCCATGGCGACCGCGATGAGCAGCACGAGCCATCTGACGGCGAGGCTGAGGAGGCGCGCCGATCGGATCTGCATGTTGACGGCGCCGATGAGCACCGATCGCGACAGGAACCGCGCCGCAATCGCCCCGACGACCAGGATCATCAGGGCGGCCAGGAGGTTCGGGAGGTACTGGAACACCGACAGCGCGAACCGCGACGGGATGGTGGCGTTGAGCGCGGTCAGGCTGAGGAGCAGGCCGAGGACGACGACCGTCCAATAGACGACGCGCGTCAAGGTCTGCGACGGACTGGTCGTCGACGACGGCCAGCCGAGCAGCACCGCCAGGCCCAGATGGTCGGCGTGCCGGTCGAACTCGAGACCGCGCAGTGCGCGGCCGAGCAGCGCGCGGACGAGCGCCGCGGCCACCACGGTCGCCAGGATCAGCACCAGTGCCACCAGCACGCCGGGCAGGAAGCTCGCGACGTGGTCGGCAATCTGCCTGGTCGCCTGCCGCAGGATCTGATCAATTTCTGCCCACATGGCTGCTCCTTTTCTTGTGTTCGCCGCGCCTGGTGTCGGCAGCCCGGCCGTTGGCCGTCATCGAAGGCGCTCCGGCCATCGCCACCGTGAGATCAAGTGGCGCTTCTCCGACTCGAACGCCAGGCACACCCGCTCGACGCGCTCTTCAATTCCCTGCAGCGAGGCTCCCTCCATCTGGAGCACGAACGACGCCAGCCAGCCGCTGTACAACGGCGTCAGGGAGCGCAGGAGGTGGTCGCGGGGCATGACGCGAAGGCTGTAGCCCACCGCAAAGTCGTAGACGATGCCCGCCCAGAGCCGATCGTCGAACCGAAAGCGCTCCGCGGCCGTCTCGGTCAGCGTGCGCAGTTCGACGATCGACCGCGGCGGCAAGACCCACGTCCAGATCTCACGGAGCTCGCGGTAACCGAGCCGGAAGGATTCCATCAACCCGTCGACGTTCACCGTCGGCGCCTGCGGATCCATCCCGCCGACCGCGCCACGAATCGGGATCGCCCTGGAGCCCCGGACGCGCTGCCAGACGTCGACCCGACGTTCCAGATCGGCAAACAGCGAACCCACGACCTGCTTGAGCGTCGTGCTGAGGTCGGTCGGTGCGCCGCGCGACACCGCCCCCCGAGTCCCCAGCACCGCCTCACAGGAACGGAACTCCCCACAGGCGGCGGCGACGGCCAGCCAGAGGTCGATCCCGACTGGCGCGAATTCGGCGTCCCAGAAGTCCTGTTCCAGGTAGTGCGCCGCCAGTCGCCCGGAACAGCCGAACTCGCCTGCGGCCGGCTGACGCAGCCGGACGCCGTACAGGGCCCTGAACATCGGATACACGATGCCCTTGGTGATCGCCCCTTCGGCGACCGGCCGGGCGTAATACGGCGAGACGTAGTCGAACCCGTCGGCCAGGACGGGCACGAGGAGCCGGTCGATCCATTCCGGTTCCACGGATTGGAGGCGCGCATCGATGACGGTGCAGGCCCTGGCGCCCAGGCGGTGCGTCGTCTCGATAATCGCCCGCAACGCCGCCTCGCGCCCGTGCTGGCCGTGATACGGCGGTTCGCCAAGCTCCGCGCCGCGCCCGGACTCCACTTCCACGAGCGCGGACGGCCCCACCGCTTCCCGCACGGCCTCGCGGGTGCCGTCGGTCGATCCCGCGTCCGCCAGGACGAATCGCACGGCGCTCGACGCGGCGTACCGCGCCAGGCCGTCCTGCAGGGCGCGGACGACCGCGCCGACCGTGCCCACGTCGTTGTGGCTCGTCAACCCGACGATGACGTCGACGCCGGCGCCGCCGTCCGGCACGTCAGCTTCTTGGACGCTGGAGTTCGAACCAGTAGAAGGCATACGGGCCAAGCGTCAGAAAGTACGGCAGCGTGCCGATGGCGGGAAATTCCGTGTAGCCCAGCATTTCCACCGGCACCAGGCCCACGAACGCTCCCAGATCGAGTTCGGCCGGCTGCACGGCGCGGGAGAGGTTGGCCACGCAGAGAATCGTGTCATCGCGGTACCGGCGGACGTAGGCCAGCACCTTGCGGTTCGACGGCGACAGAAACTCCATCGTGCCCCGCCCGAAGACCTTGAACAGCTGCCGCAGCCGGATCATATTCCGCATCCAGTACAGAAGCGACGCCGTATCGCTGTCCTGCGCCTCGACGCTGACCGCGTCGTAGCCGTATACCGCGTCCATGATGACCGGGCTGTACAGTCGCGCCGGGTTGCAGCGCGAGAAACCGGCGTTGCGATCGCCGGTCCATTGCATCGGCGTCCGGACGCCGTTGCGGTCGCCGAGATAGAGATTGTCGCCCATGCCGATTTCGTCGCCATAGTAGACGATCGGCGTGCCCGGAAAGGAGAACAGCAGGCCGATCAGCAGCTCGATCCGGCGACGATCGTTGCCGAGCAGTGGCGCCAATCGCCGGCGAATGCCGATATTGAGCCGAGCCTGCGGGTCCATGCTGTACGCAAGGTACATGTAATCGCGCTCGATGTCGGTCACCATCTCGAGCGTCAGCTCGTCGTGGTTCCGCAGGAACAGCGCCCACTGGCAACTGTCAGGGATGGATGGCGTCCGCTCCATGACGTCGGCGATCGGCTGCCGATCCTCCAGGTGCAGCCCCATGAAGATGCGCGGCATGAGCGGAAAGTGATAGGCCATGTGACATTCGTCGCCGTCGCCGAAATACGACCGCACGTCCGCCGGCAGCTGGTTCGCCTCGCCCAGCAGCATCCGGCCGGGAGTCCGCTCATCGATGTGCCGCCGAATCGCCTTGATGATGGCATGCGTCTCTGGCAGGTTCTCGCAGCTCGACTGATCGCGTTCGACCAGATACGGCACCGCGTCGAGACGGAAGCCGTCGACACCCAGATCGATCCAGAAGTCCAGCACCGCGAGCATCTCGCGGACGACGGCCGGGTTGTCGTAGTTGAGATCCGGCTGATGATGGAAGAATCGGTGCCAGTAGTACGCCTCTGCGACGGGATCCCACGTCCAGTTCGAGGGTTCGGCGTCCACGAAGATGACCCGCGACTGCTCGTAGCGCTGCTTCGTATTGCTCCACACGTAGTAGTCGCGCTCCGGCGATCCGGCCGGCGCCGACCGTGCCCGCTGGAACCAGGGATGCTGGTCCGATGTGTGGTTGAGCACGAGCTCGACGACCACCTGCAGGCCGCGCTCGTGGGCGGCCTGCAGAAACGTCTTGAAGTCCTCCATCGTCCCATAGCTCGGATGGACGTTCACGTAGTCGGCGATGTCGTACCCGTCGTCTTTGAGCGGCGAGGGAAAGAACGGCAGCAACCAGAGACACGTCACACCCAGGCTCTGGAGATAGTCGAGTTTCTGATGCAGACCTTGAAAATCGCCGATGCCGTCCGCGTTGGCGTCACAAAACGACTTGACGGGCAGCTCGTAGATGATGGCGTCCTTGTACCACAGCGGATCGTGCGCGGACCCGGTTCGTCTCATGTCGGGCATGGATCATTCTGACAGCAGTCCTCGTCGAACATCCACTTTCGCGAGGCGCCTGGGATGAGCGGTCTTGCAGTCGCGCCTTAGCTGAGGGGGATCCGTAAGCGTTCGCCGGGCCGAATGATCGTACGGTTGCCGAGCGAGTTGGCGGCCTGGATGGCCGATACGGTGACACTGTACCGCCGGGCGATGGCCGTGAGATTGTCGCCCGGTCTCACCATGTGCGTTCGATACGTCGGCCTCGGCGGCGGTACGCGGATGCGGAGGGTCGTGCCCGCGCGGACCTGTTCATCCCAGAGGCCGTTGTCCCGGATGATCCACCAGGGATCGACCGACAGACGGCCGGCAATCTCAAAGAGCCCGTCAC
>Ga0156016_134_pt10 | contig 12153 bp, 8 predicted proteins | sample RifCSPlowO2_02_FD_107670 | JGI IMG/M metagenome (GOLD analysis project Ga0156016, IMG submission 107670) | Acidobacteria bacterium RIFCSPLOWO2_02_FULL_64_15 | reverse complement strand
CGCTCGCCACCGAGAAGTAGAGGGGCGTCTCGGGAATCGGACGCTCGTTACGGGTGAGGGCGACCCGTGGCCAGCTGCCGGTCACGGCGGAGTTGGTCTCGTTATAGAAAGACTCGGTGCGATCGAACGTGCCGTTCAACGCGTACGAGCCCCAGGCGCCGACCACATTTCCGCCGACGCTGCGCCGACTGCGCGAGGCATCGACGATATTCGTGTTGAAGGTCTGCATCGTGGCGAGGCTCGAAAAGTAATCGACGCGGGCGCGGGCGCGTAGGCTCCCGGGCAGGATCTGGTTCGCACCACCGCGGATCTCGTAGCTGCGGCTGGCCGCGAGCGTCGAATATGTGCCGTCGGGCAGCGCGTAGCTCGTCTGGCGCTGAGTGAGGTGGTGCGCGCGGACGCTACCCTCCGATCCCTCCGCCAGGCTGTAGCGGTATTCGCTGCCCATGCCCTGACCTGTCTTCGAGAAATAGTCGTGCATGAACGTCAAGTCCTGACTGCGATCGATCGCCCAGAAGAAGGCGTTGTGAAGGGACTGGCCGCGGATGGTCGAGAGACCGTACGTGGGAAGTAAGAAGCCGGTCGCCCGATTCTCCCTCTTGATCGGGTAGTACATGATCGGCAGATAGAACATCGGCACGCCCTTGACCGTCAGCACCGCCTGTCGCAGTACCACGTAGTCATTCACGTTGAGGGTCACCGTATCGGCGTGCAGATCCCAGCGGGGCGTTGGCTGAACGCACGTCGTGAAGCCGCCGTTGGTGATCTTGTAGTTTCGGGGTCCGATCTTCTCCACCGTATCGCCGAAGAAGAACACCGTGGTCTCCTGGCCGGGCACCTGAGGGATGGCGAGCGTCCCGGGGCGCGTCGGCTGCCGGGGTGGTTGAACCTCAGCCATACCCGTCGCGTGGTAGAAGGTGCCAAGGCGCGTTTCAGTATCGAAGTCGGCGCGCTCGGCTGAAATGCGATTGTTCCCCTGCACGAAGACGACGTTTCCGGTGGCAACCGCGCGGCGATCGTCACCCGTGTACTTCACATCGTCGGCGTAGATCTTCGCGTCGCCGCGTTCCATCTCGACGTGGCCGATGAAATGCCAGTCCTTCTGGCCGTTCGACACCTCTCGGCTGTCGCTGAGGGTCGTGTCGGCCACAGGCGGCTGCTGCGCGCGTGAGGTGGCGGCCGTCAGGACGATCGCCATCGGGCAGAGCACGAGTAGTCGAGTCCTGAGCATGCCCCGGCTATCCTATTTCCTTCATCACGTCACCCAGCAGGAAAATCGATCCGGCGACGACGATCCGCGGCGAGACGCACCAAGCGGCGGCGATCGCCGCCGCTGCAGACGGCTCGACGACGGCGGGCACGTCCGGTGCGATCGCACGCGCCAGTCGGGCGAGGTCTGTCGGATCCGCCGAGCGTCGGCTTGAGGCGCGAGTCAGCACGATGCGGCTGACCGCGGGCAGCAGCACGCGCAGCATGCCGCCGATGTCCTTATCACCCATGGCGGCGAAGACGAGCGGCGGAGGGGGACCCGGCAGTTCGTGTAGGTAGGACGCGAGCGCAGCGGCGCCGGCCGGGTTATGGGCGGCATCGAGCAGCACTTCGCGGCCGTCCTTCAGGCGACGGCGATCGAGGCGACCCGGCCACGAGGGCCGCGCGAGGCCCGCGACGATCGCCTCCGGAGGCACGGCGATCCCTTGTTCATGCAGAGTCTCGAGCAGACGGACCGCCACCAGCGCGTTGTCGATCTGGTGCACGCCCGGCAGGCCGATCGCGACCTCGCCATAGTCGCGCACCGGCGTCACCAACCGGACAACGGTCCCGGATGGTGCATCGTACCTAGTGTCGTGCGTAGCGTCCGGCTCTAGCCTGACGACGCGTGCGCCGTCTGACGCTCGAATCAACTCGGCGCCGCGCTCTCGGGCGACCGTTTCGATCGCGCGGGCCGCTTCTGGCGCGAGCGCCCCGACGACCACCGGCACCCCGGGCTTGATGATGCCCGCCTTCTCGGTCGCGATCTGATCGAGCGTCGAGCCGAGATACCGTTCATGGTCGAACGCGATCGAGGTGATGGCTGTCACCGCCGGGCGGACGACGTTGGTGGCATCCAGCCGGCCGCCGAGCCCGACCTCGATGACGCCAACCTCGGCACCAGCTCGCCGGAAGATCTCAAAGGCGGCGGCTGTCGTGACCTCAAAGAAGGTCGGCTGATCCTGCAGGGTGCCGTCCCTCAGCAGGCCCTCGATGACCGTACGGAGGTCGGCGACGACAGCCACGAGCACGTCGGTGGCCACGGCCCGCCCGTCGATCACGAAACGCTCGGTGAGGTCGATGAGATGCGGAGAGGTGTAGCGGGCCGCACGATGTCCGGCCGCCCGGAGCGCGGCTTCGACCATGGCCGTGACCGAACCCTTGCCGTTGGTGCCTGCGATGTGGACCGACTGAAATGCCCGCTCGGGATGATCCAGGCGGTCGACAAGCGCCGACGTCTTCTCGAGGCCGAACTTGATCCCGAATTGTTCGAGGCCGAAGAGGTACGAGAGAGGGTCGCTCGTCACCTTTCTTTATGCTCGGGGGGCCCCGCCCCTACTCGTGCTGTGCCGAACGTCATTCACTCGCATGGGGCCCCACCCCCGTGCCGGCCGCAGGCGCTGAGTCGCTCTGCTCGCGCGGGCCGCGGGTGCTCTCGGCGTCCGCTGGGGCGACCGAGGGGCTGTCGGCCGCGGCGCCCATGAACCGCAGCGCCCTGGCGATGGCCGGCTTGATCGCACGCCGATCCAGGACGAGATCCAGCATCCCCTTTTCGAGCAGGAACTCGCTGCGCTGAAAGCCTTCGGGGAGCTTCTGCCTGATGGTCTGCTCGATGACGCGCGGCCCGGCGAAGCCGATGAGGGCCTTGGGCTCGGCGATGTTCAGGTCGCCGAGCATCGCAAAGCTGGCGGTGACGCCGCCGGTCGTCGGATCGGTCAGCAGCGAGATGTACGGCAGCCGCGCTCGATCGAGGCGCGCGAGCGCACCGCAGACTTTCACCATCTGCATCAGGGAGAGCGCGCCCTCCATCATCCGCGCACCGCCAGAGCAGCACACGATGATGACCGGCAGGCGCGACTCGATGGCGCGCTCGATGCCCCGCGCAATCTTCTCGCCGACGACCACGCCCATGCTGCCGCCGATGAATCCGTACTCCATGGCGCAGACGATGGCCGCGATCCCTTCAATCCGGCCGGAGGCCACGATGATAGCGTCCTTGAGGCCGGTGCTCTCGATGCTCGCGACGAGTCTCGACTGATAGGGCTTGGTATCGACAAAACCCAGCGGATCGGTCGAGACCAGCCCCCGGTCGTACTCCACCCACGTGTCGTCGAACAGCATGTGCAACCGCTCCACGGCGCTGACGCGGAAGTGGTGGGCGCACTTGTGACAGACGTGAAGGTTCGTTGCCAGATCCTTGTTGTAGACGATCTGCGAGCAGTCGGGACACTTGACCCACAGGCCTTCGGGCACGCGGCTCGCTTTGTCTTGCGGCGGGGCGATGGGCTTGCGGGCCTTCTTGAACCAGGCCATGAAGTGTCAGCTTACCAAAAGTCCGGGGACTAACGCGTGCGCGGCACGTAGTACCGGGTGCCGGGGCCCATTCCCTGAACTTGCCTGACCAGGTCGTCGAGCGCTTCGTTGCTGCTGTCAGCGTCAAACTGCGACGTTTCGACGACGAGCAGAGGCGTCGTCGTGTAGTGGAAAAAAAAGTGATGGTACGCCTCGTTCAGCTCGCGGAGGTACGTATCGTCGGGCTCGAGCGCCACCGCATCGGGATCGCGGCGGCGGCTGTGGAGGCGCCGCCGCAGGACATCGGTTGGTGTCTGGAGATAGACGACGAGATCCGGAGAGGGTACGTCGCGAGCCAACAGATCGTAGAGCCGCTGATAGATGAACAACTCATTATCATCGAGGTTGAGGTACGCGAAGATCTTGTCCTTGTCGAAGAGGTAATCGGCGATCGTGATCTGATTGAAGAGGTCGGTCTGCCTGAGCGCGGTCTGCTGCCGGTGGCGGTTGAGCAGATAAAAAAGCTGCGCCTGGAGCGCCGCACCGGGACGGTCGGCATAGAAGTCGGCGAGGAACGGATTCTCGGTTTCTTCCAGCACCACCGTGGCGTCGAGGCGCGTGCCGAGCCGCTCGGCGAGAACGGTTTTGCCTGCGCCGATCGGACCTTCAATCGCGATGTGGCGGAAGGGCAAGGCGGCACGATGATATCATCGCCGACGGCTGTGCCGATGCGTTCGACAACTGGCTTGGTGCTCGCGCTGGCCCTCGGTGGCGCTGCATGCGCGACGGTGCCGACCGTACCCGCGACACTCGCGATCCCGGCGGCGCCTGAGGCTCTCGGCTTCGAGCAGAAGCTGGCGTGGATCCTCCGGCTGGAAGACCAACGCGTGCTCCGCGACCCCGCGCCGCCGGTTTCACCCACGCCGTCAATTCTGCGGCGTAGCGAGGCGGTGCCGGTGGTCCTCCAGCCGCCCGCACCGGATCTGTTGCGGCTGATCCAGGATCCGGACCCACGCGTGAGGCGGCGTGCGGCTTTGGCGGTCGGACGCATCGGGCTGCGCGCCGGCGTTCAGCCGCTCGTCGGCCTCTTAGGCGATCCGGATATCGAGCTGCGGCAGATCGCAGCCTTCGCCTTGGGCCTGTTGGGGGACGCGAGCGCTCGCGATCCGCTCACCGCCGCGCTCGGAGACAGTTCGCCGCTCGTGCAAGGAAGCGCCGCGGAGGCGCTGGGTCTCATCGGCGACTCCGGCGCCGCCGACGCGCTCAGCCGGCTGGCTGTCGGCATCGTCGACTCCGGCGCGCTGACCGAGCCGCCTGGCGACGAAACCGACGCGCGGCGGGACACGCCGGCGGCCGCGTTCCGGCTTGCCGTCTATGCGCTGGTCCGCCTGAAGGCGTACGACCAGCTCGCGTCGGCGGTTCTTGACGGGTCGGGACTGCCGCGCGTCCGGTGGTGGCCGGTCGCGTACGCGCTGCAGCGGATCGACGACAAGCGAGCCACGACCGCGCTCGTCGCTCTCACGAAGGACGCACACCCCTACACCCGCGCCTTCGCGGTCAAAGGTCTCGGCGCGCTCAAGGACCGCACCGTGATGTCGGTGCTCCTGCCCCTTCTTGCCAGCCCCGAGCGCGCAATCGTCATCGAAAGCGTGCGCGCACTCGGTCGGATCGGCGATCCGGCGGCCGTCCCGGCGCTTCTGAGGCTCGTTCAGACCCCGGGCACCGATGCCCAGATCCGGCTCGAGGCGATCTCGGCTCTGGCCACGGTGCCGGCGCCTGAGGTGGCCGAGCAGCTGCTCGATTGGCTGTCGGCCCCGAATGCGGCCATTCGCGCTGCGGCAATCCGATCGATCGCCGCGCTGGATCCGCGACAGTTCGTCGTCGTGCTGTCGGGCCTCGATCCCGATCCCGAGTGGCGCGTGCGCGCGGCGCTGGCGACCTCGCTCGGCACGCTCGCGCCAGAGGTCGCCGTGCCGCGTCTGACGTTGATGCTCGACGACCCGGACGTGCGGGTCATTCCCGCGGTTCTCGAGTCGCTGGTGAAGCTCGGGGCGGGGAACGTTGTCGATGTGCTCCTGCGGCACCTCAAGGCCGATGATGCCATCGTGCGAACGGCCGCGGCGTCCAGCCTGGGCGAGCTCAGGCCGCCCGGCGGCGAACAGGCGCTTGCCGACGCCTACCGATCCGGGTTGCGCGATTCGTCCTACGCCGCCCGCGCCGCCGCGCTTGCGGCGTTGACGAAGTATGGGGTGCCAGCGGCAGTACCGGTCCTCAGAACGGCGCTGGCCGACAAGGACTGGGCGGTCCGCGTGCGCGCCGCCCTGCTCCTCAAGCAGCTCGACCCGGCGTCGGCCTCTGACGTCGAACGCCAGATCCGGCCCGCGCCGACCATGCGCCCGGCGGACGGCTATCAGCTGACCCGCCTCGTGAGCCCGCCGTACTCCACCCAGGCCTACATCGATACGGATCGGGGAACGATTCAGATCGAGCTGGCGATGATCGAGGCCCCGCTCACCGTCGAGAACTTCGTGACGCTGGCGCGGAGCGGGTTTTTCAACGGCCGTACGTTCCATCGTGTCGTGCCGGACTTTGTGATTCAATCAGGCGACCCGCGAGGAGACGGCGAGGGTGGCCCCGGCTACACGATTCGCGACGAAATGAACGAGCGCCTCTATCTGCGTGGTGCGGTGGGCATGGCACTCGATCCGTGGCCCGACACGGGCGGCAGCCAGTTCTTTGTCGTGCACTCGCCGCAGCCGCACCTCGATGCGAAGTACACGCTGTTCGGACGCGTGGTGTCTGGCATGGAGATCGTCGATCGGATTGAACAGGGAGATCTCATTCGACGCGTCCGTGTATGGGACGGGTCGGTGCCGCCTGAGGCGGCTGCGCGCGCGCGCTGAGCAGTTTGTCCGGCTTCAGCCGGGCGTCGTACAGGGAAAAGGGGGCGCCGCGGCGCCCCCTTTATCGTGACGGGCGAGGCAACTAGCGTTTCTTGCCGGCCTTCTTCTTCCCGCCCTTGGCTTTCTTCGCCATTGTCTTCTGTCCCCCCCTTCAAGTGGGTTACGATGACTCCAACCTCGCCAGCGACCTCACTAGGAATAGCCTGAGTTCGCCGTACTCATACCAGATGTAGATTATGGACGAGATCGGGCGAGTGTCAAGCACAAACGTGCGGGGAAAGTCAAAAATCTTTTCGGTCAGCGCGTCCTCACTCGCGCGCGCGTCGCGCGCAGCTGCTGCTCGGCAAGGGCCAGCGCGCCGTTCGGATCGATCGGACGCATGTCGATCACCATCTTCAGGTGTTCGACGGCCGCATCGATCTGATTCATCGAGGTGAGTGTGGACGCGAGGCCCAGCCGCGCGCGCACTTCGGTGGCGCGAGCGGCGTAGACGCTCCCCGCACGCGCGCGGTCGAGCAGCAGCTGCCACGCGGCGGCACCGTCGCTATGATCGCGGAGAGTCTGGCGGATTTCGGCGATGCGCCGGAGGAACAGGGGATTGCCAGGGTAGCGGGCGTCCAGCCGTCCAAGCAGCGCCAGCGCCTGATCGGGCCGGCGCTCGTACCAGAGGTAGATGAAGTGAAGCTGGTAGTCAGCTTCGCCCTTGAGCAACTGGCCGCGCTCGCGTCCCTGCAGCATTTCCTGCAGGCCCGCCACCCGATCGCCTCCCGGAAGCAATAGCAGCCAGCGCAGCATCTTCAGGGCGGCCGGAGCGACGTTGGCATAGTAGTGGTAGAGGCCAATCCCAAAATACGCGTCGTCGAGCGTCGGGTCGAGCTCGAGGGAGCGCTCGAGCGCGACCTTGATTCTCTTGCCCTCACGTGCGGCGGCGAAATGGTGGCCCCTCAGGACCCGCCACTGTACGAGCGGCCCGTACGCGCCAGCCAGGTAGAACCAGGCTTCGCCACGCCGAGGTTCGCGGCGCGTCCAGGCCTCGCTCGCGGCAATCGCCCGGGCCGCCAGCGCGGCGAATCGATCGTCAAGCGCTCGGCTCTCCGGGTTGATGAGGATCTGCCACCAGAGCGATTCGACGGCGAACGCCTGACAGGCCTCAGACGGCGCCGGAGGGCACGCCTGCTTGAGCAGCGCGTCCACGCGATCGAATCGCGCATCAAGGATGGCGTCGTAGACGGCGGCGAGTCGCGGCCCTTCGGTGAGTGCAGCCTCGGCTGGCGCCGCAGCCATTGCAACCAACAGAGAGAAGACGGCGGACTTCAGTCGCGTTGTTCCAGTCACCAGCCGCCAGCCACCAAGATTCACCGGCTCGTCCTTAACTGCTGCTTCTCGGCATGTCGCTCGAGGGCGAGCGCGATCAGGCGATCGAGCAGAGCCGGAAAGGACAACCCACTCGCCTCCCACAGCTTTGCGTACATGCCAATCGTGGTGAAACCAGGAATCGTGTTGACCTCATTGAGATACAGGATGCCGCTGTCGCCGGCGAGGAGAAAATCGACGCGCGCCATGCCCGCGCCGTCGATGGCTTTAAACGCGGCGAGGGCCAGCGTTCGTACCTCGGCCGCCTGCGCGTCGGTCAACGGTGCCGGAATCAGGAGCCTCGATCCCTCGTCGATGTACTTGGCCTCGAAATCGTAGAACTCACGCGACGGGACGACCTCGCCCGGGATCGAGGCCTCGGGCTCGTCGTTGCCGAGCACAGAACACTCGATCTCGCGCGCGTGGGGAACCGCGGCCTCGATGACGATCTTGCGGTCGAACTGGGCGGCCAGATTCATCGCCGCCACGAACTCGACCGCGTGCTTGACCTTCGAGATGCCGACGCTCGACCCGAGGTTGGCCGGCTTGATGAAGACCGGCAACCCGAGGCGGTTGACCACCGCGCTCATGACGCCCCGCTCGTCTCGCCGCCAATCGCGCTTGAGTACCACCTCGTAATCGCAGATGGGCAGCCCCCTGGCGGCAAACGCCAGCTTCATCGCCGCCTTGTCCATCCCGATCGCCGACGCGAGCACCCCAGCGCCCACGTACGGCACGCCGGCGAGCTCGAGCAGCCCCTGAACGGTGCCGTCTTCGCCGTACGGGCCGTGCAGGACCGGAAAGATGACATCAAGTCCGACGGCGGAAATGGTCGGCGAGGCGCTCGGTCCCCGTCGGTCGATCGTCATGAGGGCGTCGCCGTCAGGGTGGGCGACCAGGTGGGCCTCGCGCGCGACCTCGGCGCGATCGGGGCGAGCGGCCTCGATCACCGCTGCCGCCGAGACGAGCGTCGGCGGGTGGTCCGGCAACGACCAGCGGCCGTCACGCTCGATGCGGATTGGGACCGCGTCGTAACGCTCGGGATCGAGATTCTTGAAGACGGCTGCACCCGAGGCGAGCGACACGTCGTGCTCGCCCGACCGGCCGCCGTAGATGATGCCGACGCGTAGCTTCTTGGACAAGAACGTTTGACACCAAGGACACTAAGGATGCAAAGGATCGATCTAACGGAGCCAAGAACCAGCCTTGGTGTCCTTAGTGTCCTTCGTGTTGAATCAGCACCCGACTCAGATTGTAAACTGACAAGCCTGCAATGTCAGAAGCGCCATTCGCCTTTCGTGTAACCCATACCGACGGCCGCGCGCGCCGGGGCGTTATGACGACCCCGCACGGTGAGGTGGCGACGCCGGCCTTCATGCCGGTCGGCACGCAAGGCGCCGTCAAGGGGGTGACGCACCGCGATCTGGAAGACCTTGGCGCCGAGATCCTGTTGAGCAATACCTATCATCTGTACCTGCGGCCGGGCGCCGACCTCATCGCGCGCCGCGGCGGGCTTCACAGGTTCATCGGCTGGTCGCGGCCGATTCTCACCGACAGCGGCGGCTATCAGGTGTTCAGTCTCGCCGCTCGGCGTACGATTGATGAGGCCGGCGCTCGATTCAGGTCGCATCTCGACGGCTCGGAGCACCACCTGACGCCCGAGAAGGCCACCGACCTCCAGGCCGAGCTCGGATCGGACATCGCGATGGTCTTCGACGAGTGTCTGGCGCACCCTTCCGATCTCGCCACGACCCGCCAGTCGATGGAGCGCACGGTCAGATGGGCCCGCCGCGCGCGGGATCGGTTCTTGACGCTCCGCGAAGGCGCCGTCGCCGGGGTTGCCGTCACCAACCCCTACCAGGCCCAGTTCGGCATCGTGCAGGGCGGGATCTATTCAGACCTCCGCGAGCAGAGTGCCCGGGAGACTGTCTCCATTGGGTTTGAGGCGTACGCCATCGGCGGGCTGAGCGTCGGCGAGCCGGCCGAGACGATGTACGACACCGTCTCGCAGACATGCGTGTATCTGCCCGCCGACCGGCCACGCTATCTGATGGGCGCCGGCACGCCGGAGGACCTCGTGGAGGCCGTTGCCCGTGGCATCGACCTGTTCGACTGCGTGCTTCCCACGCGCAACGCCCGAAACGGACAGCTGTTCACCAGTAGGGGCCGCATCAATATCGGAAACGCACGCTATTCGGAAGACGATGGTCCGCCCGATCCTGCCTGTAGCTGTTACACGTGCCGGACGCACTCGCGCGCCTATCTTCGCCATCTTTTTCAGGCTGGTGAGATCGCGGCAGCGACCCTTAACACGTTGCATAATTTGCACTTTTACCTTGACACGCTTCGGAGGATTAGGGAGGCTATAGCGTTTGGGCGGTTTGAAAGTTTCGGGCGAGATTTCGAGCAGAGCCTGTCCCGCCAGAGACAGGATTTATAGCGCCTGCGAGACAAGAGTCGAGATAGACAGATATATATAGATGATGACAACGTTCGATATCGGCCCCGTGTTCGCCATGGCCGCGCCCCCGGACGGCGGGAGTCCCTGGCTGCAGTTTGTGCCGTTCGCCATTGTCCTGGCGATCTTCTATTTCGTCATCCTGCTGCCGATGAAGCGGAAGCAGCAGAAGGTCCAGGCATTCCTCGAGAATCTGAAGGTGGGCGATCGCATCGTCACGACCGGCGGGATCTACGGACAAATCACGCGCCTGGCTGGGCAGAGCGTCCAGCTGCAGATCGCGGACAAGGTGCGCATTGACGTCTCGCGGGCGGCCGTCGGCGGCTATCAGGGTCAGGAGCCGGTCGTGGAGCCGAAGGAGAGCACGGAGCACACATGACCTTGCGGTGGAAAGTTGTCACGATCCTCATCGTGCTCGTCGTGTTTGCAGGTGTGGGCGTGTACCCGCTCGTCGCCGCGCGTTACGGCGTGCAGTGGCCGAGTTGGTTGATGGCCAAGCAGCTGAAGCTGGGCCTCGATCTCCAGGGCGGCGTACATCTTGTTCTGCGGGTCCAGACCGACACCGCGCTCCAGCTTGAGACCGATCGGACCATGGAGCGGCTGCGCGAGCTGCTGACCACGGGCGGAATTCCGTACACGAATGTCACGACGGTTGACGCCACCCACTTCCGCGCGGAAGGGGTGCCGCAGGCGCAGGATGCGGCATTCCGACAGGCGGCCGTTGAGGTCCAGACGACCTTCGATCGCAGTTCGGTCCCCGGCGGCACCTACACCTTCACGTTGAAGCCGAATATCGAGGTGACCCTGCGGGACGAGGCGGTCGTGCAGGCGCGGCAGACGATCGAGCGGCGCGTCAACGAACTCGGTGTCACCGAGCCCACCATCGCGCAGCAGGGCGCCGATCAGCTGATCGTTCAGCTGCCAGGCGTCGCCGATGTCAATCGGGCGAAGGAGATCATCCAGTCGACGGGTTTGCTCGAGTTCAAGATCGTGGAGCAGGGACCGGCGGCGACACGTGAGGCGCTCATTCCGAGTGGCCAGGTGCCGTCCGGGATGGAGATCCTGCCCGGCGTGAGCGCTGGAGTGGGCGAGCCCTCGGGGACGGTCTACTATCTGGTCCGGAGAGTCGCGCCTGTCACCGGTCGCGACCTGCGCAACGCTCGGCCATCGCTCGACGAGAACAACCAGCCGGCAGTGAGCTTCACGCTCAACACGGAGGGCGGGCGCAAGTTCGGTAGCGCAACCGGCGAGAACATTGGGCGCCAGCTCGCAATTGTCCTCGATGGCCGCGTCCAGTCGGCGCCCCGCATCGAGGGGCGAATCACGACCGATGGCCGCATCTACGGGAGCTTCACGCAGCAGGAAGTGGCGGACCTGTCGCTGATCCTGCGGTCGGGGGCCCTGCCAGCCAAGATGGACTACCTCGAGGAGCGAACGATCGGTGCGAGTCTGGGTGCCGACTCGATTCGGTCGGGTGTGATGGCCTCGATTGTCGGGCTGCTGCTCGTGGTGTCCTTCATGCTGGTGTACTACAAACTGTCTGGCGTGAACGCGGTCGTGGCGCTGGTCTTCAATCTCGTCATCCTGCTCGGGCTGATGGCGTACATTGGTGCGGTCATGACGTTGCCTGGCATCGCGGGCTTCGTGCTGACGATGGGGATTGGCGTCGACTCGAACGTGCTGATCTTTGAGCGCATCAAGGAAGAGCTCGAGGCGCAGCGCGGCGTGCGCGCCGCACTCAATGCCGGTTTCAGCCGCGTGTTCCTGACCCTGGTGGACACTCATCTGGCGGCGCTCATTTCGGCGGCATTCTTGTTTCAGTTCGGGACGGGCCCGATCCGCGGGTTTGCCATCACGCTGGCTGTCGGTCTGGTCTCGAACCTCTTCACCTCGACCTTC
>Ga0156016_104_pt8 | contig 12232 bp, 10 predicted proteins | sample RifCSPlowO2_02_FD_107670 | JGI IMG/M metagenome (GOLD analysis project Ga0156016, IMG submission 107670) | Acidobacteria bacterium RIFCSPLOWO2_02_FULL_64_15 | reverse complement strand
GGGGCCGGAACGCGGGCGCGCCGGGCGACGGCACCCAGGGCGGCGGTCGCGGCCAGGGACAGCAGGGGCAGATGGGCAGGTTCAATGCCATGTCCGCCGAGGAGCAACAGCAGTTCATCGACCGCATGAAGGGACGGGGCGCCGACGTCTCCGCGTTCGAGCGGGTGGCCAAGACGCAGGCCCCGGCGGTGAACGCGCCGAAGTACGGAGAAGTGTCGGCGGCAACGATTGACGCGCTGTTCGCGCCGCTGCCCCCGGTGCCCGAGACATCAGGCCGGGCGTGGGTGTTTGTGGACAAGCAGCTCAAGCCGCTGAACCTGCGTCTTGGGCTGAGCGACGGGACGAACACCGAGCTCATAAATGGCGAGGACATCGAGCAGGGCACCGAACTCGTCACCGGTGTGCTCGGCGTCGGCCCGTCGCGACCGGTCCTGGGCGGCAACAACCCCAACGCCAACCCGCTGCTCGGTAATCAGCGCGGCCCCGGTGGACGTCCCGGTGGATTTGGCGGCGGGCCTCCTCAAGGGGGCGGTGGCGGAGGCCGGGGTCGATAGCCGATGTCCACGGTCATTTCCGTCAAGAGCCTCGTCAAGACCTACGTCGTCGGCGAGGTCGAGGTCCACGCGCTACGCGGCGTGAACCTGGAGGTCCAGCGCGGCGAGTTTCTCGCCGTGACTGGCCCATCGGGGTCGGGCAAGTCGACCTTCATGCATATCATCGGTTGCCTGGATCGGCCGACGTCGGGTCAGTACTTCCTCGACGATCAGGACGTGTCGCGCATGTCAAAGGACGAGCTGGCCGCGGTCCGCAACACCAAGATCGGGTTCGTCTTTCAGGGATTCAATCTGCTCTCGCGCACGACCGCGATCGACAACGTCGAGTTGCCGCTCCTCTACAGTGGCAAGCCCATGAAAGGTGCCGCACGCCACAAGCGTGCGATGGACGTGCTCCAGCTGGTCGGTCTCGGCGACCGGGCCGATCATCACCCGAATCAGCTCTCGGGCGGCCAACAGCAGCGCGTCGCGATCGCGCGAGCGCTCATCAAGGATCCGTCGATTCTGCTCGCGGACGAGCCAACGGGGAACCTCGATACCAAGACCAGCATCGAAGTCATGGGTATCTTTCAGCACCTGAACCGCGAGCAGGGCATCACGGTGGTGCTCATCACGCACGAGCACGACATCGCCGAGTACGGCACCCGCATCGTCTCGTTTCGTGACGGGAAGGTTGTGGCAGATAAACTGGTAACGCGCAGACGCTTGGCCCAGGACGAGCTGGCGGCTCTTCCGGTCGCGTCGGCAGTGTAAGGAACACGCTCATGTCCTTCGTGATGATCTTTCGCATCGCATTCAAGGCCCTCAGCCGCAACAAGCTGCGGACGGCGCTCACTATGCTCGGCATGATCATCGGCGTCGGCGCGGTGATCACGATGGTCGCGCTCGGCAACGGCGCACAGGATGCCATCGACTCGCAGATTCAGTCGGCCGGCACCAACATGATTCAGGTATCGGCCGGCAACTTCGCCGCGCAGGGCGTGCGGCAGGGTCAGGGCGCCGCCAGCACCCTCGTGCCCGAGGACGCCGCGGCGATCGCCGAAGTGGAGGGTGTTCAGTACGTGGCGCCCGCTTCCAACACGCGCGGCCAGATGATCGCCGGCAACCTGAATTGGAACGCGCAGGTGCAGGGCACCGACGTCGATTTCCCGCTGATTCGCGCGTGGCCGACGCAGATGGGCGCCTTTTTCACGCCACAGGACGTCGCCACGGCGGCCAAGGTTGTGGTGCTGGGCGCCACGGTCCGCGATCAGCTGTTTGGACCGGACGTCGATCCGATCGGGCAGGTCATGCGCATCGGCAGCCATCCGTTCACGGTCGTCGGCGTGATGGCCGTCAAGGGGCAGTCGAGCGTCGGCCAGGACCAGGACGACACCGTGTTTGTCCCCTACTCGACCGTGATGAAGAAGATGCGGAACATCACGTTCGTTCAGCAGATCACCGTATCGGCCGCTTCGGCGACCGACACGTCGGGGACGGCCGACCGAATCGCCGCGATGTTGCGCGTGCGCCACAAGATCCAGACGGGCGATCCGGACGACTTCATGGTTCGCACCATGGACGAGATCGCCGCCGTCAGAAAGGAAACGACGCAGACCATGACTGCGCTGCTCTCGGGGATCGCCGGCGTGTCGCTGCTCGTCGGAGGCATCGGCATCATGAACATCATGCTGGTGTCGGTGACCGAGCGCACGCGTGAGATCGGCCTCCGCATGGCGATCGGCGCGCGCGGGCGCGACGTCCTGCTGCAGTTCCTAGTCGAGGCCGTCGTGCTCAGCCTGGTGGGTGGCATCGTGGGAATTGCCCTCGGCTACGGGTTGTCGCAGGGTCTGACGGCGTGGAGGCAATGGCCGACATCGATATCGGCAGATGCCGTCGTCGTGGCGTTTGGCTTTGCCGCCGCAACCGGCGTCTTCTTTGGGTTTTACCCTGCGCGGAAGGCGGCCGCGCTCGACCCGATCGAGGCCCTGCGATTCGAATAATCGACTAAAATTAAGAACCCGTGCCAGCGCCAGGAGCGTTACAGAATCGTGGTCGCGCGTAATTGTCGATGAACTGTCATACAAGTAGTCATAGATATGCATCAGGATAGGAAACAGCGAAACGTGCCCAGGCATTCCCCGCTCATTACCGTAGTCGTCGTGCTTTCGGGGCTCGCCGTGGCGTGCAGCAACGCCACACCCTCAGGCCAGGCGTCTGGTGCCGGAGCGCCGGCCGATGGCCGCGCCGGTGCTGGCGGCGGCGCCCCGGCAGGAGGCGCAGGCCGCGCCGGCCGTGGCGGCCGCGGCGCCGGCGGTCCGGCCGTCAACGTCGAGACCACCACCCTGAAGCGCATCTCCATTCCGCGTCGTGTCGATCTATCTGGCACGCTGCTCTCGCCGGATCAGGCCCGGGTAAGCAGCGAGGCCGCCGGCATCGTCCGGGAAGTCGTCGTGCAGCTTGGCACCGAGGTGAAACCAGGCGACGTGCTGGTCCGACTCGCGCCGCGCGAGATTGAGCTCGCCCTGGAGCGCGCGGAAAGCGCGCTGCGTCAGACGGAAGCTCAACTCGGGGTCGATCGCACGCCGGACCGGCAGCCGCCACCCGACGAACAGGTCGCCTCCGTCCGCCAGGCGACGGCGAATCTGAACGATGCGCGCGCGACGTGGGACCGCGCCGAGGCGCTGCACGGCCGCGGCTTGATGTCCAATGTGGATCACCAGAGCGCCGAAACCCGCTTGAAGGTCGCCGAGGCCAACTACCAGGCTTCACTCGACAACGTGCGCAGCCTCAAGGCGGTCTTGCAGGATCGGCGCGCCTCGTACGAGCTGGCGCAAAAGAAATTGGCCGATGCGACGATCAAGGCCCCCGTGGCCGGGTCAGTGTCCGAGCGGCTCGTGCAGCCCGGCGAGTTCATCCGAGAGAACACCGTGGTCGTGACGGTCGTGCAGATGAATCCCCTGAAATTCAAAACCGCCGTTCAGGAAAAGAACGCCGCGCTTATCAAGCCCGGCCAGCCGGTCGATTTCGTGGTCGAAGCGTTTCCGGGCAAGGTGTTCAAGGGCAGGATCGCGTACATCAGTCCGGCCGTCGACCAGACGACGCGAACCTTCGTCGTCGAGGCGATTGTCGAGAACAACGACCGCTCGCTCAAACCCGGGTTCTTCGCGAAGGGCACGGTCTTGACGCACACGGACGACGATCTGGTCGCGGCCCCTGAGGCGACGGTCTCGACGCTGGCCGGTGTCTCGACGGTGTTCGTGATCGAAGACGGCAAGGCGCGCCAGCAGCAGGTGACGCTCGGAGAGCGCCAGGGTGATCTCGTGGAAATCCTCAGCGGACTGAAGGGTGATGAGACCATCGCGGCGAGCAATCTCAACCAGCTCGCGACGGGCACAAACGTCAGCGTTGGTGGCGAGGCCGGGGGCCGCGCAGCCCCCGGAACGAATAGTGGTGATGGTGGCCGGCGCGGCGATGGCCGCGGCCGTGGCCAGGCAAACAATCAAGGAGGGCGGCAGTGAAGCTCGCCGATATCAGCGTCAAGAATCCGGTTTTCGCGGTCATGCTGGGTGCGGCGCTCATCCTGTTGGGCGCGTTTTCGTACGAGGGGCTGGGGCTGGACCTCATGCCCAAGACCGACTCGGCGACCGTCAGCGTCGGCGTCAGCCTGCCCGGTGCCAGCGCCGAAGAGATCGAGACGCAAATCACCAAGCCGCTCGAAGACACGGTGAACACGATCAGCGGTATCGACGAGCTGCGGGCGACGTCGAGCCAAGGCAACTCGCGCGTGACGATCAACTTCACGGTGGAGCGCGAGATTGAAGCGGCCGTGCAGGACGTCCGCGACAAGGTCGCGCCGCTCTCCAACCGGTTCGGACGTGATGCCAGGCCGCCGGTCGTCACCAAGGCCGATCCGGACGCCGCGCCCATATTCATCTTTCAGGTGTACGGGCCGCGGGCGCCGAAGGAGCTGTCCGAGATCGCCGACAAGCAGATCAAGCAGGAGCTTGAGACCATCAAGGACGTCGCGTCGGTCAGCCTGTTCGGCAACCGCAATAGAGAGATCCAGCTGCTGCTGAACGCCGACCGGTTGAATGCCTACGGCCTGACGGTCGATCAGGTGCGCAACGCCGTCCAGCGGCAGAACGTTGAAGTGCCGGGCGGCACGTACATCACCGGGCCGACCGAAGTCACCTTGCGCACGATGGGCCGCATCAGGACGGTCGACGACTTCAATCGAATCATCATCGCGTATCGCGAAGGCTCAGTCATCACCTTCGCGGACGTGGGTCGCGTGGAGGACTCCATCGCGGAGATCCGCAACACGTCGCGGCTTGCGGTCGCTCCGGACATGACACCGGTGACGTCAATTTCGATGGCAATCCGCAAGCAGTCCGGCACCAATACGGTCGAGGTCGTGGATCGCGTGGTCGCCAGGATCGACGAGCTCAGGACGACCCTGCCGCCTGACATCACCATCCAGCTCGGCAGCGACCAGTCACGGTTCATTCGGAAATCGTTCGAAGCCATCCAGCACCACCTTGTCTTTGGTGGCATCCTCGCCAGCCTTGTCGTCTTTCTGTTTATCCGTAACCTTCGCGTGACGCTCATCGCCGCGCTGGCGATTCCGGTGTCAATCATCGGCACGTTCACGGTCATGAAGGCGCTCGGGTTCACGCTCAACAACATGACGATGCTGGCGCTGTCACTGTGCACCGGCATCGTCATCGACGACGCCATCGTCGTCCTGGAGAACATCTTCCGGTACATCGAAGAGAAGGGCGTCACGCCCAAGGAGGCGGCCGCCGAGGCGACGTCTGAAATCGGCCTCGCCGTGATGGCGACGACGCTGTCGCTCGTCGTCATCTTCGTGCCGGTGGCGTTCATGACCGGTCAGATCGGCCGCTACTTCTACAGCTTCGGCATCACGGCGGCGGCGGCCATTCTGATCTCGATGTTCGTGTCGTTCACCCTGACGCCGGCGCTGTGCGCGACGTGGCTCAAGAAAGAAGACACCAAGTCCGACCGCTCGACGACGAAGGCCAAAGGGTGGTACGCGGCCATCGACAAGATCTACGGCCGGATGCTGAATTGGTCGCTCGCTCACCGCCCCGTCATGGTCGGCATTGCCTGCACCGTCGTGGCGTCGGCCGTCTATCTGTATCCCCAGGTGGGCAAGGAGCTCGTCCCGGACGACGATCAAGGCGAGTTCACCGTCAGCGTCAGGCTGCCAACGGGCACGAGCTACGCGCGGACCGAACAGTTCGTCCAGCCCATCGAACAGGAAATGCTGGCGCTCAACTCGACGCCTGGGTGCAACGGCTGTGTCGACCGCATGCTCATTTCGACCAATGCGGGGTCCGCGAGCTACCAGGTCGTCATGACGCCGCTCGAAGAGCGGACCGTGTCGCAGCAGGATCTCATGCGTCAAACGAGGCAGATGCTCAGCAAGTACAAGAACGCGCGCTTGAGCGTCTCGGGCGCGACGCAGCTGTCCGGCGCGACCGGCGGGCGCGGCGGTGGCGGCAACAGCCTCAACATTCTGATTCAGGGGCCGGATATCGAGCAGCTCCAGCTATACACGACGTCGTTGATGGAGAAAATCCGCACGATTCCCGGCGTCGTGGACGCGGACACCTCCTTCGACCAGACGGAGCCGGAGTTGCGCGTCAATGTCGATCGGGCGCGGGCCGCTGACCTGGGCGCTTCGATCGACACGCTCGCATCGAGCCTGCGGACGCTCATCGGCGGCGAGGAGGTGACGCAATTCAATGAGGGCGATCGGCAGTACGCCGTGTCACTGCGGCTCGACGAGCCGTTCCGCAATCCCGAGACGATGAACCAGCTGCTCGTTCCGGCTGGCGCCGGCCGGACCATCAAGGTCAGCGACGTCGCCCAGCTGCGAGACGGCTACGGTCCGGCGGCCATCAACCGGTACAACCGTCAGCGTCAGATTTCAGTCAACGCCAACCTCGACGGCACCCGGCCGATCGGTGGCATCATCACGGCGGCGAACGAGAAGGTCGAAGAACTGCGCATGAAGGCCGGCTACCAGGCGGTGTTCGGAGGCACGGCCAGGACACTGGCCGAGGCATCGAACAACTTCGCGATCGCGATGGTGCTGGCGGTGGCGTTCATCTACATGGTGCTCGCCTCCCAGTTCAACAGCTTCGTGCACCCGCTCACGATCATGACGGCGCTGCCGCTCAGCCTCCCCGCCGGCCTGCTCGCGTTGATGGCGTTCGGCATGACGCTCAACGTCTACAGCGCGATCGGTCTGATGATGCTGTTCGGCATCGTCAAGAAGAACTCGATCCTGCAGGTCGACTACACCAACACCCTGCGGGCACGAGGCATGGAGCGGCACGCGGCGCTCATCGAAGCGAACCACACGCGGCTGCGGCCCATTCTGATGACCACGATCGCCATCGTGGCCGGCATGCTGCCGATCGCCTTCGGCAGGGGATCGGGCGCCGGGTCGCGCGCGTCGATGGCCGTCACCATCATCGGCGGGCAGATACTGTGTCTGCTGCTGACGCTGCTCGTCACGCCGGTCGTCTATTCTTACTTCGACGACCTGCGGGAGTGGAGCCCGGCAGCGGCGGTGCGGAAGCTGCTCAAGGGGGGCCGCTCCCGCAAGCAGGAGCAGCACGTCGGCGCGGAGTTATAGGGCTTTTCATTAAGGGCGGGCGACCTTCTGTGGAGGTGGCCCGCCCCGACTCAGCCAGTCTACCCAGTCCCCAGATCACCGAATTACCAGAGTCAGCAGCTGTCCAACGGTCTTTCCAGTCACCGGATCGATCATGTCCGATGCGATCTCGGCGAGCGGTTCGAGGACGAAGCGGCGCTCGCGGAACCTCGGATGAGGGACGACAAGGTCGGGCTCGTCGATCACGGATGCTCCAAACAGCACCAGATCCAGGTCGAGCGTTCGCGGCGCGTTCTGAAAGGCGCGCTCGCGCCCGCATTCGCGCTCCACGGCCAGCAGTGTTGACAACAGGGCGCGCGCCGGCAACGCCGTTGCTCCGACGAGAGCGGCGTTGAGGAACAGGGCCTGCGGCCCCGGCGTGCCGACGGGTACAGTCTCGTAGAATCGGGAGACGCGGAGATTGTCGATCGGAACCCGCAGTCGGGACACGGCGTGGTGAAGGTGGGCTGCGCGATCGCCGACGTTACTGCCGAGCGCGATGGCGACGCTGACCAACTACGCGTTCTGCTTTTCCTTGCAGGTGATACACACCCGCGTCCAGGGGATCGCCTTGAGACGCGCTTCGGCGATCGGCTCGGCGCAGTCCCGACACACGCCGTAGGTTCCCTTGTCGATGCGCGACAGCGCCTCTTCGATCGCCTGGAGGATCTTGGCGTCGGTCTGCTTCAGCTTCAGCTGAATGTGCACTTCGTTGTTGCCGCTCGCCTGGTCCGCCATGTCGCCCTGGCGCGTGTTGTTCTCCATCGAGGCCTGCAGGGGCTTGATGCCCCCCGCCTCGACGATCTCGTCGCGCTTTCTGAGGAGCGCGTCTTTGTAGCTCTGCACGTCCATGTCGATCGAGGCTCCCTCTCCCTGCGTAGCCTTCTCTGCGTAACGTGACATCTTAGCATCCTCACCGCAGGAACATGTAACGGAGGAGAAACAGTAGCGCGAAGACGTACATCAACGGGTGGACCTCGCGGCCACGACCCGAGGCGAGCTTCATGACCGCGTAGGCGAGGACACCGAACGCGATGCCTTCGGTGATGCTGACGGTGAGCGGCATCATGATCAGAGTGAGAAACGCCGGCACCGACTCGGTCGGATCCTCCCACGCGACGTGCCGGAGGCTCCCCATCATCAGCGTACCCACCAACACGAGCGGCGCCGCAATGACGGGATAGAGCGTCGAGCCGCCCGTCTGGTAGCCGCCGCCGATCATGCGCACGATCGGATAGAACAACAGCGACAGCAGAAAAAGCGCCGCGGTCACGAGGCTCGCAAGTCCCGTGCGCCCGCCCACGGCCACCCCGGCGCTGCTTTCGACGTACGCCGTCACGGTCGAGGTGCCGAGGACCGCGCCGGCCACGGTGCCGATAGCGTCAGCGAGGAGGGCTTGCCGTGCGCGCGGCAGCGTGCCGTCGCGCATCAACCCGGCCTGCCCGCCGATGGCCACCAGCGTCCCCACCGAATCGAACAACGCGAGAAAAAAGAACACCAACACGATCGCCGCCATGCCCGGCGCCAACGCCCCGGCCACGTCGAGCTGCAGCAGCGTCGGCAGAAGCGAGGGCGGACGGCCGGCGATCCCCTGATACTGCACCAGGCCGAGCGCCCATCCGACGGCCGCGCTCGCCAGGATGCCCCACAACATCGCGCCGGGGACGCGCCGCGCCATGAGGATGGCGGTCAGCGTAAGGGCGCCCACGGCCAGTAACACCGGAGGACTGTGCAGGTTGCCCAGCGTGACGAGCGTGCCGGGCGCGGCCACGATCAGGCCGGCCCACTGCAGGCCGACCATCGCGATGAGCAGTCCGATGCCGGCGGCCATGGCGTGCTTGATGGCGGCCGGAATTGCGGTGATTAACCGCTCGCGCAGGCCGATACCAGCCGTGAGCACGAACACGATGCCGGCGATCGCCACCGCGCCGAGCGCCACGCGCCACGGCACCTGCATGCCAATGACGACCGAGTAGGCGAAGAAGAAATTGTGGCCCATCGCGGGTGCGACCGCGATGGGATAGTTCGCCAGCCAGGCCATCAGCGCGGTGGCGAATGCCGTCGAAAGGCACGTAGCCGTCAGGACGGCGCCAAAGTCCATCCCGGCCGCGCTGAGGACGGCCGGCTGGACAAAAATAATATAGGCCATCGTCAGGAAGGTAGTGGCGCCAGCGAGCGCCTCGGTCCTGACGGTCGTGCCGTGCGCGGTGAGCTCGAATCGGGCGTCAAGGACGTCAGTCAGAGCCATCGAAGCCACCGCGGTAGAAACAGACTCCCCGTCCCCTCTTTCAGGTCATTCCGCGCGGAGCGTCGCGAGCGGCTTGTGCTTGAGCACGTCGAGACTGGACAGCACGCCAATCGCCGCGACGAGCAGCGCCGTGAGCACGACACCGGCCGCGTGCTCGCCGACAAACACACGCCATGGGATGTCGAGGGCATATCGGCTCACGCCCCACGTCAGGGCGACGGCGCCGATCGACCCGATGAGCCCCGCGAGCGATCCCAGCACGCCGTACTCAAACAGCAGCATGCGGGCGATGGTCCGGGTGGTGGCCCCGAGCGTCTTGAACACGGCCGCCTCGTAGACGCGCTGGTACTTGGTCATCGCCACCGCGCCGATCAGAATCAGCGCGCCACTGAAGAGCACCAGCCCCCCGACCACCGTGATGGCCAGCGTCACTTGGTTCATCACGACACGCAGCGAATCGAGAATTTCGTGGAAATCGATGACGGACACATTGGGAAACTGCGTCACGAGATCGTGCTGGAAGCGCGCGCGCGCCGCCGGGTCGCTGGGTCCCTTGAGGGGCGCCACGTAGGTCTGCGGCATCTCAGCGAACGGGCCTGGCCGGAAGACGAACATGAAGCCGCCGTTGCGCGAATCGCGCCACTCCACGTTCCGGATGCTCGTCACCTTGGCGCTGACGGCGACACCGAGAATATCGAATCGCACCGTGTCGCCCACGTCGATCGCGAAGCGGTCGTGGAGACCCTGCTCCACGGAGACCTCGAGGTCGCTCGACGGACCGCTCCAGAACTCGCCATCGGTGACGCGCTCGTTCGCTTCGAGGTGATCGCGATAGGTGATCGTGTACTCCCGCCCCAAGCCGCCGCCCCGTTCGCGCACCGCCTGCACGCCGTCGAGGTTCGTCCGGCGTCCGGCCACAGCCACCACGCGGGCTCTGAGCACCGGGATCACCTGCGAGGCTTCGGCGCCGACCGCCGGATCCGCCAGAAACGCCCGCACGCCGTCGACCTGCGTCTGCTGGATGTCGAGCAGAAACATATCCGGCTGGTTCTCGGCCATCTGCACCGAAAACTCGTCGAGCAGGCTGGCCTGCAGCGACCGGATGCCCACGATGAAAAAGGCGCCCAGACCGACGGCCAGCAGGATGACCCGCGTCTGGTTGCCGGGCCGCGACAGATGCAGGACGGCGTGGCGCAGCGGAAACGATCGCGACTGCGCGAGCGGTCTGACGAGCGCCACGAGTCCTTGCCCCGCGAGATGGAGGGCGAGCGCAAGACCGGCAAAGCCCGCGCAGACGACCACGCCGATGCGGAGAGACGAAGCCTGCCAGACCGTGACGGCCAAGAGCGTCGCGGCTACGAGAACAATCGCCGCCATGCCGACCCAGTCGCGAGCGTGCCTCGTCGACTCGTCGCGTAGCAGCAGCGAGGGCTTGATGAACCGCACGTGCAAGAGCGGCACGACGGAGAACAGCAGCGACACCAGCACGCCGATGGCCACGCCCTGCGTCGCCGCGCTCCAGGTCACGCCGTAGTGGGCGTCCGCGAGGATCGACGACGAAGATCCCAGCGCGAGCGGAATCGCGCCCACCGCGGCCTGCGCGATCAAGACGCCGAGCAGGCTCCCGGCGAGTCCCAGCGCCATCACCTGGACGATGTAGATCGTCATGATCTCGCGGCTGCGCGCCCCGAGGCACTTCAGCACCGCGATGCTGCGAATCTTCTGCTGGATGAATACTCTCGTCACGCTCGACACCGCGATGCCGCCGAGGATCACGATGATGAGACCGACGAGGCTCAGGTAGTTCTCGGCCCGCTCGAAGTTTCGTCCGATCTGGTCCTCGGTCGATCGATACGAGCGGGCGTTCGCGAATTCCGGCCGGAGATCGGCGCGGAGCGTGTCGGTGAGGGATTGCACGCCCTCGTCGGGCACCTGCACCAGGATCTGGTGTGTCGCGCGGCTCCCGATCCCGAGCAGGCCAGTGGACGGCAGGTCGTCGAAATCCACGATCACGCGCGGGCCGAGGCTGAACTGTCCCATCCCACGTCCTGGCTCGCTAATCACCACGCCGCGAATCGTAAAGTCCGCCTGGCCAATGGTGATCGCGTCGCCCACCTTGACGCCGAGCGTCGTGAGCAGCTCGGGGCGAACGATCGCGCCGTGGTCTTTCAGGAGCGCGTGCGAATAGGTCTGCCCGCCTTCGAGACCGACGCTGCCGTACAGCGGGAAGGCGGCCTGCACCGCCCGCAGCTCGACCATGCGTGCGACTGGACGCGACGGGTCGGCCGGCCGTGTCATCGTCGGTGTCTGAATCGACTCGGTGCGGGCGATGGCCCCGGCCTCGGCCAGCCGCCGATCGAGGATCTCGCGGGCCGTCGGCGTCCAGTCGCGGTTAGTGGTGACGATGACATCAGCCGCAATCAGAGCCTTGGCCTGGGTACCGAAGACCGCGCGGACGTCCTGGATCACGGACCGGAGCGCGACGATCGCCGCCACACCAACCGCGATGCAGACAAAGAAGAACAGCAGCCGCCGCCAGGCCGCGCGCGTCTCTCGCACCGCCATCCGCAGGACGAACATCATGTACGCTCCACCACGCGGCCGTCTCTGAAGATCAGCCGCACATCCGCTGCCGCCGCCACGTCGGCGTCATGCGTCACGAGGACCATCGTCGTGCCACGCGCCCGGTGGATCTCGCGCAGCAGTTCCATTATGTGCCTACCCGTCGCGGTGTCGAGGTTACCCGTTGGCTCGTCGGCCAGC
>Ga0156016_152_pt4 | contig 13364 bp, 12 predicted proteins | sample RifCSPlowO2_02_FD_107670 | JGI IMG/M metagenome (GOLD analysis project Ga0156016, IMG submission 107670) | Acidobacteria bacterium RIFCSPLOWO2_02_FULL_64_15 | reverse complement strand
CAAGGACTGCGGAACCTGACGCCGGGTCCGAAAGGACCCGGCCTACTTTAGAGCGTCAAGCGCCAGATGGTCAGATGAATGGTGGCGAGCAGGCGGTACGAATACGTGAACTCCGACTCGATGCGGTGGACACGGGCCGAGGCCTCGAACTCGACCGACGGCGCCGGTGTGAATACCCTGGCCAGGCCGGCCTCCGCGTAGTTGCGTGTCCCCTGGTAGAGCGTGCCGTCGGTGTAGCGGGACAGGTAGTTGCGATCGCCATCCTCTTTGTTGAAGTCGCTGCCGCGCCAGAGGCTGGCGTGACCGCGCCACGGCCCCGTTTCTGCCGCCAGGCGCACAAAGAGCGCCGTACCCCGAACCGTCAGCGCGGGCACGGCGCGATCGGGACGGTCGACCGCGCGAAGGCCGTACACCTCGACCGAGGCCGTTCGCACTCGGGCGACGGGGCCTTCCAGAATCACACCGGGCCCATAGGCTAGACTGTCCGCTACCGGCCCGGACGCGTACTGCTGGCCGCCATGGTGGACGATGTGGAACTGGGCGCCAACCGACAGCGGCCCCTTCACACGCAGCCGATCGACGATGCCTGCGTCGAACAGCTCGCGGTGCGCGGCCGTATTCGTTTTCTGGTAGTTGAACCAGAGATCATGCTTCAGCCTGCTCTCGTCGATCCGCCACTGCACCCCGCCTTCGTACGCGCGCGTGAACCAGAGCGACTCGACGGAGAGCGGCGGCAACAGTCCATGCGGAGTGGTCCGATCGGGTCCCACCCCCTGACGCCGATCGCCGGTTTCGAGCGTCCCCAGGATGAATCGGTGACGCGGCGTTCCAAAGGCGATCGAGATGATGGGCAGCCCCCGGTCGAACGAGGACTCCGATCCGATCCGTTCGAGCGCGTAGACGCCCAGGCGCAGCGCCGCGCGATCGCTGAGCTCGATATCCCAGAAGAGCCGCCCGTTCCATCCGAGGATCGTCTCCCCCGATCGAAAACGATTGAAGAACTCCGCGTTGTCGCCGTAGAACACCGCATCGAGCTTGAGCGTGGCCGGCACTTGTGCCAGGCACCGCAGCGGCAGCGTCAACAGCGCCAGAGCACAAATGATGGCGGCTTTCATAACCTTGTGGTGTTCGCCTCTCCAGAGGTTGTCGTGTCCGCCTTTAGGCGGACCGCAGTTGTGGCGTCCGACTTCAGCCGGACCGCAGTTGTAGTGTCCGGCTTCAGCCGGACTAAGGTACTTCAGATCCTTAACAGAGGTTGAAAGATGGCTGCGTACCACCCTCAGATCGTGCATTTCGTCATCGCGCTCCTGGCCGTGGGCGTCATCTTCCGCGCCGTGTCCCTGATCCCTTATCCCGCTCTGGCCGGCCCGAGCGCGCTGGTCTTGATCGTCCTCGGTACGGGCGCGGCCGCTCTCGCGGTCAACTCGGGAGACGCCGCGCATGGCGCCGTCGAGCGCATCCCCGGCGCACGCGTCGCGGTCGAGGAACACGAGGAGTGGGGCCGGCGGACGCTCACCGTGTTCATGGGTGTCATCGCCATCGAAGCCGTCGGTCTGATGTTGTTCAAGTCGCCGCGCCGCCGGCACGCGTATCTAGCCTCAACCATCGTCGGACTCGTCGGCCTGGTGTGCGTCTACCAGGCGGCGGCACACGGTGGCCGTCTCGTCTACAGCTACGCGGGGGGCGTCGGCATCCGCAGCGGCGATCCGGCCGACGTCGAACGATTGCTGCTGGCGGGGCTCTATCAGCAGGCCCAGGTCGAGCGGCAGGCCGGCCGCCGAGCGCAGGCGGCGGCGCTCGTGGCGCAGGCCGCAGAGCGCTTTCCAAACAACCCCGACGTCCAGCTGGCTGCCGCGCAGTCGCTGCTCGTCGACCGCCAGGATCCAGATGCGGCGCTCGCCACCCTCAAGGAGATTACGGTCCCGCGGGAAGATCGCGGACTGCGCATCGAGCACGGCCTGCTGACGGCGGACGCCCTTGAAGCGGCCGGCCAGCGCGAGGGGGCCGCCGCAGTAGTGCAGGGCCTCCTCACCGACTTTCCGGGCGAGCCGCGGCTCGCGCAGCGCCTCGCCACTCTCAAGTAGGACCGATAGGCCGACGCGATCCTGCAGTCGAGGTAGCTGGCACTGCTGGAACGGGCCTCATCAGCCGACATAGGGACTGATGACCTGGCTTGCGGGCGGCGTCCTCTACTCCCTGGCGTATCTCACTATTGGATGGTGGCTGCGCGACAGTCCGCAGGTCCTGGTCTGGTTCCGTGTCGTCGCTCTGCTCGCCGCCCCCTTCTCCGGGATCGTCGTCATCGTGCGGCGGCGACACGTCTGGACCGGCTGTCACTGGCTCTTCTGGGCCACCATCGCCCTCGGCCTCACCATGTCGAGCATCGGCCTGGTCGGCTGGACGGTTGAAGAGCTCCTGGTCGAGCGCCAAATCTCCTGGCTGGGCTGGCACACGGTCTTTGCGCTCTTTGGCGCGGTGGCGCCGCTGTTTGCCATGCTCGCTCAGCCCCATCGAGGCAGCCGTGAAGGGCTGACCGCGACGACGGCCGTGGACATCGCCGGCATCGCCGTCATGACCGGCTTCCTCTACTCGCACTTCATCGTCGGCCCCGATCTGACCCCGATCACCTCGCAGCAACCCTCGCTGTCGCTGCTCGTGCTGTACGAGTTCCAGCAGTTTGTCGTCTTCGCCGGCATGGCGCTGGCCGCCGTGGCCGCGCGCCACACGAGCTGGGGCGCGACCTACCGTCGACTCGCGGTGGGGTTGCTCGTCAACTTCGTCACTCTCAGCATCGCCAATGCAGAAATCTGGCATGGCATGTACCAGTCTGGATTCGTGTACGACCTGATCTGGGTGCTGCCGTTTGCGTTCTATCCCTGGGCGGCTGCTGCAGCCCCCATCTCCGACATCGATCGCGAGACCGATCAGGCGGCCATCACCCCCTCACGGCCCTGGGTGGTGTTTGGCGCGCTCGGCCTGATTCCCCTCCTCGACTTCGGCCTGCGCGAGGTGATGCCGCTCGGCCCGCTCGAAGGCTTCAGAGGCCTGTTCACGGCAATCACGATGTTTTCGGTGCTGCCGCTCCTGATGGCGCGGCTGGCCGTCGAACGCGGCGAGGCACGGCAGGCCGACAGCCGCCGGCGCCTGTTGGCCGCGGCGACCGAGCAGGCCGACGACTTCATCGCGATTCTGTCGCCCGAGGGCCGCATCGAACACGCCAATGGCGCGTTCTGCCGCGCGCTCGGCTACAGCGCCGCGGAGGTGGTCGGCATGAGGTCTGCGGACTTTCTGGCCGAGCAGTCGCAGTCGCAGACGCCGGCAATCGCGGAGGCCGTCGCCAAGGACGGCGTCTGGCGAGGCACGCTGGTCCGCCGCCGGAAAGACCAGTCGACGTTCTTGTCTTCGGGTACCGCGATCTCGCTCGTGGCCGACGGCATCACACATCTGGTCGGTGTCGAGCGGGACGTCACTCGCGATACGCAGCTTCGCGACCAGTTGATTCACAGCGAGCGGCTGGCCGCGGTCGGCCAGCTGGTCTCGGGCGTCGCCCACGAACTGAACAACCCGCTGCAGTCGATTGTCGGCTTCACCGAGCTGCTGATTGAAGCCGAGCGACGTCAGGAAGTGCGGTCGGACCTCGATCGCGTCCGATCCGAAGCGCACCGCGCCGCCAAGATCGTGCGCAACCTGCTCGCCTTCGTCCGCCGCTCGGCGGTCGAGCGCGCGAGAGTGAATCTGAACGAGATCGTGCGCACGACCGTGGCACTTCGCAGCTACGAGCTCGCCTCGTCCAACATCGAGGTCGAGGAGCGGTACGACGACCATCTCCCACCGGTTCTGGCCAACCGCGAGGAGATCCAGCAGGTGCTCCTCAACCTAATCCTCAACGCCGAGCATGCGATGCGCGGGGCCAACGGCCGTGGTCGTTTGCTCGTCCGGACTGCGGCGACCGACGCCGGCGTGATCGTCGAGGTCCAGGACGATGGACCCGGCGTGCCGCTGGCGCTTGCCGGTCAGATCTTCGAGCCCTTCTTCTCGACCAAGGAAGTGGGACAAGGCACGGGGCTGGGGCTCTCGATCGCGATGGGCATTGCCGAGGCGCACGGCGGCTCGCTCTCGCTGGCACCGGTGGCGACCGGCGCCTGTTTCCGCTTGAGCCTGCCCCAGGCGACCGCGCCGGCGGTGCCGGAGTTCCAGCCGTCTCCGAAGGCCGAGCCCTGGTCATCACTGACGGGCATGAAAGGACGGCGGGCGCTCATCGTCGACGACGAGCCGGCGCTGCGCGATCTGCTCCAGCGGCTGCTCGTCAAGCGCGGATTTTCTGTCGATGTGGCTGCCGACGGCGCAAAGGCGTGCGCCCTGATCGACCAAAGCGACTACGACATCATCTTCTGCGATATCCAGATGCCGAAGATGGGCGGCATGGCGCTCTACGACACGATCCGCCGGCGGCAGCCCCAGAAGCTTGCCGCCTTCGTGTTCGTCAGCGGCGACATCCTCAACGCCGAACTGCGCCAGTTTGCCGATGCCGCGCAAACGCCGCTGCTCTCCAAACCGTTCGGTATCGCCAAGCTCGATGCCGTGCTTGCGCAGGTGCTGGCCCGGCGCCCCGCCGGACGCGACCCACGCGCGCACGGGGAGCCCGTCTCCGTCCCAGCGTAAATCCGCTTTTCACAATGCTGTGGTGTCCGCCTTCAGGCGGACCGCGCGCCTGGTCCGGCTAAAAGCCGGACACTACGTACTACCCCACGTCAGAGTTACAGAACGCGCGCCGAGAATCACCGTCCTGTAACCGACTGGCACAGCGAGCGTGCCATATTCGCACACGCTGTGTGCGGCTCTCGTGTGAAACGCTGTGCTGCTGAAGGACTTAACCGCACACATGCGGCCGCTTTGAAAACGGTACAGTTCGCGCATTAGACCGGCCGCTGAGACCAGGAACAGAGGAGCACCTTATGAAGCCAGCGGTCGCCCACGCACCTTCACAGCCGCCGCTCGTGTTTCGCGACGGATTTGGCGATCGCCGCCGCGTCACCGGCGCGACCCCCGCCGACAACGTCGATGTGCTCTACGTGCGGAGTGAGCTGGCGGAGGTGCCGTCGTTTGAATTCGCCCTGCGCGAGCGCGCGAGCCGTCTGGCGCAGTTCCGCCATCCGCTGTTCGCCGGCGTCAAGAACGTGGAGCGGCTCGGCAATCGATCCGCGACCATGGTCGTCGTCTCGGAGACGATTGAGGGCGTCCGGCTGTCGGACCTGCTCGCCACATCCTTTCCGCTCGAGATCCATGCGGTGCTGTACCTCCTGCGGCAGCTGGTGCAGGCCGTCGCCGCGCTGCACAAGTTTGCGCCGGAGGCCGCACACGGCGCGATCGGCCCCGAACGCATCATCCTCACGCCGGACGCGCGACTGGTGGTCGTCGAGCACGTGATGGGCGCCGCCATCGAGCGGCTGCAATTCTCACACGAGCAGTACTGGAAGGAGCTTCGGGTCGCATTCCCGCGGCCGGCTGTCCTCCTGAAGAACGACCAGCGGACCGACGTCACGCAGATCGGCATCGTTGCGCTCTCGTTGATCCTGGGCCGACTGCTCCATCCCGACGAATATCCGGCGTCGATCGGCGAGATCGTCGCGTCCGCCTGGACGGTCTCCGTGCAGGGCGGGACCGAGTCGGTGCCGCCCGATCTGCGCACGTGGCTCGCACGAGCGGTGCAGCTCGACGCGCGCACGGGATTTGGGTCGGCCATCGAGGCCGAGACGGCACTCGACAGCATGCTCGGCGACATCGACTACCCCGCCGCCGCGGAAGCGCTCACCACGTTTCTCACGGAGTATCACCAGCTGGTCGGGGAGCCGGTCCCGCTCGCCCTTCCAAAGAGGACGGCAACGCCGAAGCTGGTCGCTGCAGTCACCCCGCCACCGGCGCCCGCGCCCTTGACGCCCGCCGAGTTGGTCACGCCCGTGGCGACGGCAGCATCGGCTGAGCGGCCCACGTCATCGGCGTCGACGATGAGGATTGCGCCACTCGAGACGCGCCCCGTCGCGAGTCCGAGCGCGCCTCGAACCGCCGCGTCGACTCTGAGTCTGCGTCCCGGTCCGCAGTCACGAGAGGACGACAGGCCACACCGACTCTGGTCTGCGGGATGGGTTCGGGCGGCAGCTGCCGCGATGCTCGTTGTGTTGGTTGGAGGCGGAGCAGTCGCCGTGTGGCGCTACTTCACGCCGGCGGCCGCGGCCGTCGGCACGGGGCGGATCGTCCTCGACACGACACCGGCGGGCGCCGAGGTCGTCATCGACGGGCAGGCGGCGGGCACGACGCCAGTCACGCTGACGCTGCAGGCGGGCGTCCACACCGTGAACCTGCGCAGCGCTGGTACCACGCGAACGATTCCGGTTACTGTCATCGCCGGCACCGAGGTCGCGCAGTACGTCGAGCTGCCCAAGAGCGGGCCACTGCCCGGCCAGCTTCAGGTTCGGACCGAACCGGCCGGCGCCCGCGTCACGGTTGACGGCGTGCTGCGGGGCTCCTCCCCGGTGACCGTCAGCGACCTGGCGCCGGGCCCGCACATCGTCGCCCTCGAAAGCGACGGCGGATCGACCAAACAAACCGTCACCGTTGAGGCGGGCACGACCTCTTCGCTTGTCGTCCAGCTCACGCCTCAAGGTGTACCGCTCTCAGGCTGGATCGCCGTGTCGGCGCCCTCAGCCGTCGAGCTCTACGAAGACGGGCGGCTGCTCGGCAGCAATCAGACCGAGCAGCTCATGGTGGCGGCCGGCACGCACCAGCTGACCATCGTGAACGACACGCTCGGCTATCGCAGCACGCGCAGCGTGACGGTCGCGGCGGGCAAAGTGTCGCCGATCAAGATCGACTTTCCGAAGGGCACGATTGCCGTGAATGCCACACCATGGGCGGAGGTGTGGATCGACGGCGAAAAGCTCGGCGAGACGCCGATCGGGAACGTGCCGGTCGTCATCGGATCTCACGAGGTGATGTTTCGCCATCCAGACCTCGGCGAGCAGCGGCATCTCGTCACCGTGACGGCGACGACCCCTGCGAAGCTGAGCGTTGATATGAGGAAGCCATGAAACGCCGTTCCCCGTACATCGTCATACCCTGTTTCGTCACCATCTTTCTCCTGGCAACCGTCGATCGTGTGGTCGCGCAGGACTCGCTGACCGCGGCGCGCGAGCTGTACTCGTCGGCCTCGTACGAGGAGGCATTGGCCGTCCTCAACCGCCTGCGGGCGTCAACAGTGCCAGGCGTGCCAGGCGAGGAGAGCCCCGCGATCGAGCAGTACCGGGCGTTCTGCCTGCTCGCACTCGGCCGGAGCGACGAAGCCTACAAGGCCATCGAGGCGCTCATCGTGGCGGCTCCCGCGTATCGCCCCACAGATGTCGACATGGCGCCCCGCGTGCGCTCGACCTTCAGCGATGCCCGACGCCGCCTGCTCCCTGGGATCATTCAACAGAGGTACGCGGACGCCAAGGCGGCGTTCGACCAGAAGGAGTACCAGGCGGCCGCGGGCGGCTTCGCGCAGGTGCTCAACCTGCTCGCCGATGCCGACGTGGGGCCCGCCGCTGCCAAGCCGCCGCTCTCCGATCTGCGTACGCTCTCGGCTGGATTTCAGGAGTTGAGTGCGAAGGCCATCCCGCTGCCGCCTCTGCCGCCGCCCACACCAATTGCTGCGACGGTGGTCGAAGCCCTGCCGGCAGTGGAACTACCGCCGCCGCCCGCGCCCGCCCGGATCTACAGCGCAGGCGAGGCGAACGTCGTGCCCCCTGTCACGACGCAGCAACAGATGCCGCCGTTCGTGGGCCGCGTGGCGATTCGGGTGCGCGGTGTCCTTGAGGTCGTGATTGACGAGAACGGCGAGGTCCAATCAGCCGCCATGCGCGAGCCGGTGCATGCGGCCTACGACCGCACCGTGGTGGAGGCCGCGAAAAAGTGGCGGTACACACCGGCGACGGTGAACGGCAAACCGACCAAGTTCCGAAAGTTCGTTCAGATTACGCTCGAGCCATAGCCGGCCGTACGCCTGGCCCACGTCGCGGGTTCTTTCAGCTGTCGCGTTCCTGCTCGTCCTCGTCGAACCACGCGGCGGCGCAGCCGAAGCACAGCCGTCTGCCGCTCATCGCCACTGACTGCGAGAGCGGCACCTGTTGGTGGCACATCGAGCATTCGACTTGGGGCTCGTCGGGCCGGTCTTCGCCTTCTTCATTCCGATCGTCAAGCGGCATGCTGCTCTATTATCACCAGCGGGCCGCCACCGCGCTACACTACAGCACATGAGCACGCTCGTGCTGCTCCTCGTACTCATCGGTCCGGCTGAAGCCGGACACTACAGCTTTCGGCCAGCATCGCCGGGTCCCATGGCGGCGCCCGGGCAGAGCCCCGGCAGCGCTGTCGCGCCGACCGACGCGCAGATCAAAGCCGACGTCGAGCGCAGGCTGTCGGAACTCAGGCCACGTCCGGGGCTGAAAGTGACGGTGCTCGACGCCGTTGTCGAGCTGTCGGGCACGGTGCCCAGCGCCTGGGCCAAGCTGCAGGCCATCGACGCCGCGCGGAGAGCCGCGGGGCTGAAGTTCGTGGTGTCGGACATCGAGATTCCGCGGGCGGACAGTGACGCGGCCCTTGCGCTCCTTGTCGGTCGGGAACTTCTGCGTTCTCCCGCCTACACCGTGTACGACGATGTCGCCGGAGGGGTTCGCGATGGAGTCGTCACGCTGAGGGGGCGGGTCACATCACCGGTGAAAGTCGAGCGGCTGGGCGAACTCGTCGCCCGTGTCCGCGGCGTCCAGGCCGTGACGAACGAGATCCGCACGATAGCCGAGTCGATCTCGGACAACGATCTGCGGTTGGAGATTGCCTACGGGATCTACGGCGATCCGATGTTCCTCAACCTCAGCATGACGACCATGCCGCCCATCCACATCGTGGTGGAAAACGGCCGCGTGACGCTCGTCGGCCGGGTGCATACCGAGATCGAAAGCAGGCGTGCGGAAGCGATCACGCAGACGATCGCCGGTCCATCGCGCGTTGAAAACAGGCTGGAGGTCGACAGGCGATGATGGATAATTGGCGCACCGGAAGGAGCCTCTGAGGTATGCGGACCGGCGGACTCGCCCGAGTTGTCGCTCTCGTCGCCGCCGGGGCCGCGGTCGTGGCCGCACAGTCGGCGGCTGCGCCTGGCGACGCGAAGCTTCAAGCCCAGCTCAAGCAACTCTTCCCGGTTGCAACCGCGTTTTCGGCGAAAGAAGGCGACTCGCCTCACTTCAAGGCCTACGTCGGCGATCCTGCGACCAAGACCATCGGCGGCTACGCCTTCTGGACCACCGAGCTCGAGCCGCTCGAGCGGGGGTACGACGGCCCAATCAAGATGCTGGTCGGCCTGGACCTGAAGGGCATGCTGACAGGCATCATCGTGGTGGAGCATCGCGAGCCGTATGGCTACTTCTCGGTAGACGTGCCGCAATTTGCCACACAGTTTGTGGGCAAGAACATCCGCGATCCGTTCCGGGTCGGCTCCGACATCGACGCGATCTCGAGGGCGTCGATCACGATCACCAGCGCGAGTCGCGCCGTCAGGAACAGCGCGCGGCGGATGGCCAGACAGTACCTCACGCCGCCGGAGCCGCCCAAGCAGTGAGGCGTGCCGCGGCTCGGTTGGCCCTCCTCGCCCTGCTCTCGCTGCCGCTCGCCACGCTTCCCCTTCGCGCCGCGCAACCAAGTACGCAGCCCGCGACAGGCGAAGCGCCTTCCGCCAGGCAGAAGGGCGACCGAGCCACCGCCGATCAGTGGAATTTCGCCGAGGAGGAGGAGGCTGCCGAGAGCTGGGGTCAGATCGTGCGCAGCCAGGCGGTCGACCTGGTGCTGTTCGCTGCGTTCACGACGCTGGCGCTCGTCGGCTTCTTCCAGAAGAGCGTCAGGCTGCAGCTCGTGACGCTCGCCTCGTCGGTTGTCTACATGGGGCTGTACAAGAGCCAACTGATCTCGATCGTGAATGTCTACGGTCTGCTCTCGGGTAATCTGCCCATCTTCAAGTACAACCTCGTCTTTTATCTGTTCGGCGGCTTCACCCTGGTGTCGACCGTCTTGTGGGGCCGGCTGTATTGCGGCCGGATCTGCGCGTTTGGCGCCATGACGCAGTTGATGGACAGGATTGTGCCCGCAAGGCTGCGCTTTGAGGTGCCGAAGGCCTTCGACCGGCGCGCGGCCTACGTGAAGTACGCGTTTCTCGGCGGAGCGCTCCTCTATTTCTTCGCCACCGGAGACCTGCTGTTCTATCGCTATGTCGAGCCGTTCTGGATGTTCACCCGACAGGGCACGGTGGTCATGTGGATCGGGTTGGCCACCCTGCTCGTGGCGACCGTCTTCATTCGAAACCTCTACTGCCGGTTCCTGTGTCCGGTCGGCGCCTTTCTCGCGCTCTTGTCGAACCTCACCGTGTTTCGCATCACACGCTGGTCCGAGTGCAAGACCTGCAAGATCTGCGAGAAGACCTGCGAGTGGGGCGCGATTCGCGGGCCGACGATTGTGGCCAGCGAGTGCGTGCGGTGTGACGACTGCGAGCGCCTCTACCTCGACCAGCAGAAGTGCCCGCACTGGCTCATCCTGAAGAAGAAGGGCGGCGTCGCCTACATGGCTCCCGTCTACAGTCCTACCGCACACTCCCCGTAGTATTGCTCCGGCCGTGACGTGAACCCTGGCAGCACGAACTCGACGTATTCGTGTCTCGAGTGCACGGCCTTGAGCTTACCCTCGCGGGTTTCTCTGGAGAACACCGACGTCGAGTAGAGCGGGCCCGTGCGGAATGCATGGATGAAGTGCAGCGCCGTGTCCGAGAGCCGCACGATGAGATCGTAGGTGCCGAAGTTGCCGGTCATCTGGGCGCTGCCTTCGTCGACGTTGATCGACAGAAACTGCACCGATGTCGTCGTCGCTTTCACGTCGGCCTGCGGGACGCCCTCCCTCGTCCAGGTTCCCGTGGCCAGCGTTTGGAAGTCGCACTTCAGAGTCTTGGCGGCCGCCAGCTTTTCCTGCAGAGCCCTCTGCGACGCCTGTTGAGCGACAAGCCCGCGCGAACCCAGGAAGAAGAGACCGATGACAGCCGACACGCCCATGCATTTCCTGATCGACATGGCCTCACTCCCTATGGCGCGTCGGTCGGCGGCGTCAATAGCATAAGCCGATTCTTGAGGCCCGACGACACGAGCACCTCGTTCTTGTCGCTGACGATAACGCCTTCGACGTCGGGTAGGCGCTCGATGAGGGCCATGCCGGCGGTCGGGCCCAGGAGAAACACGCCCGTCGAGAGCCCGTCGGCGAGCGCCGCGCGGTTTGCAACGATGGTCACGCTGCGACAGCCTTGAGCCGGCTCGCCGCTCGACGGATCGATGATGTGGTGATACCGGCGGCCGTCCTTCATAAAGAAGCGCTCGTAGTCGCCTGACGTGCTGAACGTCCCATCCGATAGATCGAGTGCGGCAAAGGTCGCCTCCGCCGGGCCTCTCGGATCGCGGATGCCGAGCCGCCACGGCCGGTCGCCCTTGTGCCCCGCGACGTACAGATCGCCGCCCGACTGAATCATGAAATCGCCAAGCCCACTCCGCCGGAGGATCTCCACGGCGCGATCGATGGCGTAGCCCTTGCCGATGCCGCCCAGGTTGGCGCGCATCCCCTTCCGCCTCAGAAACGCCGTGCCGGCGCGGTCGTCCACTTCCAGGTCGCGGTAGTTGATAAGCGGCAGGCGCTTGAGGACCTCAGTCCGGTCCGGCACGGTGTTGTCCTGGTCCTGGGCGTCGAACTTCCATAGTCCAGAGAGCGCGCCGAAGGTCACGTCGAACTTGCCCTCGGTCCACTCGCTCACCTGACGCGCGACCAGGACGACGTCGCGGATCTCGGCACCGACCGGCACCGGGCGGTCGCCGGCGGCGGCGTTGAGGTGCACAATGTCGCTGCCGTCGCGCCACACGCTCATCAGCGCGTCGAGGCGATCGAATTCCGCAAACACAGCGTCGAAGGCAGCCAGGGCCGCCGCCTCGTCGCTCGTCCACGCCGTGAGGTGCAGCGAGGAGCCCATCGCCACCTGCGTGCGCTCGACGAGCCGGGCACCGGTCGCCGCCGGAGCGCTCCCGGTGCACGCCAGAGTTCCTATCAGGCCGGCGACCATGCCAAGGCGAGGCATCGCCAGGCTCATGGTCCTTATCCTCATGCTCCTCCGCGGCGGAAGACGCTGCGCTTGTCGGAGTACAGCAGGCGGGTCGCCACATAGTCGGCGTGCGAAAAGCCGAGCTCGCTGGCGACCTGCCGAATCTGCGCTTCCTCTTCCGCGGATATGTGGCCCTCGGCGGCGGCGATGGCAAACAGGCAATCGAGCAGCTCGCGACGCTGGGCGTCGGTCGCGATGTCCCGAAACTCGCGCGTGACCAGAAAGTCTTCCGTGCCGCCGAACAAGCGGTTCTGATTTCTCGCGATCTGCACGACGAGGATGGCCTGCGCCTCGGACAGATGACCGACGCGCTGGACGATCTCGGCCATCTTCTCGCTCTCCATACTGGTGATATCGAGGTCGGCGTTTGCCACCCGGCTGAGCACGTAGGCGAATGCGGCCAGATAGCGCGCGTGCGCCGGGTCCAGCCGGTCCAGTTCGCCGACAATCCGCCGGACGGTCTCCGTGTCGCCGCGGGCCTTCGCATCGTCCGATTGTGCGGCACGCAGCCAGTCAAGAATCGACATATCCTGGAATCATCTCATGAGTCGCTTCGACCGTGCTCTCGGCCTTGCGCGATCGCTGGCGATCTACCACGCGATCCCGTTGCGCCAGGCTCGCATGCGGCGCCTCTATGCCGGCTTCGTCACGCGGGGCGATCTCGTGCTCGATGTCGGCGCACACGCCGGGAATCGCGCGAAAAGTTTCGCGGCGCTCGGCTGCCGTGTTGTGGCTATCGAGCCGCAGCCGGATTTCGCGCGTCTGCTGCGTGCGCTCTTCGGCCGCTCGTCCCACGTCACGGTTGTCGAAGCGGCGGTCGCTGGGGCACCGGGGCGCGCGGTACTCTCGGTCAGCGATCGCACGCCCACGGTCACGACGCTGGCCGAGGGGTGGCGACGGGCCCGTGCCGGAGATCCCGATTTCTCCCGCGTCGAGTGGAATCGCCAGATCGAGGTCGAGACGACAACGCTCGACCTGCTCATCGTGCGGTTCGGCGTGCCCGCGTTCGTCAAGATCGATGTCGAGGGCAGCGAGCCGGCCGTGCTGGCCGGCCTCACGCAGGCCGTCCCGGCGCTGTCGTTCGAGTACTTGCCGCGTGCGCTCGATCACGTGGAGACCTCGCTCGCGCGGTTGACGACGCTTGGGCCCTATCGCT
>Ga0156016_151_pt1 | contig 13653 bp, 9 predicted proteins | sample RifCSPlowO2_02_FD_107670 | JGI IMG/M metagenome (GOLD analysis project Ga0156016, IMG submission 107670) | Acidobacteria bacterium RIFCSPLOWO2_02_FULL_64_15 | reverse complement strand
TGGCCACTAGGCGCTGGACCTCCCGAAACAGCTCCAGCCGATGTGCTTCGTCGTCCGACGCGGCGGCCTCGTCGAGAAGCGCGTCGACTCGCGGGTTGCTGAAGTATCCACGGTTGAAGCCGGCAGGTGGAATCTGTTTGGAATGGAACACCCGCCGAAGGATATCGGGGTCGGCGAGCGAGCCGGCCGTCCACTGCAGCGAATACATCTGGAAGTTGCCCTTGAGCACGTCGGCGAACAGCGTCGCGAACTCGTAGGTCCGGACGTCGAGATCGACGCCGACCGCGCGGAGATTCTGCTGAATGACAGCGGCCTGCAGCCGGTTGAACTCCAGCGTGCTCGAAATCTTCAGACTGAGCCGCAGCCGAAGCTGGGGGCCGGGTCCGTCCGGATCCGGATAGCCAGCCTGATCGAGCAGCGCCCGGGCTCGAGCGGGATCGTGGGGGAACGAGAACGCATCCGAGGCAAACGCCCACGACAGCGGAGGGAGGAGGCCGACGGCTGGGGAGGCGAGGCCGCGGCGCAGGTACTCGACGATCGCGCGGCGATCGATCGCATAGGCGAGCGCCTGCCGGACGCGCACGTCCTCAAGCACCGGATCCCGCAGATTGAGTCCCAGGTACTGATAGTCGACGCCGGGCGCCTGAACCTGCTGCAGCCGTGGGTCCTCTTCGAGTTGATGGGCGATATCGGGCGTCAAATCGTTGACGACGATGTCGGTCGTCCCCTTGCGGAGCTCGAGTGCGCGCATGATGTCGTCCGGAATCACTTTCAGGACCAAGCCATCGTTTCGAGGCCGGCCCCCGAAGTGCTGGTCGAAGGGCTGAAGCTCGACCCGGTCGTCAACGGCATACCGGACGAAGCGGTAGGGTCCGGTTCCCGTGGGACGCGCGGCGAGAGCCGCACCGGCGCCGTCTGGAACAATCGGCATCACGAGATTGATGGGAAACGACGAGAACGGCTGGCTGAGGGTAAAGACGACTGTGTAACGGTCGAGGGCATCAACCGAACGAAGCTCGCGGTAGCCGCCCTTGCGCGGCGAGATGAAGTCGGGGTCGAGGAAACTCCGGAAGGTGTACACGACATCGGCCGAGGTCAGCTCGTGCCCGTCCTGGAAGGGAATACCGCGCTTGAGGGTGACGACGTAGGTCGTTGGCGTGGGGTGTTCAAGTCGTTCAGCGAGCCTGGGGCGTACCCGCATGCGATCATCGAGCTCCATCAGGTTGTCGAAGATCAACTGGTGGAGCTTCTGCGACGAGTCGTCGAGCCCGACGCGCGGATCCAGGCTATTGGGGCCGGACTGAATCGCGACGACGAGGACGTTGGGGTTGGCCGTGGGCCGATCGACACAAGCGGCTGCAGCGAGCAATAACAACAGACACGCAGTAGGGCGGGTCCTATTGGCGATCACTCGGCAGCCTCTTTCTTGATCTCGGCGAGAAGCGCGAGCGCGTCGAGCGGGGTCATCCGATCGACGTCGATCGAGGCGAGCCGCTCGCGAAGCGGGTCGGCCACAGGTGCGCTCCGGAACAGGCCGAGCTGCATCTGCGGGTCGGTCTCGGTTGCGCTCATCGATGGGCGGCCGCCGCGGCCGAGCTCGTCACGCTCGAGCGCCGACAGGATCTCCCGCGCTCGGTCGACGACCGTACGCGGCAAGCCGGCCAGCCGCGCGACCTGGATCCCGTAGCTGCGATCGGAGCGTCCGGGCACGATCTTGCGGAGGAAGATGATGTCGTCCTTCCATTCCCGCGCTGAGACGTGAAAGTTCACCACGCCGGGCGTGGCGTCGGCCAGGTCCGTCATCTCGTGATAGTGCGTGGCGAAGAGTGTCTTGGGCCGCGCCGTCGGGTTGGTGGCCAGATGCTCGGCCACAGCCCAGGCAATGCTCAGACCGTCGAAGGTCGCGGTTCCTCGCCCAATCTCATCGAGCACCACAAGGCTCCGCGACGTCGCATGGTGCAGGATGCTCGCCGTCTCCTGCATCTCGACCATGAAGGTGGAGTGCCCGCGGGCGATGTCGTCAATGGCGCCGACGCGCGCGAAGATCCGGTCGACAATCGGTACTCTCGCCTCACGGGCTGGTACGAACGATCCGGCCTGCGCCATGATCACGAGCAGGGCGGTTTGCCGGAGGTAGGTCGACTTACCGCCCATGTTGGGTCCGGTGAGGATGACGATCTGCGACGTCGTGCCGTTCAGACTGACGTCGTTCGGCACGAAGGGGCTTCCGGCGGCCGCCGTTCGTCGCTCGACCACCGGATGCCGCCCGTCGAGCACGACCAGGTCGTCGCCGTCGTGGACGTGCGGCTTGACATAGTTGCCGACGGCGGCGGCTTGGGCGAGCGCAGCGAGCACGTCGAGCGTCGCCAGCGCGCGCGAGGTCGTCTGAATCCGTGGCGCCTCAGCGGCGACCTTGCCGCCGAGTTCGTCAAAGATCTCGAGCTCCCGCTCGAGGATGCGCTCGTCGGCTCCGAGCACCTTCTCTTCGTATTCCTTGAGGGCCGGCGTGATGAAACGCTCGCCGCCGGCAATGGTCTGCTTGCGATGATAGTCCGAGGGCACGGCACCCAAATTCGACTTCGAGATCTCGATGTAGTACCCGAACACGCGGTTGTAGCGGACCTTCAGCGATCCGATGCCAGTGCGGACCCGCTCACGCGCCTCCATCTCCGCGATGACCTGCTTGCCCGACCGGCTGATGGCTCGTAGGTCGTCCAGCTCGCGATCGACACCATCTCTGACAAAGCCGCCGTCACGGGTGAGCGCCGGCGGCTCGTCGACGATGGCCGCCTCAATCGTGTGCCGGACGTCAGCCAGGTCGTCGATCTCCGCCACGAGCGACCCGACAAGGGCGCTCTGTACCTCCGCGAGGGATGTGCGGATCCGGGGTGCCGCCGAGAGTGACTGCTGCAGGCCGGCGAAATCTCTGGGGCCGGCGGTGCCGAGCGCTACGCGAGCGATCAGGCGCTCCAGATCCTGCACGGCCTTCATCGCCTCGCGGAATGTGCCGCGAACGGTCGCCGACGTCGTTAGTGCCTCGACGGCGTCCAGCCGGCCCCGGATCGGCTCGACCGCGACGAGCGGAGCGAGCAGCCAGGACCTCAGCATTCGGCTCCCCATGGCCGTGACCGTGACGTCGATTTCATCGAGGAGCGATCCCTTCCGGCCTCCCTCAGCGCCGTCAACAATCTCGAGATGCCTGAGCGTCGTGGGATCGATGGTGAGCGCATCGGTCCGCTGGCGGTACGTGATGGCCCGCACGTGCGCGAGCTCGGCCTTCTGCATGCCGCGCAGATGCTGAACGAGCGCGCCCGCCGCGGCGACCGCTGCCGGGTGGCCGTCGAGACCGAAGCCGGCGAGGCCAGCCGTTCGGAGTTGCTCGACGAGCGAGCGGCGCGCGGACTCCACATCGAACATCCAGGCGTCGATCGGGGTGACGGGCACGCCAGAGGTCGCGATGGCCGGCAGGGGCGTGGCGAGATCGAGGCCAGTCGGCGCCACGATCTCTCTCGGCTTGAGCGTGGCGATCTCGTCTGCGAGCGCCTGCACGCCGTCGCGGCCCGCATACTCGGCCGCCGTGAACGCGCCGGTCGACAGATCGAGGAGCGCCGCGCCCCAGAGGTCGCCGCCCACGACGGTCACGGCCATGAGGAACGCCGGTTCGCGCGCGTCGAGATAGCCGGCGTCGGTCAGCGTGCCCGGCGAGACGACGCGCACGACTTCGCGCTTGACGATGCCCTTGGCTTTGCGCGGGTCCTCGACCTGATCGCAGATCGCGACGCGAAAGCCCTTTTTCACCAGTCGTGCGATATATCCGTCGACTGCGTGGAACGGTACACCGCACATCGGGACCGCCCCGCCCGCCGCGTCCTTGGACCGCGAGGTGAGTGTCAACTCGAGCGCGCGCGACGCGACCAGGGCGTCTTCGTAGAACATCTCGTAGAAGTCGCCCATCCGAAAGAACATGATGGCGTCGCGGTGCTGCTGTTTGGCGTCGAGGTACTGACGCATCGCCGGCGTGGCCGACGTTGACATATTCTTGACGCTTGCAGGCTCAAGGCTCATGGCTCAAGCTTGAGCCAGCCTGAGCCATGAGCCCTGAGCCAATCTCAAGCTCATAGAGTCTAACGCATGCGTGTGATGGCGCTCGACACGACGGTTCGCGGCGGCAGCGTCGCCTTGGTTGCGCTCGCCCGTGGCCGGTGCATCGTCGACGAGCGTCCGGGTGATTCGTCGCGCTCGCACGCGGAACGGCTGCCAGGCGAGATCGCGGCGGTGATCGACGCCCACGGTCTGGTGTGGGCCGACATCGATCTGTTCGCCGTGGCCGCCGGCCCCGGGTCGTTTACCGGTCTTCGCATTGGCATTTCCACGATCCAGGGCCTGGCGCTCACGGTCGGTCGCCCTCTGGTTGCGGTGTCCGCGCTCGAGGCGCTGGCGCAGTGCGCAAGTGAGAGGGCCGGGGCCGGTCGGTCGGTCGCAGCCTGGATGGACGCGCACCGTGGCGAGGTGTTTGCGGCACTCTACCGGGTCATGCCGGCGCCGATCTTCGATCCCGAAAGAATTGTCGAAGTGGAAGGGCCGACGGTCGGGCATCCGCTTGCGGTGATCGAGCGCGTCGCGGACCATCTTCCCCACGGCCCGGCGGTGTTCGTAGGAGACGGCGCCGTACTGTATGCGGCGAGCATTGAGCGCCGGTGGCCGTCTCAGGCCGGTCCATTACCGCAGCCGCTGCTGGCGGGAGCCATCGGCCGGATGGCGCTGGCGCGCGCCACGCGAGGAGACACGATTCATCCTTCTTCGGTGCGTCCGCTGTACGTACGGCGGCCCGACGCTGAACTGGATCGGGAGAGAAAAGCGATCGACACGAAGGACACCAAGGGCACTAAGGGATGGAAGCCTGGACCATCGAACGTCTGACGTCTCCCGTCGAGCTGGACGCGGTCCTGGCAATCGAGGAGGCCTCGTTCACCAATCCATGGACGCGCCAGATGCATCTGGCGGAGCTCGAGCATCAGGACGTCTCGTTCTGCTATCTCGCTCGAGACGCCGCCCGGGTCGTCGTCGGCTTCTGCTCGGTCTGGTGCGTGGTTGATGAGCTCCACATCAACAACCTGGCCGTTTCGCCGCCCTACCGTCGAGTTGGGGTGGCAAGGTCGCTCCTGGCTCATGCGATCCGCGAAGGCGTCCGGCTCGGCGCCGTACGGGCCACGATCGAGGTCCGACGCAGCAACGAAGCCGCGCGATGTCTGTACGAACGCTTCGGCTTCTCGATGACGGGGGTTCGCCGGGCGTACTACACCAAGCCGGTCGAAGACGCACTGGTGCTCTCGCGGGACAACTTGATCGGTGGCTAGTGGCTGGTAGCTGGTCCGGCCAGTCCAGTAGCCCAGCCACTAGCCACCAGGCACCGGCCTATGTTACGGTTCGGCCTGACAGCCAGCAATTGATCATCAGTCTTCACTTAATATTCCGGATTTCTTTCTTCCCTGAGGAGGCGCAGCATGAATGGGCAGTCACAGGACTTCAAGGAACTGCTGCTGCAGACCGACAAGGAGTTCCATCGGCTCGCCGCCGAACATCACGAACTGGAAGGTCGCCTCAACGAGCTGACCGCCAAGCATTACCTCTCCGAGCCTGAGCAAGTCGAGGAAGTCACGCTCAAGAAGCGCAAGCTGCGAATCAAAGACCAGATGGAGGACATCCTCCGGCGCCACCGCCAGAGCTGACGGTCGTTGCGCATCGACTCGGCTGGCCTACCCTTTGTAGGCCTCGCGCTGGCGCTCGGCGCGGTGGCGGGCGCCTCAGGCTTATGGGCGCTCGCGGCCCTCTTGCTCTTTCTCGGTGGGTTCTTCCTGTTCTTCTTTCGCGATCCCGATCGAGTGGCGCCCCCCGGCGCTGACGTGGTGCTGGCTCCGGCGGACGGCCGCGTCGTGGCGGCCGGTCCGGCGGACGCGAATGCGGCGCCGCCAGGGTCGTGGCTGCAGGTCAGCATCTTCCTGTCTCCGATGGACGTGCACGTCAATCGCATTCCGGTGTCCGGCCGCGTGACGCGCGTGGTGTTCACTAGGGGCCGGTTTTTGCCGGCGTACCGGCACGATGCGGCGGCCGTCAACGAACGGAGCGAGCTGTGGATCGATCATGGAGGGCAGACGATCGTGGCGCGTCAGGTCGTCGGTATTCTCGCCCGCAGGGTGGTGTGCCGGGTGGAAGCCGGTGCAGACGTGCGAGCGGGGGATCGGTTCGGCATCATGAAGTTCGGCTCGCGCATGGACGTGTTCCTGCCTCTGACGGCCATGGTGCGGGTGAAGGTGGGTGACGCGGTCCGTGGTGGGGAAACCGTGATGGCGGTGCTACACTCTGGCCATGGCTGAATTTCCGCGCGATGAGGGGCGTCTGCGGTTCATGCCTCGCGCCGACGGCAGGCCGCCCCGGCGTCTCCATCGGGGCACGTATCTGCTGCCGAGCCTCTTCACGCTCGTCAACATGTTTTGCGGCTACGCGTGCGTCGTCTATGCGATGCGCGGCGAGTACGAGACGGCGGCGCCGTTTATCGGCTTCGCCATCGTCCTCGACATGCTCGACGGCCGCATCGCGCGGATGACCGGTACGACCAGCGAGTTTGGCGTCGAGCTCGACTCGTTCGCTGACGTGATCTCGTTCGGCATCGCGCCCGCGATTCTGGCGTTTGCCTGGGGGCTCTCCTCACTGGGCCGCCCCGGATGGCTGGCCGGCTTCCTGTTCGTCACGGCGGCGGCCGTTCGACTGGCACGGTTCAACATCCAGAGCCACGCGGAAGGCGACAAGCGGTACTTCATTGGCATGCCGAGCCCGGCGGCCGCAGCCATCGTCGCTTCGACGGTGTTCGCTTATCCGGCTGGCCTGCAGGATTACCGGGCGGCGTTGCCCGCACTCGCTCTGGTACTCGGACCGGCGGCGTTGATGGTGAGCACGGTCAGATTTCGAAGCTTCAAGTCGTTCGATCTCAAGAGCCGCCGGCCCCATACGGTAGTGGTCCTCATCGCCGCCGGCATCGTTCTCATCGCCACGCACCCGCAGATTGTGCTTGTCGTGCTCGCGTACTCTTACCTTTCGTCGGCCTTTCTGGGAATGGCGATCACGCGGTTCCGCCATCGTGGCGGCCACGGGATTCCGGCGGAGCAGGCCGAAAGAGGAAAGAAAGACGAGGAACAGGCACCCGACCTGGACGTTACGCGGGCAGGGCGACGGTGACCGTGGTGCCGGCGCCCCGCTCGCTCGCGACCTTGATCGTCCCGCCGTTGAGCTCAACGTTGCGTTTGGCGATCGTGAGCCCGAGGCCAGTACCCGCGGCCCGGGTCGAGAAGTAAGGCTCGAAGATCTTCGCAAGCGACTCCTGATCCATCCCGATGCCGGTGTCGGTGACGTCAATGACCACGGTCCGGCTGGTTCTGCCGGTCTGGCTCAAGCCGGACACTAGATCTGATTTGGCGTGATCGGTGTTTATGTGATCGGTCGCCGCGGGATCTGTCATCCGGTGATCGGTCGTCCCGCGGTCGGTCGTCCCGCGGTCGGTCGTCCCGCGGTCGGTCATCCCGCGGTCGGTCATCCCGTGATCGGTCATCCCGTGATCGATCGTAGTGTCCGGCTTTAGCCGGACCGTGATCGTCAATCTCCCTTTGCCTGGCATCGCATGCAGGGCGTTCTCGATGACGTTGGTCAGGGCACGCGAGAGCAGCGTGCGGTCAATGCTCACCAGCGGCAGATCGGTGGCGGCGGTCACGTCGATGGCAATGCGCCCGGTGAGGCCGGTGCGGTAGGGCGCCACGACTTCCTCGACGAGCGCAGCGATGGCCGTCGGTTCGGGACGAGGAGTGGGTGAGGAGGCGAAGCTCGAGAACTCGGCGGAGATCTGCCGCAGCAGGGCCACCTGCGTGAGAATCGCGTTGACGCACTCGTCAAGGACCGGCGAGAGTGGTCCGCCCCGATCGAGATTGACGCGACGCGCGTGCTCGGCCGAGAGCTGAATGGGCGTCAGTGGATTTTTGATGTCGTGTGCGACCTGGCGCGCCATGTGGGCCCACGCCTCGAGCCGCTGCGTCCGCTCGAGGTCGGCGCGCTGTCGCTGGAGATCGGCGGCCATCTGATTGAAATCCTCGACGAGCCGCCGGAGCTCGTCAGACGAAGTCGTGGCGATGCGCGCGTCGAGGTCGCCGCGCGCGATCCGCCGGGTCGCGCGCGTGAGCCGATTGACCGGGTCGGCGATCCGCTCGGCCATCGCGTAGCCGAGGGCCGAGCCCAGGAGACTGAAGAGCACGAAACCGAACCACACGCGCCGATCCAGCTCGTCTATCTGGCGCTCGACTTCTCGCTGCTGCAGCGACACCGACACCGTCACGATGCCATCCCGACCGCCGCCGCGGACCGGGGCCGCGGCGAGCAGATACCCGGCACCCACCTCCTGCTGGCTGACGTAGGTCGGCTCGCGGTCGATGAGAATCCGACGATGGACATCCCACGGCGTGCGCACCGACAGCAGCCCCGATGCAAAGCGGTGGCGCTCGCTCGTGGCCTGAAGGCGCGACCGTTCGAACAGATTCACTTCGCCTTCGATCGCCTGCCGGACGAGCATCATGATCTCGTCGTCCAGCGTGTTGGCTGGCGCCGAACCGCGCTGCTGGAGCGTCGCGTAATCCTCGACGAGCCGCTGTGCGACGGTCGCCGTCTTGGCGGCGGCTTCTTCGATACCGCTCTGAAATTGGTTGGCGAAGTACTGACGCGTGGCTACGGCCAGAATCACGACCGGCGCGACCGCGCCGGTGACGAAGGCGAGAAACAGCTTGCGATAGAAGCTCGATCGAATCTCGCTCAGCAGGGTGCGTCCGCTGGCCGGGGTTCGCGACGTGAGCGTGTTGACGAGCGTCGTCCCGACAATCAGCACGAGGCACAGGACGCCGGTCAAAATGACGAGCTCGGCCAGGTTGAGCAGGTGGCCGAACCATGTGAGCACGGGATAGCCGAGGGCATAGATCCCGCCCCGGTCGTTCAGGAAATGCACGCGGAAGAGTCGACCATCGCGACTGATGGCCGCCCAGAGCGGCGCACGCGAGGCCGTCATCCGCTCGAGGACATCGTCGGGAAGCGGCCATACGCTCGTGCCGAAGACATAGATCGGCGCGCGGCTCCAGCCGTACACGGCGAACTCGACGTCGCGGCCGTACACGCCCTCGGCCGGCGCCTGACGCTCGGGCTGCCGCGACTCGGGATAGAGACTGGATATGGCGATGAAGGGGAGCGCGCGGTAATCGAGTATCGCCCGAACCACGATGGCCCCAATGGGGCGGCCCCCCGCGCAGATGCCGCGGCTGGCGCGCACGACGTGCTGATCGCCGGTTCCAAATGGCGAGATGTCGTCTGAGAGATCCCAGTCACTGCAAGCGCTCTGGTAGTACTGGGCCGCCGCGTCGGGCGTGTTCAGCGAGAAGCGGCTGACCAGCCGGCCGTCAGCGCGATAGAGCTCGACGGCTGAAGTGAGCTGGAACGCCCTCAGATCGGTCTGCGACCATACGGAGTACGCCAGATCGGCCGCCGGTGTCTCGACGTCCGACGGTCCCGTCACGAACTCGGCGAGCGTGGCGAGCGCGTCGATCTGTTCGAGGGCGTTCTGCAGCCTCGCCTGCAGGTCGTCGCGCGCGCCTGCGGCCTGAGGTCCGTACTCGTTGGCGATGATCTCTTCCTTCGCCTGAACCGTGAAAGCAAGGAGAGACGGATACATCGCCACGGCCGGCACGAGCAGCGCCAGAAAGCCGGCACCGAGCCGGAGGGCCTGCGACGCCCGGCGCGCCCGCGGGCGGACGCGAGCGAGCGCGGCGGCCGACGCGCCTGCCGCCGCCAGGGCGATAAGAAGCGCCACTGGCGGAACTCGTGTACCGGCCGCATCGGCCGCGCGGGCGGCCGACACGCCGACGAGCATACCCGAGAGCCACGCCAGGGTCGCCACACGGCGGAGCACGCCTCGCGGCATCCGCCACGCGAGCGCCGGCAGACGGATCGACGCCACCACTGTCCAGATGACGGCGGCATGGAGTAGGAGGAGACCGAAGGCGAGCCCCATGCGCGCGGCGTTGGCCGGGTGTAACGAGAAGTGCAGCAGGTCGAAAGTCGTGCGCGCGACCGTGGCTTGAAGGATGCGCTCGTACGCCCACAGGATCGCTGTGTCGATGAGTCCCACGGCCAGGTACGCCGAGGCAACCAGTCCAGTCGACTGCGGCCCCGGCCGGAGCAACCGAGGGCGAGCGCGCGCGAATCGCCGGCGCTCGGTGAGGTCGATCGCGAGCCACGCCACTGCCGCGGCCAGCAGGGACGTCAGCAGCAGGTCGAGCGGCGATGTTGCGGCCCGCGGCGAGCCGATGAGAGGCGTCGCCGCGAACCAGAGCAGCACGCGCGCGACGACCAGTGCGAGGACGATTCCGGCCGTCGAGGCAACCACCCGGCGCGCGTCGGCGGCTCGGCGGCGCGCCTCGATGAGCGGCACCATCGAGAGCAGAAGCGTGACCGCCAAGACGAGCAGAACCGCTCCCCAGGTTCCACCTCGCCACTCGGCGCGGGCAGCGGCGAGGTCGGTCTCAGAAACCTCTGCGTCCACCAGCGGTTCGCCGGCGCGAGAGCGGACGGTGAACGTGAACGCCGCCTGCGGTTGCGGCGCGCCGGCGGTCCTCACGCGCAGCGTGACCGGAACGAGCGAGGTGGATACGACGAACTGGTCGCCGACGCCCGAGGGCGCCTGGTCCGGTCCGAGGGCCTGCTCGACGACGATGGTGGCGATGCGGTTCGGTGCGCGGCGGTCGCGGTCCTGGACCGGCTGGAGTCGCAGCAGCAGGGGGCCACGCGGAGCCGGGATGACGACGAGCGGCGTCGCCCCGTCGAGGCGTTCTGATGAGAGATCGGAGACGCGGCCGGCCCAGGCGAGCGGCGCGCCCGAGGCGTCGTAGACTGTGACGCCCGTACGCCTCACGGTCTCACGGGGCAGCGCGCGGTCGACCACCTCGAACAGCTGGGCAGAGGTGGTGCCGCTGCGGGGCGCGGCGCGAATCGTGTCGCGCGCGGCCGCCACCTGTGTCGCGATGGTGCCGAGCGCATCGTCGCTCTTGTCGAATCGCGCCTGGAGTTCGGAGGCGACACGCGAGAAGGCCGCCTCGTCGGACGATCCGAACCGGGCGCGTTCGCGCGTCAGACCCGCCACGGCGACCAGAAGGACCGCCACCAGTCCTGCACCGCCGATGCGCCCGAGGCCCGATTTCAGCACCGCAGAGACAGCATACAATGACGATCTACTCGAATGACGATCTCTCGGACGACGATCTCGTACGTAGCGTCCGGCTTCAGCCGGACCTGACAACCGTGGAACTCAAACTCCTCCTCAAGCGCGGAGCCCTCGTCGCGGCCGCCAACTGGCCGGTCGTCGCGATTCAGTTCGTCGCCGAGACCACCTTTCAGGTGCTGCTCGCGGTCCCCATCATCGGCGCGGCGATCCTCGTCGCGCTGCTGCTCGGAGGCAGCCTCACCGACCTCCTACAGGGGAATCTACGCGACACCTTCAGTGCGATAGCCGGCGCGCTGACGGCCGAGCCGATTGCGCTGGCTGCTTTCGTTACGGCGTTCGCCGCGGTGCTCGTCGGCGGATCCATGCTGATGTTCTTCATCAAGGGCGGGACGGTCGACGTGCTGCTGGCGGCCAGCGAGGCGGCCGGCTCAATCGAGCACGAGCCGCTGACGGCCCAGACGCTCCGGCGCGCCGCGCGGTTTACGCTGCAGCGCTTTACCACCGGCTGCACGCGGCTGTTCCGGCGCTATCTGGCGCTCGGCCTCGCGCTGATGCTCGTATACGGTGTGTCGGGGGGCGCCTACCTGGCGCTCGTGATCTACGGCTATCGCGCCGCCACCAGCCAGTACCTCGTGCTCAGGTGGACCTTCATCGCGGCATCATCGGCAGGCGTCCTGGTCGCCTGGATCACGATCGTCAACCTGTGGTACCTGCTGATGCAGATTGCGATGGCGGTTGACGACGTCGGTGTCTTGCAGGGGTGCCACGCCGTTGGGCGATTCGTTCGCGCGGAGTTCCGCGACCTGGTCCGCGTGTTCGCCGTGGTGATCACGATGGTCGTGGTGGCGACGCTCGTCTCGGCGCTCGCCTGGTCTGGCGTCGGCCTCATTGCGTTCGTCCCGCTCGTCGGGCTGGCGGTGTTTCCGCTGCAACTCTTGGCGCTGCTGGTCCGCGGGTTGATCTACGAGTACCTCGGCATCACGGCCCTCGGTGCCTACGTGACCTTGTACACGGGCCACGCCGTCCGTCGGACGGGCGCGGCTGACAAGCGGCCATGGTCGTCGGTCCGCGGTGCGGCGCGGTGGCAGGGGGATCCGATGGCACCGGCCGTCAAGGAATCCGCGATCAAGGCGCTGAAGCGATAAGGGCTGCGGGCCCGCGTACTCTGCGTTTAACGCTGTCGAGTGACGAGTGTCGCCGTGACGCCTTTGACGTTGCGCGTCACGATCACGACCCCAGGCAGTTCTGTGGTGTCATGCGAGATGAGGCGCACCAGCGCGGCCGTGTCGCCGTCGCCCGCTGACAAACCTCCGGCAGGAGCGCCGTCCTTCACGTCGTAGGCAGGCAGCGTCGGCGCCAAGCCGGGGACGATGAGCGTGCCGCCGGCTTTGATCGGTCCCGCGGTCGGCCGCAGCGGTAGAGGCCGGAACCACCGTTGTACGCCGGTCGTACGAGAGAGGGCGCGCAGCACATTGTCGAGCGAGACGAAATAGACATTGCGATCGTCGACAACCGGAATGCCGGTCACGTCGGCCCCGGTCCGCCAGCGCCATTCGATCCGGCCGTCTCGCGCATTCAAACAGTAGAGAAAGTTGTCCGTGGAGCCCACGTAGATCCGCGTGTCGAGCGCGAGCATGTCAGTCGCTGGGCCGCCCAGACGGCGTTCCCACACGGTTTCACCGGTGTCGGCCAGCAGGGCAACGAGGCGCCCCTCGTCGATCGACACGTACACGTGGTTTGCTGTAATCGCCGCTCGCGAGCGAGCGGGCGAGGAAAGATCGCGGCGCCACGCGATGTGGCCATCGCTCGCGCGGACAAGGACCACGGCTCCATCGCCTGTTGCGACAACGAGCCGGCCGTTGCCCCAGGCTGGCGGAGCCACGAGCGAATCGGTGAACGGCACCTGCCACGCGATCCCGCCATCCGTCGCGCGGCGGGCCGTCAACAGGTCGGGTTCGACGAGGAAGACCAGACCGTCTCCGGTAGCAAGCTCATGCTGCGGGTGCGCCTCGATGCTCCAGGCCTCGGTGCCGTGCGCGATCTCGTACGCGACGAGGCGCCCCGGGTCGGTCGCGAGGTACACATAAGTCGCATCGTAAGCGGGTGGGACGATCAACTGGCGGTCGAGCGTGAGCGTCCAGAGTGCCTGTACGGGAAACAACCTAAGCGACGCGCGGTCGCTCGCCGGCCGGCTGGATTGCGCCGCAATCGTCATCAAGGTCGCGACGATCAGGGCAAGTGCACTACAACATCTAACGAGGCCCTGCCTCAGACCGTCGAGCATGTTGCGTACGGTTCGGAGAGAGGGGCACGGTCTGAGGCAGGGCCTCGTTAGAAAAAAGAGGAGCCCC
>Ga0156016_145_pt1 | contig 13923 bp, 14 predicted proteins | sample RifCSPlowO2_02_FD_107670 | JGI IMG/M metagenome (GOLD analysis project Ga0156016, IMG submission 107670) | Acidobacteria bacterium RIFCSPLOWO2_02_FULL_64_15 | reverse complement strand
TGCGCCCATCTGCCGAAGCGTCTCTCGACAGAGATCGTAGAGGCCGAGATTGCTGAGATTGTTGACGAGCATCCGCCCCAGGAGGTACTCGATCGACACGTAGTAGAGCTGCTTGGCGTCCGCCTGCCGATAGCGCCGCTCGGTTGCCAGGCGCCGGTCGACCATGAGGTCGCGCAGGGCCAGGCTGACACACTCGAAGATCTGACGGACCGAGAGGCTCTCCCACGGCTGCGCCAGCGAGTATCGGGCGTGACGCTCGATCGACTCGCGAAGGGCCGACGCGGATACGTCGAGCGCCGGCGGCTGTGGCGTCACCATCTCGTATCGTCTTCGTTGACCGGGTGAGGCGGGAGCGGCCCGTCCAGTTGACAGAAGACAGCGCTATCAACTGTTGACTTTCTTCTCCAGTGGATCATAATCAGCGGCTGTGTGACTGGCGAAGCTATGGTGTTACCTATGCCGACAATCCTGGATGCCACAAGCCGTCCTCTGCGCATCATCGTATCGTTTGTCGTAGGTTGCGGTCTGTTTTTCGGTGGTGTCTGCGGCGCGAGCGCCCAAGGCGCAATCGACGGGAGGATCCTCTTTCAACAGAAATGTTCCACGTGCCATACCATCGGCGGCGGTGACCGCAGCGGACCGGATCTCTGGGGCTCGATGGAGAGGCACTCTCAAGACTGGCTGATCCGGTGGATCACCCGGCCCGACCTGATGATCGCCGAGCGAGACCCGATTGCGATCGAGTTGCTCGAGCAATTCAAAGGGTTCGCGATGGAGAATGTCGGTCTCACCGAAGCCGACGCAAGAGCGGTGATCGACCACGTGCGCGCCGAGACCGCCACGACGGCGCCGGCTTCCGCGACCCAAGCTCCGCCGGGAGGCTATCCGACGCCCCCCTTCGGCGGGGTGCAGTTGGCCGCGTGGGCCGTGTTCCTGATTTTCGCGGGAGCGATCGCGCTCGTCTTCGGTTGGGTCTGGCTGAGCACGCGCAATCCCCAGGACGTCGATGTCAAAAGGGCCTACGCAGTAAGAAGGACGTTCTTCTTTGTCGTTGCGAGCCTGCTCCTGGTCGTGCTCGGCGCAACGTTACAAGACACACCCTACGCCGAGGCCGACACCAAGGCAGATCGCATTGTCTACGTTGCCGCACGGCAGTTCGATTTCGTCTACTCGTTGGAACCGATCGTGAGCACCGGAGACCTGGCAAACGTGCTGGTCGTGAAGCGGCTGGAGCTGCCGGCGGGCGCGACCGTTGAGTTTCGGGTGACAAGCCTCGACGTGAACCATGGTTTCGGCCTGTACGGTCCGACCCGCCAGCTGCTCGCACAGACGCAGGCCATGCCGGGGTACGTCAACCGATTGCGTGTACGGCTTGATGAGCCCGGGCAGTACTACGTGTTCTGCCTCGAGTACTGCGCGACGGGGCACCACCTGATGCAGTCGCGGCTGGTGGTCAAGTAAGGCTTCAGGGAGAGCACAACATGCGGAAGGCGAACACGCACACCCTCTACTGGATCGGCATCACGTTGGTCCTGTTTCCGATCCTGGTCGTACTCGGCATCTACATGCGGACGGTGCAATTCGGCCAGCTCCCCGCAACGCAATCCTGGTTCTATCCGATGATGACCCTGCACGGCCTCGGGATGGTCGGCGTTTGTTACGCGGCATCGATGGCCTGTGCCGTCGATGCTCTTCGACGCTACATCGAGCCGTCCGGCGCCATATCGTGGTTGGCCCTCGCCGGCACTGTGGCAGGGGTTGTTCTTCTCCTCGTCAGCGTGTTTCTCGGCAAGTTTGCGGCAGGTTGGTACTTCCTGTATCCATTGCCTATGCGGGGAAACTGGCCCGCCTGGTCCACTGTGATGTTCCTGAGCGCGATCACCGTTCTCGGCGCGACCTGGCTCATCTGGTCGGTCGATATGCTGCGAGCGATTGCCCGGCGTTATTCGCTCTCGGAGGCACTGGGCTGGCATTATCTGGCGGGACGCACGGAACCGGAGGTGCCACCGCTCGTACTGATCACGACGGTCAGCCTGATCGCGTGCGTGGCGTGCCTCGTGGCAGGGGTAATCGCGCTCGCGCTGTCTTTTGCCGACGTGCTGGGCGGCGTGAGGAGCGACGCGCTGCTGATGAAGAACCTGACGTTCTTCTTCGGGCATGTGCTTGTGAACCTCAGCATGTATCTTGGCCTCGCGGTGACCTACGAGGTGCTTCCCGAATATGCCGGGCGGCCGTGGAAAGCGAACAAAATCGTCGCGCTCTCCTGGAACACGGTGCTCGTCGTTTTTCTCGCGGCATACTTCCATCACCTGTACATGGATTTCGTCCAGCCTGTCGTGGTCCAGTATATCGGCCAGGTCGCCTCCTACATCAGTTCGATACCCGCGGCGGTCGTCACGCTCTTCGGCGCACTCATGCTTGTGTACCGGTCGAAGATGCGATGGAACCTGGCGTCGATCCTCCTGTTTGTCGGGCTTGCGGGGTGGGCGATCGGCGGGGTGGGCGCGGTGATCGATTCGACGATCCTGGTCAACATGAAGTTCCACAACACGTTGTGGGTGCCGGCGCACTTTCACACCTACATGCTGATGGGGCTCATGCTCCTGGTGACGGGTTATTTCTATCACTGCTGTCAGGCCGCGACGGAGCTTCCGGAGAAGCCGAGTTTCCACAACCTTGTCATCCTCCTCCTCATGGTAGGAGGCTACGGAATGTTGTTCATGTTCTATCTGTCTGGGGCGGCTTCAATCCCCCGACGATTCGCCGTCTATCCGGCCGAGCTCGCACATGGTGCGGGTTATGCCGGACTCGGCGCCCTGTTCGCAGCGCTATTCCTAGTCGGGCTCATCGTGTTTTTCGTCGAGATCGGCAAGAGATGGATCAGGGCGTTTAGGGTGGCGGTCTGAGTCAAGAACGATGCGCGTCATAATAGTCGGCCTGCTCGCGACACTCGCCTGCTGTGGCGCAGAGCTCGCGCAGGCGGCCGACCTGCAGTCGTCGCTCCGTAACGAGGTCCGCCTGGTGGATCGTAGGCTGCCAGATATGCCATTGCGCCTCGGCGACGGGCGCGTCGTGCAGCTGTCCTCGCTTTGGCGCGACACCCCGCTCCTTGTCACGTTCTTCTACCAACGCTGCACGGGAACGTGCATCCCGTCTCTTCGATTGATCCGGGACGCCGTTCAGCAAGTGGGCGGGCTGGGTCGGGACTACCGCGTACTCGCCCTGAGCTTTGACGACGTGGATACGGTCGCTGATATGCGGCTTCAAGCCGACGCGATGGAGCTCGCGAGCGATCCGAATTGGTTCTTCGCAGTGGCTGCCGGTAAGAACGTGGCGCAGATCACATCGGAACTCGACTTCGGGTACTGGCGCGACCCCTCGACCGGGCAATACGTCCACGAATCGTTGCTCGTCGCCGTGGATCAGGGACGCGTGATCCGAGCGCTGCTCGGGTACCCGATTCCTTTGTCGCGCTTTCGCGAACTCGCCTGGGAGCTGCGGGGCAGCTTCGTGCCCTATTACGAGGTGCCCGGGGAACGCTTGCTGCGCTGCTTCGAGTTCAATCCCCGCACCGGGGGCTTTCGCCCTGACTGGGGCCTGCTGCTGCTCCTTGCGCCAGGAGTGACCGCCATCGCGGTAGCGCTCACTGTGTTCAACCGACCGGCGCGATGAGGCACGGCTCTGCTGTTGCCCGGGGCAGGGCGCTAGTCCCCCCTAGATCCGTCTATCGTCCCTCCCGCCGGGTCGATGCCAGGGAGGGTCTATGGACTACGTGAAACCGACCGAGCTCGTCGGCGACCTGCTGCAGGCCGCGGAATACAAGGCCAAGCTCCCGGTATCGAAGATGGTGGTGAGTGGCGCGCTCTCGGGCGCGTTCCTGGGGTTCGCGACGTCGCTGTCGTGGACGGTCGTAGCTCAGGGGCTCCCGGCCATCGCCGGCGCGGTCCTGTTTCCAGTGGGCTTCGTCATGCTGGTCCTGCTCGGATTCGAGCTGGTCACCGGGAACTTCGCCCTCCTGCCGCTCGGTCTGGCGGGCGGCCGTGTGAGTGGCGGCGCACTGATCCGCAACTGGTTCTGGGTTTACCTCGGGAACCTCGCGGGAAGCGTACTGTACGCGCTCCTGTTCTACTGGGCCGTCACCAACTTCGGCACGGGAGACAGCGGCGCGGTCGGCGAAAGGCTCCGCGCCCTCGCCGAGAAGAAGACTCTCGCCTATCGAGAGATCGGGCCCGTCCTCGGCTGGGGCACGGCGATCGTGAAGGCGATCCTCTGCAACTGGATGGTCACGATCGGGACGGTGCTCGCCTTCTCGTCACGCTCGACGGCGGGAAAGGTGACGGCCATGTGGTTACCGATCCTGACCTTCTTCGCCCTTGGGTACGAGCATTCGGTGGTGAACATGTATCTCATCCCCTCGGCCATGATGCTCGGCGCGAAGATCACGGTCGCAGACTGGTGGGTGTGGAACCAGATCCCGGTCACGCTGGGGAACATCGTGGGCGGCGCGCTGTGCACGGGACTCGCCCTGTTCTTTCTGTATCGGCCGGCGCCCTCGACCGCCAATAATCCCACGCGGGGGTGAATGGGGTGCGACCCTATCGCCTGCGGCGCCGGCGAGGTTCGTCGCGGATCCAGGAGAACACGGCCACCGTTGAGGGCATCCCAAGCGTGCCAGCCGCGAGGCCGATGACCTGCTCGATCTCCGCGGGTGCGATCCCCTGTGCCAGCGCTTTGCGGACGCTCGAGTGAATCGCGCCCTCGCGCATGGCGCCGATCGCGATACCCAGCTTGACCAGACGCACGGTCTTGTCGTCGAGAGGCCCATCGATGCCGGCAGCATGAATGAGGTCCCAGGCCTGGCCGAGCTTTGGGTAGCGCTTGATGAACTCCTCGTAGGCTTTCGGTGGCTTCGGAGCCGACTTCATTCTTTCTCCTTCCTCAGCGCGAGAACTCGTTGATGGCTTGGCTGGTTAGATCACCTTGCGTCGCTTCAAATCGCGGAAGACCTTTTGCGCATAACCGAGCATCGCCACAGCAAACAACGGTTGCGCGATGAAGGTGAAAGCGCCCATCAGGTAAGGCAAGGGATTCAGCGTATAACCGAGCGTGAGGATGAACGCCACGATCGCCGCCCAGGCTTCCCAACGCAGCTCGCTCATTTCACCACCTCCATTAATTTCGCGTAGTCAGCCGATCCCGGCGTACGCTCGGCGCGTGTGGGGTGCGCCTGGCCGTGGCAGTTGAGACAACTCGTCGAGCTGTCAGCCAGCAACGCCTTCATCGATTGATGCGATTTCACCACCTCGAACTTCGGCATGTCTTGATGGCACTTGAGGCAGTTGTCGTTGTTGAAGCGGCCGCGGAGCTCGATAGGCTCTGAGTAGGTGCGTGTCGTATAACGCGCCAGATGCCGGAAGCCTTCCATCTTCGCTTCCATGTTGCCGGCCAGGCCATAGTCGGAGTGGCAATCGTAGCATTGGTTTTGGACGATCCAGTGGTTCTTGTAGTGGCGGGCGGCGAGCGTGTTGCTTTCGGGATTCCTCAAATCGTTGATCATCGGCCGCATGACGTGGCAGCGCGCGCATGCCGCTACTTCCTGCACGCCCTCAAAGGTGTGATAGTTGGCGATGCCCACCGCCGCAAGCGGCACCAGCACGATCCCTGCAAAGGCCGAAAGCTTCCAGAACGACGACTGCGACAGATGAGCGTTCGCCACCGAGAGCAGTTTCTCGGACGACAGCCCATCGAAGCGTGTCCGTCCAATATGCCAACACAGCACGATGCCCACGAGGCAGATCACCGTGCCGAGCACACGCACGAGCGTTGCAGTGTCCATCAGGCCACCGCCTTTCTGAGAGAGACTGCCGTGACTTTGAACTCCGGTTCTTTGGAAACGGGGTCGACATGATCAGCGACGACGCGATTGATGAGCAGCTTCGTGTCGTGAAAGGTCGCAAAGACGACGCCCCGCCTCGGGGACGAAGCTAGACGCGCTCTGCCCTGAAGCGTGCCAAAGCGGCTTCTGACTTCCACGCTGTCGCCTTCCGCGATCTGGAGCTTCCAGGCATCCTGGTCGTTGATTTCAATCACGGCGTCGCCACTCGCCCTCGCCAGCTCCTCGATGCGCCCGGTCATCGTTGATGTGTGCCACTGCTCCAGCACGCGGCCGGTCGTCAGGTAGAATGGAAATTCTTCTGTCGTGTGCTCCGGCGACGGCACGTACGGGCGAAGGAACACGACCGCTTTCTTGTCCGGCTGGCCGTAGAATTCCATGGCACTGCCTGTCGTCGTCACCAGCGGGTCGTCGCCCGCCACATAGCGTCGGATCGTGCCCGGATGATCTTCGGAGGGGCAGGGCCATTGCAAGCCGCGCTCTTTCTCCAACCGGGCGCGGGTCATGCCTTTGAAGTTGTACATGCTCGAGACGGAGAATTGCCGCCACTCGTCCCAGATATCCTCCGGCGTTCGAGCGTTGATCAAAGCTCCGTGTCCCAGCCGGTCGGCCAGATCGACCAGGATGTCGAGATCGCTGCGCGCCTGCCCGGGCGGATCCATCAGCTTTTCGATCAGTTGATAGCGGCGCTCGCCCTGCCCGGTGACGCCCTCTTTCTCTATCCACAACGCAGCTGGAAGCAGAACGTCGGCAAACTGCGCCGTTTCGCTGTCTTCAACGATCTCGGCGACAACCAGGAAGCACTTCTCCATCGCCGCTCGGTAACGGTCCGCTGCCGGCAACGACTGCGCCGGATTGGTGCACATCACGAGCGCCGCTTTCACGCGTCCGTCCCCCATGGCGCGGAAAAGACTGACGGCGTCGAGACCGGGCTTGTCTGAGATCGTGCCCGGCTCCACGCCCCACAGCTGCTCGACCTTGCGCCGGTGTCCCTCATTGGCCACGACGTGACCGGCGGGCAGCAGGTGACCGAGCGCGCCGGTGTCGCGCACGCCTCCACACGCATTCGGCTGTCCCGTCACCGAGAACGGCGTCGCGCCCGGCCGTCCGATGTGCCCCGTGATCAGGTGCAGCCCGTTGAGCATGTTGTTGAGAAACACGCCCTGCGTGCGTTGGTTGATCCCCATGGTCCAGAGCGAAGTCGTCGCTCGCGACCGCGCGAAGAGAAACGCGACTTCTCTGATCTGATGTGCGGCAATGCCGAGTTCGGAGGCCACGGCTTCGGGTTTGTACTTTTCGAGGAACGCCTTGAAGGCGGCGAGGTCAACCGTGTTCTGGCCGTCGCTGAAGCGCACGTGCTTGTCTATGAAAGAGGTGTCGAGCAACCCTTCTTCGCAGATCACCTGCGCCATCGCGTTGAGCAGCAGCAGATCGGTGCCGGGAACCGGCGCCAGATGGATGTCCGCATGCTCGGCAGTCCGCGTCCGTCTCGGATCAACGACGATGAGCCGCGTGCCTTTGCTGGCGCGCCGCCGCTGCTGCACGCGCTCAAAGAGCGGCGGATGGCATTCGAACAGATTGGCGCCGATGGTGAATATGCAATCTGCGTAGTCAATGTCTTCGTAGCTGCCGGGCGGTTCGTCCTTGCCGTAGACCTGCGTGTAGCCGGCCGCCGCCGAGCCCATGCACAAACGCGGATTGCCGTCCACGTTGTTGGTGCGAATGCCGGCTTTGAAGAGTTTGTTGGCGGTGTAGGACTCTTCGGTCAAGAGTTGACCCGAGCCGTAGAAGGCTACGGAATCCGGTCCCCCTGCCGCGATGGCGTCCTTGAATGTCTGCGCAACATGCGACATCGCTTCGTCCCAGGTTGCATCAACGAGCCGGCCATCGCGGCGAATCTTCGGAGTCGTCAAACGGCCCTTGACGTACGGCAGCGCGCGCAGCATCGAGCCTTTGACACAGATGACGCCTTTGTTGTGCGCGAGGTCATCACCTCGGACATCGGTGACGCGGCCATCGCGCATCCCGACCAGCACACCGCAGCCCGTCCCGCAGTAACGGCAGACCGACTTGTGCCAGGTGTCAGCAGTGGCCGACGGAACCAGCAACTCCAACGCCGCCCACGTGGAAGCGCCCAGCCCATTCGCCACGGCCACACCGCCAAGAACCTTCAACAGATCGCGGCGGCCCAGACCGCTCTCCGATTTTTGGTCGTTGGTATCCATAAGTGCCCCTTCAACCGGTCGTAGAAACGCTTGAGATGGGACGTGAATTTTCCACATTCAGCAGGAATTATTTCCCCTCACACCCTGGTCCATTGGTGCGGACCAGGGCGCGTACGCGTCGCGGATCAGTCAGCATCACGCTGACGCGCAGCAAACAACGCGCCACACAGGCAGCGGTCCACGTTATGCCGTCTTGGGTCGGGGCTGCCGGACGCACGCGCGCAACGGATAGACTTGGACGCGTGACGCCGCTTCAAGACGCGATCGCGTGCTACGCTAGCGGCCTCGGGGCACGATAGGGTTGCACGACGATGCCGACGAGGTTGGACCCTATCGCCTGCGGCGGCCGGCGAGGTCGTCGCGGAGCCACGAGAACACGGCCACCGTTGAGGGCATTCCAAGCGTGCCAGCCGCGAGGCTGATGACCTGCTCGATCTCCGCGGGCGTGATCCCCTGTGCCAGCGCCTTGCGGACGCTCGAGTGGATCGCGCCCTCGCGCAGGGCGCCGATGGCGATACCCAGCTTGACCAGACGCACGGTCTTGTCGTCGAGAGGCCCATCAACGCCCGCGGTATGAATGAAGTCCCAGGCCTGGCCGAGCTTCGGGTAGCGCTTGATGAACTCCTCGTAGACTTTCGGTGGCTTCGGAACCGACTTCATCCTTTCTCCTTAGTAGATATCGTGCGCCGTATTGTAGACGTTGAACTTGCCCGTGGGCGTCACCAGCCAGTCTCCCTTGATGCGCGTCTTCTCTTCGAGCGTCTTGTCGTCGTACACGATGAGCTCCCCTTGCTTGTCCCACACCGACACCCAGACCTCGGAGCCGCTCTTGTCGTACTCGAAGTGGACGGCGCGGCCGCGCTCAGACACCGACCAGCACTTCTCGATCTTGCCCTCCTTCTTGGAGTAGGCGCAGACCTGGCGGGTTGACTTCGGGTCGTTCGACAGCGGCGAATCGAGCCATACCCATGGCGACCGGGTATGCGTCTTGATGAACAAGCCGCCGGTGCCCGGCAGCTTCACTTCGCGCACGACCTTCCAGGCATGCTGCGGTTTGTTCACCGGATCGGCGCCGTAGACGACGAGCTTGCCCTCGCCGATGTGCGGCGTGCCGTTGACCCAGCCAAACTCCGGGTCCAGCCAGTTGGCGCCGCGCCCCGGGTGCGGCCTCACCCCGGTGTCGAACTTCGTCACCATCTTCTGGGACTTCGCGTCGACGACGACCATCTGGTTGCGCATGTTGGCCGCCACCATGAAGTAGCGCTTGGTGTGGTCCCACCCTCCATCGTGCAGGAAGCGCTCGGCCGGGATCTTCTTCACGATGGGGAAACCCGGCTTCGAGTAATCCACGATGGCGACGTGCCCGGACTCCTTGAGGCTGACGACCCACTGCGGGGCAAAGGGTGAAGCGACGATGGAGGCGACGCGAACCTCCTCGAGTTGTTCCTTGGTGTCGTACGCGGGGGTCTTGACATCGACGACCGCCTTGGGTTCAAGCGTCTGGCCGTCCATCACGACGTATTGGAGTGGCCAGTAGCAGCCTTCGATGACGAGCTTGTCCTCGTACCCTTTGTATTTCGACGAGTCGACGCTGCGCGCGTCGGAGCAGCCCTGCACTTGCGCCACCAGGGTGGGCGTCTCCGGCCAGAGGTCGATCATCGTCACCCGGCCGTCACGGCCGACCGCATAGAAGTACCGGCCCGTGGAGGAGGAGCGCAGGATGTGCACCGCAAATCCGGTGTCAATAAGGCCGACGCGTTCCTTGCTCGCGCCATCGATGATGGCGACCTTGCCCGCGTCGCGTAGGATGACGCCAAAGTAGTTCTGCCAGTCGCGCTTGGTCTGGGGCGCCTTGGGCCGGTTCGCGACCGGCACGACCAATTTCCAGCTTGCCTTGATCTCCTCGAGCGGCCGTGGCGGCGGCTGCGGCGCAGGTTGCAGCACGTAGGCAGCCATCAGCTTGATTTCTTGCGCCGAGAGCACCCCTTCCCTGCCGAACGCGGGCATGCCACCAGGAAGTCCTCTCGTCAGGCTGGACTCGATGGCGCCCGCTCCGAGCTCCGCCGTGCGCTTGGGCTCGATGTTGGGACCCGTTGCGCCCTTGCGGAGCGCGCCATGGCACCCCGCGCACGTGTTGAAATAGATCTGCTTGGCCTGTGTAAGATCCTGTTGAGAAAGAGCTGCCGGCCTAGCCTGTGCGGAGGGCGTCGGTGTGGCCGGTGCCGAAGCCAACACCTTCCAACCATCGGGCGACTGCGTGGCCATGAGGATGAGTGCGGCCGCCACAAAACAAGCGGTAAGGCCGATTCCAGAATGTGCTTTCATGCTCCCTCCTGATACTCTTTCGGTTCCGGACGCGTCGATCCAAGGGTCGGATACCTGTTACTTCTTCTTTGCTTCGACCGCCTTCTTTGCTTCGACCACCACGCCATTGAAGATGTTTTCCACCAGCGGCTTGGCGTCAGTCTGCGGCACGTGGCACGACGTGCAGTGACGGCGCGCTGGGGACACGTCCGTAAGGCTCTTGCCGTCACGGTCCTTGAAGTGGCTCTCGGCCGGTTTCGGTGCGCTGAGACCGTCTTCGTGGCAGAAGAGGCACCTGTTTAACTCCAGCGTGATCGCGGGGAAACCCTCGACGGTGTGCGGAATCAGCGGGGGCTGCCCGGTGAAAGTACGCGCGATCTTTTTCTGGCTGCCCGGGTACTTGCCGAGATAGGGCTTCTCTTCAGGTGCCATGTCTGCGTCATCGACATTGACTCCACGCAGCGTTTGCACTTTGGGCACGGCCTGCTGGGCCGACGTGGGCTGCTGGGCCGACGCGGGCTGCCAGAGGGCCAGCGCCAGCGTTGCCAGAACAATCGTGGTGGGTTTGTTCATAAGTGACTCCGTAGTGTTATGACACGTTCACGGCCGCCGCCTGCTCGGCGGCGCCGGCCAGCGGGTTGCCGCGATTGGAAAAACGCGCGCCGAAAGCGAAGACGTCTCTCGAGCACACGTCGATGCAACGGCCGCAGTTGGTGCAATGAGGCGATAGGATCACCGGGCCGATGCCGTCGGCCGCGCCCTTGAGTGCGGGCTTGACCACCAGCGGTTCGGGACACACGGCGTAGCAATCGGCGCAATCGTTGCATTGTTCGCGCCGCACGGCGACGATGCGCAGCGGACTGAATCTGCCCACCGCGCTGTAGAAGGCCCCGACCGGGCACAGGCGCCCGCACCAGGCGCGTCCGGCGACGAACAGATCGAGCAGGAATACCGCAACGATGATGATCCAGCCGGCGCCGATGCCGAAAATGATGCCCCGGTGCAGCATCGAGACCGGGTTCACCAGTTCCCAGGAAATGGAGCCGGTGATCAAAGCGAGCGCCAGCGTCATGGCGAGGATCCAGTAGCGTGTTGAGCGCGAGATTCTCGCGCTGCCGGGCACGCCAAGCCGTGCGCGCAGCCAATGCGCCGCATCGGTCACGACGTTAACCGGGCACACCCACGCGCAGTAGGTGCGGCCGCCGACCAGGAAATATGCGATCAGAATGACTGCTGCGCCGACGAGCGCGTTGCGCTCGGGGGTGTGTCCTGCCACCAGCGATTGCGCCAACACATACGGATCGGCAAGCGGCAGCACGCCGAGGGTCAGGCTATAGTTGAGGTTGCCTTTAACAATCCAGTAGCCGAGCCAGGGGCCGGCAAGGAACAGGGCGAGCACCGCGAACTGCGTGGCGCGGCGCGCCAGCAGCCACTGGTGCGCCGCAAACCAGCCCTTGACGCGGATCGCCTCGGAGCCGATGCCCTGTTTCATTTCGTGGTCTCCGGCATGCGGTCGGGCAGGTCCATGACGCCCTCGATGAGCGGTTTGCCCGCCTTCTTCTGCTCCTCCCAGCCGAGGCGGTAGTGCCCGCCAAGCTCGCCTTTCGCCAGACGGCGCGGCAGCACCCGGATCGCCGTGGTCTCCAGTACGCACGCGTGTTCGCATTTGCCGCAGCCCGTGCACTGGTCGGAATGCACGGTCGGAATGAACATGGCGTGCAGGCTGCTGCGCGGGTTCTGCTGCTGCTCGAGCGTGATCGCCTTGTCGCTGAGCGGGCACGCCCGATAGCAGACCTCGCAGCGCAAGCCGAGGAAGTTGAGGCAGGTTTCGTGATCGGCCAGCACGGCAAGGCCCATGCGCGCCCGGTTGATGTCGGTGAGCGTCGGGTCGAGCGCACCGCTCGGACAGGCTTTCACGCACGGGATGTCCACGCACATCTCGCACGGTCCGCCGCGCGCCACGAAATACGGCGTGCCGACTGCGGTGTTCTGTCCGAGCTTGGCGAGATCGAGGATGTGATAAGGACAGTCGCGCACGCACATCCCGCAGCGCAGGCAGGCGCCGAGAAACTCCGGCTCGGCGCGCGCGCCCGGTGGGCGGATCACCTCCGGCGGCAACGCCTTAGCCTGTCCGGTGTGGAGCGCGAGCCCTGTGCCAACGAGCGTCACGCTGCCCGCGCTCCTCGCGGCGTCAAACAGAAATTGCCGCCTCGTCGCCGCCCTGATCTTGCCTCTGCCTGCCATACTCCTCACGTTTTGACGATCTTCACCGCGCATTTCTTGAAGTCGTTCTGCTTCGAGATCGGGCAGGTGGCGTCAAGCGTGACTTTGTTGATGAGCCGCGACTCGTCGAACCAAGGGACGAAGACCAGGCCGACCGGCGGCTTGTTGCGGCCGCGGGTCTCGACCCGGGTCTGGATCTCGCCGCGCCGGGAGATCACCTTCACCACATCGCCCTGCTTCAGGCCGCGGGTCTCAGCGTCCTTCGGGTTCATGAAGACCAACGCATCCGGCACTGCCCTGTACAGCTCGGGGACACGGCGCGTCATCGAACCGGAGTGCCAGTGCTCGAGCACGCGGCCGGTGGCGAGCCATAAGTCGTACTCGTTGTCAGGCGATTCGGGCGGCGGTTGATAAGGAAGAGCGAATATGACCGCCTTGCCGTCCGGCTTGCCGTAGAACTTCACGCCTTCACCCTGCTTCACGTACGGGTCGTAGCCCTCGCGGTAGCGCCACAGCGTTTCCTTGCCGTCGACCACCGGCCAGCGCAGGCCGCGCGCCTTGTGGTACGGGTCGAAGGGCGCAAGGTCGTGGGCGTGGCCGCGGCCGAACCTGGCGTACTCCTCGAACAGGCCTTTCTGCACGTAAAAGCCGAAGGCCTTCGATTCGTCATTCGAATAGCCCTTGATGGCGTGTTCATTCACCTTCCGCACTTCAGCCAGCGGGAACTGGTTGACCTGGCCGTTGGCATAGAGCACGTCGAACAGCGTCTTGCCGCGATGCTGGGGCATCTTGGCGAGCAGCTCCTCGGGCCACACTTCTTCTGTCTTGAAACGCTTGGAGAACTCGATGATCTGCCACAGGTCGGATTTCGCTTCGCCCGGCGCGTTCACCTGCTGGCGCCAGAACTGGGTGCGCCGCTCGGCGTTGCCGTAGGCACCTTCTTTTTCCATCCACATCGCAGCCGGCAGGATCAGATCGGCGGCGTGCGCGGTGACCGTCGGATACACGTCGGTGACCACCACAAAGTTCGCGGGATCGCGGAAGCCCGGATAACGATCCTGAGAGAGGTTGGGCCCGGCCTGCATGTTGTTCGTGCAGAAGGTCCAGAAGAAATTGAGATTGCGGTCCTTTAGCGCGCGGTCCATCGCCACGGCGTGGAAGCCGATCTGGCCGGGGATGGTGCCCGCGGGCAGCTTCCAGATCTGCTCGGCGGTTGCGCGGTGCTGCGGGTCGCGGGCAGCTTCCAGATCTGCTCGGCGGTTGCGCGGTGCTGCGGGT
>Ga0156016_121_pt2 | contig 14530 bp, 13 predicted proteins | sample RifCSPlowO2_02_FD_107670 | JGI IMG/M metagenome (GOLD analysis project Ga0156016, IMG submission 107670) | Acidobacteria bacterium RIFCSPLOWO2_02_FULL_64_15 | reverse complement strand
AGGGGGCTGGGGAACCCAAACGGTCGGTCCGATAGCCGCGCGAGCCGAGAAAATCGTCGACCTGACGGGCGAGCGCCTTGGCGCTGATTCCGGCTGGCGAGGGACGCGCCGGCTCAGCACCGGACTCAGCATCCGCTCGAGACGACCTCAGCCCCGCGGTGGTCGATCGGCTGACGGCCGGCGCAATCTCGTAGGCGAGCCGCTTGATGTTCAGTAGATGCTTCGGCGAGATGTTGTCCGATGTGATGTTCCCGCCGTAGCCGCCGCATCCGAGCGTCATCGCCGGATCGAGCCCCGTCGTCAGCCCGATCGAGCCGTGCGCGGTCGGCGTGTTGACGCAGATGCGAAACGCCGGCTTCTTCAAGCCGAACTCGAGGATCACCTGTTCGTTCCTCGAATGGATGGCCATGGTGTGGCCCATACCGCCGTACCGCAGAATCTGCTTACAGCGCTCGCAGCCTTCCCGCCAGTCCTTGACGACGTAGAAGGAAAGGACGGGGCAGAGCTTCTCGATCGACAGCGGGTAGTCGCGGCCCACACCGTCGAGCGGAGCGAGCAGCACACGCGTGTCTGCCGGCACGCTGATCCCGCACTTCTCCGCAATGAAGGTCGCGGCCTTGCCGACCAGCGCCGGGTTGGGCAGCCGCTGCGGCGTCACCAGCACGCGCGCGACCTCCGCCATCTCGGTCTTGTTCATGAAGTAGCCGCCCTGCAGCTCAAACTCGCGCCTGACCTCGTCGGCGATGGCCTCGTCGACGACGACGGAATTCTCCGACGAGCAGAGCACGCCGTTGTCGAAGGTCTTGCCGGTGACCACGTCACGAACCGCCTTCTTCACGTCGGCGGTTCGCTCGATGTACGCGGGCGCGTTGCCGGGGCCAACGCCGTAGGCGGGCTTGCCGGCGCTGTATGCCGCGCGGACCAGGCCCATGCCGCCGGTGGCCAGGATCACCGCCACATCGCGGTGCTTCATCAAGGCCTCGGTCCCCTCGAGGGTCACCGTCGTCATCCAGTTGATCGCCCCGGCTGGCGCGCCAGCCCGCCGCGCGGCTTCGTCCATGATCTCGGCGACGCGCGTGATGCACTTCACGGCGGCCGGGTGCGGACTGAGCACGATGCTGCACCGCGCCTTGATCGAGATCAGGATCTTGTAAATGGCTGTTGAGGTGGGGTTGGTCGACGGCACGACCGCGGCGACCACGCCGAAGGGCTCGGCAATCTCGACGACGCGCGTGTCCTCGTGTCGCGCGATGACGCCGACCGTCTTCATCGGCCGGATGAAGTGGTAGACCTTCTGAGCGCTGAAGAGGTTCTTCTGAACCTTGTCGGCGACCACGCCGTACCCGGTTTCATCGACGGCCAGCTGGGCGAGCGCCTGGGCGTGCGGCGTGACCGCGGCGGCCATCGCGTCGACGATCGCGTCGATCCGCTCCTGGTTGAGCTCGGCCAGCTCGAGCCACGCCTGTTTGGCCCGCTGCGCGAGCGCGCGTGCTTGGGCTATCGACGCGAGATCGCGATCGGTATTGGGAGGGACGGGTTCGGCCATCGCTGATCAAACACCAAGGACACGAAGGACACCAAGGACCGGAATAGGTTTTCCTTTGTGTCCTTGGTGTCCTTTGTGTTGAATCACATCAGGTAACCTTAGGGAGAATCCGTTCGACTTCGCTGTGCGGCCGCGGAATGACGTGGACCGAGACGAGCTCGCCCACGCGGCGGGCCGCCGCCGCCCCGGCGTCGGTCGCGGCTTTGACGGCGCCCACGTCGCCGCGGACCATCACCGTGACGTAGCCGGCGCCGATGTATTCCTTGCCGACGAGCGTGACGTTGGCGGCCTTGACCATCGCGTCGGCCGCTTCCACCGACCCGATGAGTCCCTTGGTTTCTATGAGTCCCAGAGCTTCTTGTGCCATTGTTCTGCCGCAGCTGCCGAGCCTTCTGTCCGGTGTCGAACTCTAACAGATTGCGCGACATTGCGCGAAACGACTCCCGTCCCTCTCTTCGGTGGCGCCGCGCCCAGCCTTTCTGATGGCCGCGCGGTCTAAGGGTTCTGAGGAGACGCGAGTTAAAGTTGCTATAATCGAATGCCGATAATGTCCTTACTGACAATCTCTTGCGGGTAATCCCGGTAGCCACTTAGGGGCGTCTGAACGTGGAATTCCGCTGCCGCCTGGCGTCACCTCGCGGCGAAATCGTCGAATCGGTCTACGTGGCCGACACGGAAGCGACGCTGCGTCGCGAACTGGAGGACAAGGGCCTGTTGCTCTTGTCGCTGCAGCCGAAAGGCGCGATTGCGGGCTTGTCGATTCGGCGGCCGCGGTCGAGCCGCGTCAGCACGCCGGAGTTTCTGGTCTTCAATCAGGAGTTGGCAACCTTGCTCAAAGCGGGGATGCCACTCGTGCAGTCGCTCGATTTGCTGAAACGCCGCGTGACGTCACCACGGTTCCGCTCGGTGCTCGACGCCGTGCACGCACAGGTCCGTTCGGGCACGGCGCTCTCTGACGCCTTTGCCGCACAGGGGGACCTGTTCCCACGGGTCTACACGGCGTCGCTCCTGGCGGGCGAGCGGAGCGGCAGCCTGGACGCCATGCTGCGACGGTACGTCGAGTACACGAAGGTCATCGCGACGGTCAAACGCAAGACGGTCTCGGCGCTCGTGTATCCCGCGATCCTGATTGTGCTGGCACTCGCGCTGGTGTCGATCATCGTGCTCAGGGTCGTGCCCGCGTTCTCGGACTTCTACCGCAGCTTCGGCGCCGACCTGCCGATCGTGACCCGCCTCATCGTGGAGTTCTCGACCTTCGTCCGCGAACAGTTTTTGCTCCTCCTGGTGGCGCTCGTTGCCGGCATCGCCGCGCTGGTCGCCTGGGGAGGCCAAACCGGATACAAGGCCCGCCTCGATCGGTTGATCCTTCGAGTGCCTGTGGTCGGCCAGGTCGCGCGGAAGTTCTCCACCTCGCAGATGGCGCGCACACTCGCGACGCTGCTCGGCGGCGGCCTGCCGCTCGTCAACGCCCTCGACATCGCCGCCAAGTCGATCGGCAATCAGTACATGGCGGGCCAGCTCGACATCGTGAGTGCGCGCGTGCGCGAGGGCAGCTCGCTGGCCGCCGCGCTCGAGGCGCGCGGCGTCTTTCCCGACGTCGCGGTGAAGATGACCGAGGTGGGCGAATCGACGGGCGCGCTGCAGGACATGCTGAACACGGTGGCCGACTTCTACGACGAGGAGATCGCCACGCATATGGAGCGGTTCATCACGCTGGTCGAGCCGGTGCTGCTCGTCGCCATGGGCATCGTCATCGCCGGGTTGCTGCTGGCGCTCTACATGCCACTCTTCCAGTTGAGCTCGGTACTGTCCCGGTAGCGTCCATGGCCATCGACATCAAGAGCGCCGCCGCCCACCTGCACCCCGAGCCGCCCGAGATCGGACTGGTCAGCGAGATCGATCGACCCGCCGAAATCGAGCAGGCGCGCCGGCTCGCCGAGCGCTATCGCCTCGAGTTCGTCGACATGGATACGTTCCGGATCGATCAGGAACTGTTCCGATCGATTCCGGCAGACCTGATGCTGCGCTACGGCTTCGTGCCGTGCCGCCGCGACGGCAAGACGCTCGAGATCGTCGTCTCCGACCCGACCGACCTGCCGATGATCGACGAGCTGGCGGTCCTGCTGTCGGCACCTATTAAGGTGGCGGTCGGCTCTCGCTCGGCCATCGAATCGATCCTGAAGAAGAGCGAGAGCAGCCAGCGCGTCCTGGAGGACGCCACCGAGAGCTTTCAGCTGCAGCTGCTCAAGGAAGAAGAGAACGGCGACGACAGCCTGACAGTCGAGCGGCTGACAAGCGACATCAGCCCGGTGATCCGGCTGGTGGACTCGACGATCTACACGGCGATTCAGCGGCGGGCGAGCGACATTCACATCGAGACGCAGGACGATGCGGTGCACGTGAAATACCGCATCGACGGCGTGCTGCAGCCCGCCATGCGGCCGATCGCCAAGCAGTTCCACAGCTCGATCGTCTCGCGCATCAAAGTCATGGCCGAGCTCGACATCGCGGAAAAGCGGGTGCCGCAGGACGGCCGCTTCAAGCTGCGCATGCCGGGGAAGACGATCGATTTCCGCGTGTCGATCATGCCGAGCGTGCACGGCGAGGACGCCGTCATCCGCATCCTCGACAAGGAATCGATCAGCGAGCAGTTCACCGAGCTCCGGCTCGACATCCTCGGATTTCCCGACGCCGAGCTGAAACGCTTCCGGAAGTACATTGCCGAACCGTACGGGATGGTCCTGGTGACCGGGCCGACCGGCAGCGGCAAGACCACGACGCTCTACGCGGCGCTCTCTGAGATCAAGTCGGCCGAGGACAAGATCATCACCATCGAAGACCCGGTCGAGTACCAGCTCAATGGGATCACCCAGATCCCGATCAACGAGAAGAAGGGCCTGACGTTCGCCCGGGGCCTGCGCTCGATCCTGCGGCACGATCCAGACAAGATCATGGTCGGCGAGATTCGCGACGCCGAGACGGCGCAGATCGCGATCAACTCGGCACTCACCGGCCATCTGGTGTTCACCACGGTCCACGCGAACAACGTGCTCGACGTCCTCGGACGGTTTCTGAATATGGGCGTGGAGGCCTATCAGTTCGTGTCGGCGCTCAACTGCGTCCTTGCCCAGCGGCTCGTCCGCACGATCTGCCACCACTGCCGGCGGCCCACCAAGGTGTCGCGCACGATGCTCGAAGAATCGGGCCTCGATCCCGCGATCGAGCGGACGCAGACGTTTTACGAGGGCATTGGCTGCATCGAGTGCGGCGGTACCGGCTACAAGGGACGAACCGCCATCTGCGAGCTGCTGGACCTGAGCGACCACATCCGCGAGATGATTCTCGATAAGCGGTCGACCTCCGAGATCAAGAAGGCGGCGCGCGAGGAGGGGATGCGGTTCCTGCGCGAATCGGCCGTCGAGCGGGTGATGCAGGGCATCACCACGCTGCGTGAAATCAACAAGGTCACATTCGTCGAATGAGCCTGCTGTCTTCGCTTCGCGACGCGCCGCCGCCCCCTGTCGCGGTCGAGATCGCCCCCACTCACGTGTCGGGCGCCGCCCTCGACTGGCGCGGTGGGGCACCCTTGGTCGCCGCGCACGCGAGCGAGGCGCTCGCCGCGGGGGCGCTGGTGTCGTCGCTGACAGTGGCCAATGTTCACAATCGCCCCGCCGTGGCCGGCGCGCTCTCACGCGTGCTCAGCCACCTCGGCCGCCCACGCCGCATCGGCCTCATCGTCCCCGATCTGGTCGCCAAGGTCTCGATCGTGAAGTTCGAACAGGTGCCCCCACGGGCGCAGGATCTCGACCAGCTCGTGCGCTGGCAGGTGCGCAAGACGGCGCCATTTGCCATTGAAGACGCGCAGGTCGCGTACGTCGCCGGCCAGCGCGCCCCGGACGGACAGGAGTTCGTCGTGTCGCTGGCGCGGCGCGAGATCGTCGAAGAGTACGAGCGGCTGGCCGCCGACGCAGGCGCGCACGCCGGCATCGTCGATCTCGCGACCTTCAACGTTGTCAACGCCGTCCTGGCGGGCTCGCCGCCCTTGGCGACGACGGGAGACTGGCTGCTCGTCAACGTGGCGGCCGACTACGCGACGATTGCCATTCTGCGCGGGCCGCATCTCATCTTCTTCCGTAATCGTGCGACCGACACCGACGGGACGCTCGGCGACCTCGTGCACCAGACAGCGATGTACTACGAGGACCGGCTGAAGGGCGCAGGCTTCGCTCGCGTGCTGCTTGCCGGTGGCGCCAGCGGGCGCGACACTGGCCCTGGCAGCGCGGTTGAGCCAATGGAGAATGTCCGGCGCAGTTTGGAGCACCGCCTGGCCACAACGGTCCAGACGATCGACCCTCGTGCCGCGGCGGCCTTGACGGACCGCATCACGGCAGGGCCGGCACTGCTCGACACGTTAACGCCGCTCGTCGGGCTTCTGTTGCGCGGACGTGAGGCAAGCGTTGTCTAAGCGGAAAGTCGTTGCGTCGTGAATAAATGATTCGCAACAACCTGGCCACGCGGCCCTTCTACAACGAGCGCGCGCTCCAGGCGTGGCTGCTCGCGATCGCGCTGGCGACGGCCGCCGCGACCGTGTTCAACGTCGTCTGGGTCGTTCGCTACACTCGCAGCGACACCGAACTGGCGGCTCAGGCCGCTCGCGACGAGGCGAGCGCGGCCGAGGCGCGCAGCCAGACCGCGCGTCTGCTCGCGAGCGCCGACGCGCGCCAGCTCGAGTACTCCGCAGCCGAAGCGCAGCAGGCCAACGAACTGATCGACCGGCGGACGTTCTCGTGGACCGGGCTGTTCAATCAGTTCCAGACGACGCTTCCCGACGACGTGCGGATCGCGGCCGTGCGGCCGAAGCTCGACCCCAGGCGCGGCATTGTGCTCACGGTCAGCGTCGTCGCCCGGAGCGTCGAGGACGTCGACCAGTTCATGCGACGGCTCGACGGCACGGGCGTGTTCGCCGACGTGCTGTCGATCGACGAGCGCTTCGACGACCAGGGGCTGCTCCAGGCCTCGCTTGAAACCACCTACGTCCCGTCCGAGACGGCTGCCGGCGGCGGGCGAGGCAAACGGCCATGACGCTCGTGAAACGGATCCTGGTCGAAAAGCGTTCGCTCATCGTCGGGCTTGGGCTGGCGATGGCTGTCAACGCCGCCATGTACGGGCTCGTCGTGCGACCGCTCGGGGTGAGATCGACCGGTGCCGCCCGCAGGGCCGAAGCGGCGGGGCTTGCGCTGCAGACGGCCGAGCGCAGCTTGGCGGCTGCCAACGCCCTGGTCGAGGGCAAAGCGCAGGCGGACGAAGATCTCTCGACGTTCTACGACAAGGTCCTGCCTGCCGGTCTCTCGGCCGCGCGGCGCTTGACCTATGCGACGCTGCCCGCACTGGCGCGCCGGGCCAACGTGCGGTACCTGCAGAGCCAGACCAGCATCGATGCCACGCTCAAGAGCCAGCGGCTCGGGCATCTCCGGATCCAGATGGCGCTGCAAGGCGAGTGGGACGACGTCAGGCGCTTCATCTACGAGCTGGAGGCGGCGCCCTCGTTTGTCATCATTGACGACGTGACGCTCGCCCAGACCGATCCGGGGGAGCCGCTCACGCTCACGCTTGACCTGTCCACGTATTATCGGTTGGGCACCAATGGCGGCTGACACCACTCGCATCGCTCACAGGGGCCGGCGGCAGATCCTGCTCGGCGTGCTTGTCGGCGTCGCGGCGCTGGTCGCATACCAGGTCGCCTGGCCACGACCTTCTGCCGAGCCCCCTTCTTCATCCAGCGACAGGGCGGCGGCCGCGCGGACAGAGCGTGCGGCGCTTGCCCCTTCGGCTTCGCCCACCGTGCAACTGCACGCGCTTCAGGCGACCCGGCCCAAGCCGCTCGGACGCGATCGCAACTTGTTCCGCTTCAAGCCCAAGCCGCCGCCACCACCGCCACCCGTCGTGCGGGCGCCGGTCGCTCCACCACCGTTGGCGGCCGAGCAGCCACCTCCGCCACCGCGACTGCCGCCGATCACGTACCGGTTCATCGGCATCGTGGAAGCGCCGGAGCGGGCGCAGAGGATTGCCGTGCTGACCGATGGCGTGGGCCCCCCCCTTCGCGGCCGCGAGGGTGACCTCGTCGAGGGTCGCTATCGTATTCTGCGCATCGGCAGCGACACGATCGAGATGGCGTACGCAGACGGGCGCGGGCGGCAGACGATCAGACTTACAGGATCGTGAATTGTTGATTGTTGGTTGTTGATTGCGGATTTCAGAACACAGAGCGCCACATTCGATGTTGCGATGTTGCGGATTGCAGATGTGAGGTTCCCAGTGATCAGACGGCTGAACGGACCAGGGTTCCTGCTCGTTGCAGCGATCGTCGCCGGAGGATGCGCGACGGGTGCCGGCAGGGCCTTCAAGCAGGGTGACGCCGCGACGCGGGCCGGCAACCTCGACGAAGCGATTGTCGCGTACCGCAGCGCCGTGCAGACCGAGCCCAATAACGCCGAATACCGCGTCGCGCTGCAGCGGTCGATGCTGGCGGCCTCGCGCGCCCATCTGGCACGGGCTCAGCAGTTCGAGAGCCAGGATCAGATCGAGGCAGCGGTGGGCGAGTACCGGCTGGCGTCCGAATACGATCCCAGCAACCGGATGGCGCTTGCCAAGGTCGCGACGCTCGAGCGGGCGGTTCGCGAACGCGCGGAGGCGGCCCGGCCTCGGCCGGCGATTCAGGACGCGCGCGCTCGGGCGCGGGCGGCGACCGCCCCGCCCATCCTCAACCCTGCGTCGCGCGAGCCGCTCAACCTCCGGTTTCCCAATGCAAGCCGCAGGGACGTGCTGACGTTCATTGCGATGGCGACCGGGATCAACATCACCTACGACCGCGACGTGACGGACGCCGCCACCACGGTTCAGCTCGAGGGTGTGACGCTCGAACAGGCGCTCAATCAGATCATGGCGATGAATCAGCTCGCCTACAAGGTGATCAGCGAGCGCTCGATCTTCGTCTTCAACGACACGGCGGCGAAACATCAGCAGCATGACGAGCAGGTCGTCCAGACGTTTTATCTGTCGCACGCCAATCCGACCGAGGTGTCGCAGGTGCTCAGCACGATCGTTCGTGTGGCGGGGATGGCCGTCGTTCCGAGAATCGCCGTCAACGCCACCACCAACACGATCACCGTCGGTGCCACATCGCCGGTCATGCAGATCATTGAACGGATCATCTCCCAGCACGATAAGCCGCGCGCCGAGATTGTGGTCGACGTCGAGATCCTCGAGGTCGATCGGTCCCGCGCGAGGAGCTACGGTCTAAACCTGTCCGAGTACGCGCTTGGCGCCGTCTTCTCGCCCAGTGAGGCGCCGGCCGGCACCACGACCACGACCGGCGCGGGAGCCGGGGCCTCGACGACCACGACCCGATCGACGCCGCCAAGCGCCGTGCAGTCGCCGGCGGCGATCAACCTGAGCGCGTTCGGCAGAGCCAGCACCGGCGACCTCTATCTGGCCATCCCCACCGCCATCGTACGGTTTCTCGAAACCGACACGCGGACGCGCGTGCTGGCCAAGCCGCAGCTGCGCGGCGCGGAGGGGACGAAGCTCTCGCTGAAGCTCGGCCAGCAGATCCCGGTCATCTCCACCAGTTACACGCCCATTGCGACCGGCGGCGCCGGCGTCAACCCGCTCAGCTCGTATCAGTACAGAGACGTCGGCGTGAACGTCGACATGACGCCGCGTGTGACGCTCGAGGGCGACATCGTGCTCGACATCACACTGGAAGACAGCGCGCCCGGGGGCGACAAGATCGTCGCGGGCGTCACCGTGCCGTCCTTCGTCAACCGCGCCGTGACGACTCGCCTGCGGCTCCGAGACGGCGAATCGAACCTGCTGGCCGGGCTGCTCCAGCAGACCGAATCGCGTACCACCCAGGGGTTTCCGGGCACGATTCACGTACCGATTCTCAGGCACCTCTTCGCGGGCAACAACACGTCGAGCGAGCAGACCGAGATTGTCATGCTGCTGACCCCGCACGTCGTGCGTACGAGCGAAATCACCGAAGAGGATCTGAGGCCCATTTTCATCGGGTCGCAGCAGAACCTCGGCCTTGGCGGCCCGCCGCCGCTCATCGCCGCACCGGAGCCGGGCGACGCCACGCCCCTACCGCCCGCACCAGCCCCTGGCGTCCCAACGCCCACGCCGCCCCCGACGGGCACCGGGACGGGCTTGTTCCCCGGCCCCGGCGGCACGGTCGTGACAGCGCCCCCAGGCTCGTCGCCGGTGCCGGGCACCGTGCTTGTGACCCCGGTCCCGGCAGCGCCAGCGCCGAGCGCAGCGAATCGGCCCGGTGGTGAAGCGCCGCCGGCGCCCACAGCGCCACCGCCTTCGGCGGCGCCGCCGGTCACGCAGATCGAGCCACCCACCACCTCGCCGGGCGTCGGCATGGCGCAGGTCATCACGTCTCCGCCGGGCACGGCGTTCCGCGTCGGCGGAGGGCCGTACACGGTGCCCGTGTCCATCACCAACGCGACACGGCTCTCGACGATCACGATCACGCTCATGTTCGATCCGACCAAGCTGCGAGTCCGAGCGGTGCAGGAGGGGAGCTTCATGCGGGCCGGCGCCGTCACCACGACGTTCGGTCAGCAGGTCGACACCGCGGCCGGCCGGATTGACATCGCGGTGGCGCGCGCGGCCGACGCGACGGGCGCCTCGGGCACCGGCCTTCTGGCGGCCGTGCTCTTCGACGCGGTCGCCCCTGGAACGGTGACCCTCATTGTGAGCGGCGCGGCCGCAGGGCCCGGCGGGACGCCGATGGGCTTACAGTTCCGCCCCGTCACGATTGCGGTGCAACCGTAGGAACTGAACCGTGAGAGGGGCCAGCCACCAGCCACCAGTCACCGCACGTGGCTATACGTTCGTCGAGCTGGTCGTGGTCTCGACCATCATCTTGATTCTGGCGTCGGCCATCATGCCGCTCGCGAGAGTGACCGCGACCCGCCAGCGGGAGGCGGAGCTGCGGCGGGCGCTGCGCGAGATCCGGACGGCCATCGACAAATTCAAAGACGCGGCCGATGCGGGCCAGATTGGATCGCTTGACATCCAGGCGGGGAGCGAAGGCTACCCGCCGGATCTCGAGGCGCTCGTCGGGGGCGTGGTGGCCGCCAATGACGCCACCGGGCGCAAGCTCAAGTTTCTCCGTCACGTCCCCGTCGATCCGATGACGCGTTCGACAGACTGGGGGATGCGGTCGTACCAAGACGACCCGGACAGCGCGCGCTGGGGCGGTCAGAACGTCTTCGACGTGTTTACGACAGCCACCGCGACAGCGCTCGATGGAACGAAGTACAAGGACTGGTGAATGGTGTGACGCGAGAATCCAAGCGCCCTCAGGCCGGCTTTACGCTGATCGAGTTGCTCGTGGTGCTCTCGCTCATCCTCATTCTGTCGACCATCGGGCTGACGCAGTACCGGACGAGTATCATTCATGCGAACGAAGCCGTCCTCAGAGAAGATCTGTTTCGAATGCGGGACGCCATCGATCAGCACTACGCGGACAAGGGCCAGTATCCGGGAGGACTGACCGAGCTCGTCAGCGCGGGCTACATGCGGAGTGTGCCAGTCGATCCGGTCACCAAGAGCGCCGACTCGTGGCAAACCATCCCCTCGGAGCCGGATCCCAACAATCCGACTGCGCCGACCGGCGTCTTCGACGTCAAGAGTGGGTCCGACGGGACCGCCCTCGACGGCACCAAGTACGCTGATTGGTGATGATCTAGTGGCTGGTGAAGCGCCTGCGGCCATACCGAGCCGAGGACATGCGAATCCGAGGCGAGGCATCGGCGTCAGTTCGCGCTGGGGGTGGGGCCCCAGCGCCCGTGAAGAATGATGACCAATTGCCGTGATTCCGCGAAAGCTGCCGAGCGCGGTTACGCGATGGCCGCGCTGCTCGTGGCGATGAACATCATGGCCATCATGATGACCGTCGCGATGCCGGTGTGGCGGCAGCTGGCACAGCGCGAAAAGGAAGAAGAGCTCATCTTCCGCGGACAGCAGTACGCCCGCGCGGTTGGCCTGTACGAGCGCAAGTACGCAAACGCGCCGCCGCCGAGCATCGACGTCCTGGTCGAGCAGCGCTTCCTCCGCAAGAAGTACAAAGACCCAGTCACGAACGACGATTTCGTGCCGATCACAGCCGTTCAGGCTGCCGCAGCCACCTCACAACCTGGAACCACCGGACGCGTTGGCGGGACCGCCCGGCAACCTGGGGCTCCAGCGGGGGCGGCCACGACGCGTTCTAGCGCTGCGCAGGGCGGCATCACCGGCGTCACGAGCAAGAGCAGCGCCCAGTCGATCCGCGTCTATAACGGCCGCTCGCGTTACAACGAATGGACCTTTGTGTACGCGCCGCCGGCCCCAACGCCGGGCGCCGGCGGGGGGCCTGGGACCGCCACGCCCGGTCAGCGAGGCCAGCCGCAGCGTGGTCAACAAGGACAGTCAGGCAGAGCAGGGGGAGCGGGCAGTCCCTTCGGCCCCGGGGGCCGCGGGGGAGCGGATGGTCGTGGTGGACCCGGCCGCGGCGGACCAGCCGGTCAGCCTGGGACTGGCGGCCGCGGTGGTGCCGTTGGCAATCCTTTCGAGATTCCCCCAACACCGAGGCCTGGACGATGACTGCGAAAGTCTCGAGTCTCAAGTCTGCAAGGCTTCACGTTCACACTTGAGACTTTCAGAGATCCCCCAAAGCGTCGTGAAACGCGCGCCTCACCACCTGCATTTCGTCGGGTGATAGGCCGCCGCAGGCGCGGTTTGTGAGCAGCACGAAATAGCGATCTCGTCCCGGGTCGATCCACAACGATGTGCCCGTAAAGCCGGTGTGGCCGAACGCCGCCGCCGACATCCTGGTACCACACGAGGAAGTCGCGAGCATCGTGTCCCATCCGAGCGCGCGCGAGCTGCCGGGCACGGCGCCCTTGGTCGTGAAACGCGCCACCGACTCCGGCGAGAAGGGAAGGGGCACGTCGCGACCGCCTCGTGCCGCGCCAAGCACCAGATGCGCAAAGCGGCCGACGGCCGGCGCCGTGCCGAACAGACCCGCGTGGCCGGCGACGCCGCCAAGCGCCGCCGCGTACTGATCGTGCACCTCGCCCACAAGCGATCGTCCTCGCCGCGGATCGTCGTCAAGGGGCAGCGTCGGCGCCGCCCGGCGCCTAGCGGCCGCCGGCAGCTCGAATGACAGATCCCCGTCTGTCTCGCCCTCGTACGTCTCACCCTCGTACGTCTCACCCTCGTACGTCTCACCCTCGTACGTCTCACCCTCGTACGTAGTGTCCGGCTTCAGCCGGACCTTAATCCGGCCGAACAACTCGCTCAGCGACGCCTCGCCACGATCCGCCGCGAGGAACCCGAGCAGCATGAATCCCAGGTCGCTGTAGATCGACCGCGTCCGCGGCGCGTACTCGAGCGGCATCCGGCAGATGTCGTGCTCGAACTCGCGTCGGCCTCGTGGAGGCGCATCAACGAGCCGTGCCGCGAGTCCCGACGCGTGTTCCAGCAGGTCACGCACCATGACCTGATCGCGGTCGGCAGCACGCCACTCGGCGAAGCACGATCGAACGGTGGTGTCGAGGCCGACACGGCCGGCGCGCACCAGGTCCATCATGACGGTCGTCGTGACGATGACCTTGGTCAACGAGGCGAGGTCGAACGGCGTGTCGAGTGCGGATTCAGGCGATCCGGCGTCAAACGTCAGTGTCCCGAGCGCGTCGCGCCACAGGGGTCCGGTGGACGCACCGACCTCGAGAGCCGCCGCGGGGAAGACGCGGTCGGCGATCGCTCGTTCGACAACGCCCCGCGCTCGGTCGAAGGGTAGCATTCAGGAGCGTTTCATCCGACCTTCAGCAACTCTTTCAGCCGCCCTTCGAGGTCCTCCCCGATGGCGTCGCGGACGAAATCGTGCGCACGGCGGAGGCGCGAGAGCGCCTGCACATAGGTCAGGCCGGACTTCTGCATGACAATCGCGGCTTTGACGTTCCAGTGGGCGCGCCTCAGCAGCACGTCGACGGCCCCATCGTCGAGTCCGGTGACAATGGTGAGAATCCGGCGCGCGCGATCGCGCCGCTTGTCGGCCCCCATCTGCACGTCCACCATCAGGTTGCCGTAGGTCTTGCCGATGCGAACCATCGCGCCGGTCGTCAGCATGTTGAGGACGATCTTCGTGGCGGTTCCCGCCTTGAGTCGCGTCGATCCGGCAATCACCTCTGGCCCGACGGCCGGAGCAATCGTCAGATCGACGAAGGTCTGCAGCTCCGTGCTCGGGTCGCAGGTAATGAAGATGATCTTCGACCCGGCCCGCCGCGCTCGCGTCAGGGCGCCCCGTACGAACGACGTCATGCCGCTGGCCGAGACGCCGATCACAATGTCGTTTCTGGCCGGCCGCACCCGCGTGATCGCGCGCGCGCCTTCTTCGTAGTTGTCCTCGATGCCTTCCTTGGGCCGCAGGAACGCGTTCTTGCCGCCGGCCATCACCGCCTGGACGAGATCGGAGCTCGTCCCAAAGGTGGGCGGCATTTCAGCCGATTCGAGCACGCCGAGCCGACCGCTCGTGCCGGCCCCCACGAAGACGACTCGGCCGCCCTTGCGCAGCGCCTCAGTGATGATATCGACGCCGACGGCAATCCGCTCTTTCTCCCGCTGCACGGCGGTGAGCATATTGCGGTCTTCGGTCAGCATCTCTTCGACGATGTCGGCCGCCGACAGCTTGTCGAGGGCGAGCGTAGCCGGGTTGATGGCTTCAGTGGGCAGGGATTGCCACTTCGAACGTGCGGGCATGGTGACGACCTCACGAGCAAACCGCGCATACTATCATAGAGACAGTCTACAGTCGGCAGCAAATGGTCCGCGGTCAAATGGCCACGGGCTCGCAGGCTGAAGCCTGGCGACTGGAGACTGCCGACGGGAGACTGCCGACTGACGACTGTCATTGACGCGTTTCTCGACCACCTC
>Ga0156016_122_pt1 | contig 14580 bp, 13 predicted proteins | sample RifCSPlowO2_02_FD_107670 | JGI IMG/M metagenome (GOLD analysis project Ga0156016, IMG submission 107670) | Acidobacteria bacterium RIFCSPLOWO2_02_FULL_64_15 | reverse complement strand
CCTGACGCGCTTCGCGGCGTAGACCGCTCGCGCGCTTCCAAAACAGAACGTCACCGACTCTACCACCCTTGACGGCGGTTGAGACGCTCGTGGCAGCGAAAACAATGCATGACATAACATAGATGTCGCGTGATCGACGTCACACCGCTCGTCGGGCGCCACGACTTCGGGCGCTTCATCGACTACGCGTATACACGGAACAGCGGCGATCCTCACTGGATTCCGCCGCTCCGTCTCGCCGAGCGCGAACGTCTCTCGCCCAGGCACAACCCCTTCTTTGCTCATGCCGCCGTTGAGCTGCTGCTCGCGCGGCGTGACGGCCGCATCGTCGGGCGTGTCGCCGCCATCGACGATCGCCGGCACAACGAGGTGCACCGCGACAACGTTGCCATGTTCGGTTTCTTCGAAGCCGACGATAAACCCGCCGCCCAGGCGCTGCTGGCCGCGGTGGAGGCCTGGGCGAACCGGCGCGGGCGCACGCACGTGCGCGGCCCGATCAACCCATCCCTCAACGAGAGCGCGGGGCTGCTGGTGGAAGGCTTCGACACCGACCCCATGGTGATGATGCCGCACAACCCACCTGAGTACGGCGAATACGTCGAGTCGGCCGGCTATCGAAAGATCAAGGACCTCTTCGCGTGGTTGTACTCCATCGACGCCGAGGTGCCGCCCGTTGTCGCGAAGCTTGCGACCCGCGTGCGCGACCGCGAGGGTATCCTCGTCCGACCGCTGCAGCTCGCCGAGTTCGAGCGCGAGGTCGAGCGGTTGCGCGAGATCTACTGCGGCGCGTGGGAGCAGAACTGGGGCTTCGTGGCGCCGACGCCCGAAGAGTTCCGCCGGATCGCCAACGAGATGAAACAGATCTTCGATGCGCGCTGCGCCGTCTGCGCCGAGGTCAAGGGACGGCCGGTCGCGTGCGCCATCGCCGTTCCAGACATCAACCAGGCGCTCAAAGGAACAAGGGGCCGACTGTTTCCTCTCGGACTCATTCGATTGCTCGGCCGCAAGCGGATCGTCGATCAGGCTCGACTCCTGCTGTTCGGCGTGCTGGCGGAGTATCGCAGCCTCGGCCTCTACCCGCTCCTGCTCTTCGAGCTTCACCGCCAGATGAAGGACACACGATATCGGCGTGTGGAGTTCTCCTGGGTCCTGGAGGACAATCGCGACATCAACCAGCCTGCCGAAATGGCCGGGGCGCGCCGCTACAAGACGTATCGCATCTATCAGAAGGCCCTGGCCTGAGCCGCTGCGATTGCCGTCGAGGATGGGTTCGTTGTATGGTGACCGTATGGCACGACTGATTTCGACGACGGTGCGCCTGGATGAAGCGGATGTGCGGGCCCTCAAGCGCGCACGGGCGGCCGGGCATTCCGCCTCCGAGCTCGTTCGCAAAGGGCTGCGCGTTGTGGCCTCACGGTACTACTCCGGACGCCGTCCGCCCTCGACACGTCTCTTTGAATCCACCGATGTGAAGCTGGGGGACGAGTCCGAGCTGTTTCGGGACCTCGACGGTTGATTCCTCCAGTCGTTGCGGACACCGGCGGCCTGCTCCGAGCGCTCGCCCGCACGGCCGACGATGCACCGAGCTTCCCGTCCTACGAGACGGTCTTGACCTCCGCGAGCCGCGTCATCGTGCCCGGCCTCGTGCTCGCCGAAATCGATTACTTCCTTCGAGAGGATCGCGCCGCCATGCGCCGGCTGGTCGCCGAGATCTTCGACCCGGGCACGCGGTACGAATACGAGTTGCCCGTCCCATCCGACATCGCCCGCGCCCTTGAGCTCGACGCCAAGTTCAGCGATCTGAGCTTGGGACTGGTTGATGGGACGGTCGCCGCAGTCGCCCAACGTCGTCAGGTCTATCGAGTGCTGACAACGGATCGACGCGATTTCAGCGCGCTGCGCATCGGGCCGCGCCTCACGCGCGCGCTCGACCTGCTCCCATGATCCGGCGCGTTGCGGTGACCGGCGCGACAGGGTTTATCGGCCGTCACCTGACGGCGCACCTCGTCGAGCAGGGCGTCGACGTGCGCGCCATCGTCCGCGCGCGTTCCGCGCATGCCGCACCTCCTGGCGGGACCATCGTCCAGGCGCCACTCGCAACGTCCGCACTGACTGAGGCTTTTGCCGGCGTCGATGCCGTCGTGCATCTCGCCGGCGTTGTCTCCACCGTACGCGAGCGCGAATACGTCGAGGTCAACGCCGTTGGAACCGAGGCCGTCGGCGCAGCCGCCCGCGCAGTCGGCGCCCGCCTGATCTACGTCTCGAGCCTCGCCGCGGCCGGGTCGGCATCGCCGGCCGCACCGCGGCGTGAGGACGACCTGTCAGCGCCGCTGACGCCGTACGGCCGGAGCAAGCTCGAAGGCGAACAGCGCATTTCCGCGATCGAGGGCCTGCAGTGGACGATTCTCCGGCCGTCGGTCGTGTACGGCCCCGGCGACCGGGCGATGCTGCCGCTGTTTCGCTTTGCGCGGCTGGGCGTGATGCCGCTCGTCGGCCGGCGCGATGCCGCGTATACCTTTATTTACATCCACGACGTGGTCCGCGCGATCGACGCGGCGCTCGACGCGCCGGCTCTTCAGGACACCGTCTTTGTCGGCCACCCACTACCCGTGACAGCTCGCGATCTCCTGACACGTATTCAAGCGGCGCTCGGCGGTTCTGCCCTGACGATTCCAATCCCGAGTGTCATCACCAGCCTCGCCGCCATAGCCGGAGAAGCCGCGGGCCAGGTCGTCGGCCGGCCGATGCTGCTCAATCGATGGCGCCACGCGGAGTTGTCAGCAGAGGGCTTCGTCTGCTGCGTCGATCGTCTGCGCGATCGCCTCGGGATCGTCGCCCAGGTAGAGCTTCAACAGGGGCTCGACGAAACAGCACGGTGGTACAGAGCGCAAGGATGGTTGTAGGTGCGTAGGTGCTACCCCTATGCACCTTAGAACCGAAGCACCAACGCACCGACTCGATTCAGGAGACTGCGACGCGCGTGGCACCCAGCTCGGCGCCGACGCGAGCCAGGATATCGAGAGCGCGCGCGATCTGTTCGGGCGTGTGCGCCGCCGAGCAGCTCGCCCGCAGGACGCACTGGTCCTTCGGGCAGCCGGGCGGCACGATCAGGTTGACGTACAGACCTTCCTGCAGCAGCCGCTGCCAGAGCGCCATCGTCTTGTCTTCGTCGCCCGTGAGGATGGGGACGATCGGCGACTCGGTCTCGCCAATCACGTAGCCGCGCTCCTGCAGCCCCTGACGCAGCCGCCGGACATTGGACCACAGCTGCTCGCGCAGCTCAGGGTGTTCCCGCACGACGCGGATTGCGGCCCGGACGCCGGCAATGTTTGACGGCGATCCTGAGGCCGTGAAGACGTACGCCCGCGCGAGGAAGTGCAGCGCCCGCAACTCGGGATGATCGGACACGCAGACGCCGCCGATGCCGGCCAGGGACTTCGAAAACGTGGCGACCAGGAAGTCCACGCGATCGAGCACCCCCTGTGCCTCAGCGCACCCGAGACCGGTTGGGCCGTAGGTGCCGAGCGAATGCGCTTCATCGACCAGCAGATACGCGCCGTACTGGCGGCACACGTCGGCAATCTCGCGGAGCGGCGCCACGTCGCCGCGAATCGAGTACAGCCCTTCGACGACGACCAGCCGGTTCCGCTCGCCCTTCGGCAACCGCTCGAGCTTCTTCTGGAGACTGTCTGGCGAGTTGTGGCGGAATCCGATGACCTGCGACGCCGTCTGACGCGTCGCGTCGTAGATGCTGGCGTGGCTGTCGGCATCAATCAGGATGACGTCGTCTTTCCCGCACAGCCCGCCGATGAGCGACAGATTGGCCTGATAGCCGGTGCTGAAGATGATGGCGTGGCGTTTGCCGGACCACTCGGCAAACTCCCGCTCGAGCGATTCGTGCAGGGCCAGGGTGCCGTTGGCCGTCCGCGACCCCGTGGTTCCGGCGCCATACTCGGAGATGGCGGCGCGGGCCGCTTCGACCACTGCCGGATGGAGCGTGAGGCCGAGATAGTTGTTCGACCCGAACATCAGCGTCGGCCGGCCGGAGATGACGACCTCGCAGGGACCGAGCACGCGGTCGATGACCGTGACACCGGGTACGGCAAACCCGGGCGCGAAGCTCGCGAGCCGCTGTTCAATTACTCGTAGCTTCTCGAGCAAGTCCATCCACTCTCCATTACGCGGGCAGCTCGGCCTTGTCGGCCGCTTCGCCGACCAGCACGCCGCGCTCGTATCGCGCCTTGGTCGCCGCGCGCTGCACCTTTCCGCTCGTCGTCCGCCCTATTGTTCCGCTCGGCACCGACACCACGTCATCGACGTACAGGCCAAAACTTTCGCCAACTCGCCGCCGGATGGCCTCGGCCAACGCCACGGCGCCCACCGTGCCACTCGGTTCGGCGACAATCACCACGCGATCGGATGCCCCCTGTTGGGTCGTGCCAAACGCCACCACCCGGCCCCGGCGGATCCCCGCCAGTTCAGCGACCGCCCATTCCAGATCCTGCGGGTGGTACTTGCGACCGTTGACGATGATGACGTCTTTCGCGCGGCCGCAGACAAACAGCTCGCCGCCCGACAGATAGCCCAGGTCTCCGGTGTACAACCACCCGTCTTTCAGTGTCTCGGCGGTCAGCGCGGGTTCTTGATAGTAACCCAGCATGACCGACGGACCTGACAGCGTAATCTCGCCGATCTCGCGATCGGGCAGCTCTCCTCCGTCGTCGTTAACGATGCGAATCGAGTGGTCCGGCAGGGCGCACCCGCAGCTGACGATCGGCACTGACGATCCGCCTTCGGCCAGGACGGCGAGCCGGCGCTCGGTGAGATCGTCCGACGCGATGTGCTCGACCAGCGGGGGCCGGCCGCGCGGCGGGAACGTCGCGGCGAGCACGTGTTCGGCCAAGCCGTAGCTCGGAAGAAAGCTCGTCGCGCGGAAGCCGACCGACGCGAAGCGTTCGGCGAACGCCGAGAGTGTCGGCGCGTGGATGGGCTCGGCCCCGCATCCGGCCACGCGCCAACATGAAAGATCGAGTCCTTCCAGATCGCGATCTTTCACGCGGCGAACCGACAAGTCGTACGCGAAATTGGGGGCAAAGCTGATCGTGCCGCGGTAGCGCGAGATCGCCTTGAGCCACTCGCCCGGGCGCCTGACGAAGGCCTGCGGTGTCAACAGGATGCCTGGACGCGAGGCATACAGCGGGCCCAGCGCCATGCCGACCAAGCCCATGTCGTGATAGAGGGGAAGCCAGCTCACCGCGGTGTCGTCGGCCGACGTACCGAGGCCCGCCGGGCCGTTGATCGCATCGACGTTGGCCGACAGATTACTGTGCGACAAGGCGACACCCTTCGGTGCGGAGGTCGATCCCGACGTGAACTGCACGAAGGCGATGTCGTTGAGAGACGGGAGCGCGTCGGGCGGACGCGCGGGGGCATCGAGCCCCTCACGCAGGAGGACGAGCGCCAGATCCGGACAGGTCGGCCGCAGCGCCTCGAAGCCGCTCGCCAGGGCGGCGGTCGTCACCACCGCTCGAGCCCCTGAGGCGCGCAGGATGCCGGCCGTCAGATCGAAGTACCGGTCAAGGCCCCCGGCCGTCGCGGGAGGATACACCGACGCGGGCACGACACCCGCCATCGACGCGCCGAAAAGCACCGTGAGAAAGTGTTCGGCGTCGAGAAGCACGAGCGCCACCACGTCGCCGCGCTGCAGGCCCGCCTCTTTGAGCGAGCGCGCGACACGAAACGACTCGTGCTGCAGCTCCGCGTAAGACCGGCGGGCGTCCGCCCCGTTGACGACGAAGGTGTAGCCCTCGCCGGAACGCGCGGCCGTCTCGAGCGCTTCTGGTAGGGTGCGGAGGGTCTTCATCAGCTAGGTCGACCGCCCCTCGATGAGCCGAGCGACCTCTGCCACGACCTGCGCGACCGTCCGAATGGTCGCGACGTCGTTGAGGGGAATCGAGACATCGAACCGGTCCTCCAGTTCCGCGATCACCTCGAGGACCTGCAACGAGTCGAATCCCAGGTCGGCGATCAGATCGCTGTCGAGTACAGGCTCGATCGGACGCCGGCTCACCCTCTTGAGCACGTCGATCACGCCTTCTTCGATCTGCGCGGAGGCCTGTGGGGACATATCAGGAATGCGTTTAAGAATAACACTGGCGCGCGGGCGAATGCCAATTCATGATTCGCGCTTCACGGGAATCGAACGCGGGACGCTCGGCTGCGTGCCGGCCAGGCGCCCGACGTCGGCGGCGATGCCCGCAGACACCGCCGGCTCGCGACGTGCCTCTTGTTCGTGATACTCCTGGTCGGCGTTCACCTCCCAGAGATCGTGCCGCTCGCCACACAGGTTGCGGACCGCGAGCATGGCGGTGAGCATCGAATGATCCTGATTGTTGTACTTGTGCATCCCGTTGCGACCGACCAGTTGCAGATTGGCAAAGCGAGCGAGCCACTCCCGAATCGTCCCCAACGCTTCGAGATACCCGTCGTCGTACACCGGGTAGGCCTTGAAGACGCGCAGCACGGTCGCGTCGGTGACCGTCCCAGGGCGGACGAGACCAATCGCCACAGCTTCCCGCGTCGCCAACGTGACGAGCGCCTCGTCGGGCATCCGCCAGAGATCGTCGCCCTCCGAGCAGAAGTACTCGAGGCCAAGGCACGTGAGCCTCGGGTCGGGCACCATCTCCGGACTCCAGTTCTTGAAATTCTGGACGCGGCCCACGCGGACGCTGGGGTCGTGGATGTAGATCCAGTTGTCGGGGAACACGTCCGCCTGATCGACGATCAGCGCGACGGTCAGAAAATCGCGGTACGTCAGCCGCTCGGCTGCCTCCCGAACCGGCTCGGGCGCGGTCGGCATCAATGCTCTCACGAGATGCCGAACGGGCATGGTCGAGATGACGTGCGACACCGGCTGCTCGTACCGCACGCCGCCTTCCTCGATCACGACCGTACGGACGCGCTCGCCGTCGTGCCGCAATTCCACCACGCGCGAGCCGAGCGTCACACGCCCCCCCGCGGCGACGACTCGATCGCGGCACTCCTCCCACATCATGCCGGGACCGAGCCGCGGGTACTCGAATTCGTGAATGAGCGTCTTGATCTGTCCCTCGCGCGAGCCCCCGAGCATGCTGAGCACGGCGGTCCACAGCGACAGGCCCTTGATCCGCTGCGCCGCCCACTGCGCGCCAATCTGGCTGCAGGGAATACCCCACACCTTCTCCGTATAACTCTTGAAGAACATGTTGAACAGCCGCCGGCCGAAGCGGTTGCAGATCCAATCCTCGAGGCTGACTTCGGGATGAATGGGGGAGATTCTGGCACGTGCGTAACTCGCAAGAACGACGACGCTCGTGATGAGTCCGAGATTGGTGACCACGTTGACGGCCTTGAGCGGGTAATCGAAGAAGCGGCCCCGGTAGTAGATGCGGGACAGCCTCGGGCGCTGCAAGAGATCCTTGCCGAGCAGCTCGTGCCAGAGTTCGCGGACCGCGGTCGCTTTCGTGAAGAACCGGTGGCCGCCGATGTCGAATCGAAACTTCTTGTAGACGACCGTCTTGGCCAGGCCGCCAACCTGAGTGTCCCCATCGAAGACGAGCGGCCGCACGCCGCGTTTCGTCAGCTCGTAGGCCGCCGTCAGCCCCGCAGGGCCCGCGCCCACGACAACGATGGGATCGTTCATGTCCAAGACTCAAGGATACAACGGGATACGGACCGTGTACACTGGACCGACATGGCCACGCTGGCGGACGCGCGGTCGGTCGAGGCGGCCGTCCTCGAGCTCAAGCAGTTGCTCGGGAGTCGAGCCAGCGACGCCGCCGCCATCCGCGATCACCACAGTCACGGCGAGTCGTACCACCCGCCGGCCTTGCCCGATGTCGTGTGCCTCCCGCACACGACCGACGAGGTCGCCTCGATCCTGCGGGTAAGTGCCGCGCACCAGATCCCCGTCGTGCCGTTCGGCGCCGGCACGTCGCTCGAAGGCCACGTCCACGCGGTGCGCGGCGGCATCACGATCGACTTGCGCGAGATGAAGACGATCCTGCGCATCGGCGTCGAGGACCTCGACGCGACGGTCCAGGCGGGCGTGACACGCGTGCAGCTCAACAAGGCCCTCGGTGAGACGGGCCTCATGTTTTCGGTCGACCCGGGTGCCGACGCCACCATGGGCGGCATGGCCTCGACGCGCGCGGCCGGCACGACCACGGTGCGCTACGGCACCATGCGGGAGAACGTGCTCGGGTTGACGGTCGTGTTGGCCGACGGGCGCGTCATCAGGACTGGCTCGCGCGCACGCAAGTCGGCGGCCGGCTACGATCTCACGCGGCTCTTCGTGGGGGCCGAAGGCACGCTCGGCGTGATCGCTGATGTCACCGTCCGTCTCCATCCGGTGCCCGAAGCGGTCGCGGCCGCGGTCTGCGCCTTCGACTCGATGGCGGGCGCTGTCGCGACCGTCGTCGCCCTCATCCAACTGGGCATCCCGGTCGCGCGGCTCGAGCTGCTCGACGAGGTCCAGATGGACGCGGTCAACCGCTACTCGAAGACCGACTATCCCGTTGCCCCAACCTTGCTGTTCGAGTTCCACAGCGACAGCCGGCCGCACGTCGAGGAGCAGGCACAGGCCGTCGAGGCGCTCGCGACAGAGCACGGCGGGCACCGCTTCGAGTGGGAGACGCGCCTCGAGGACCGGGAGCGGCTCTGGCTGGCGCGCCACCAGGCGATGTACGCGGCGCTGGCCCTTCGTCCCGGCGCGCGGGCGTGGACGACGGACGTCTGCGTGCCGATTTCGCGGCTGGCCGAGTGCATCACCGAGACCCACGCGGACAATGCGGGCGCGCCGTTTCCGATCGCGCTCGTCGGACACGCCGGCGACGGCAACTTTCATCTCAATTACCTCATCGACCCATCGAGCCAGGCCGAGATCGATCACGCGCGGCGGATCAACGATCGCCTGGTGATGCGCGCGTTGGCCATGGGCGGCACGTGTACGGGCGAGCACGGCATCGGGTACGGCAAGATGAAGTTTCTCGAGCTCGAGCACGGACCGGCCGCCGTCGAGGTCATGCGCGCGCTCAAACGCGCCCTCGACCCCGACAACCGCATGAACCCGGGAAAGATGGTGCTGATCTAAGCGGGCAGTCGTTGCAAGAGAGCGCCGCGAGCGAGTGGAGCGAGCGGTGGGTGGGGGTGGGGGTGGGGCCCCACCGCAAAGTAGGAAATGCTGACATGACCTTTCGAAAAAGCAAGTTGGTTGTCGCGCTCGCGCTGGCCCTGGTCCTCCTCGCGCCGCTCCATGCCATCCCCCAGACGCGCAGCTTCCTGTGGAAAGCCACCAACGGGCGGGGTGTCGTCTACCTCGTCGGCTCGCTGCACCTGCTCACCAAGGACTACTACCCGCTCGCGCCGGCGCTCGACGCGGCGTTCAAGGATTCGGACCTCCTCGTCGAGGAGGCCGACCTCGGCGAGATGCTCAAGCCCGAAGCGCAGCTGTCGGTGGTCGTGCGCGGCATGCTGTCGGGGAACCAGTCGCTCGACCAGGTGGTCTCACCGGCCACCTACGCGCTCGTCAGCAAGCGGGTCGCTGCCCTCGGCATGCCGATCGAGCCGCTCAGGCGCTTCAAGCCGTGGGCGATTGCGTTGACGATCCTGGGATTCGAATGGCAGAAAGCCGGCTTCGATCCCGAGCTCGGCCTCGACAAGCACTTCTACGACCGTGCGCGGGTTGAGGGCAAGACGGTGCAGGGGCTGGAAACGATCGAGTATCAGATCTCGCTCTTTGACGGCATGACACGCGCGCAGCAGGACCGCCTGCTGGCCGAGTCGCTGAAGGATTCGGAGGCCGAGTTGGCCAACGTCCGCAGGCTGGCCGACGCGTGGAAGCGCGGCGACCTTCCAGAGGTCGAGCGGCTCGTGCTGCGCGATCTCAGCGACGATCGCGACCTGTACCGGACCCTCCTGGTCGATCGCAATCGCAGCTGGCTCCCCAAGATCGAGGCGCTCTTCGCCCGCCGCGGACGCGCCTTGGTCGTCGTCGGCGCAGCGCACCTGGTCGGCCCAGACGGCCTGCTCGCCATGCTCAGGGCGAAGCGCTACACGGTTGAACAGATGTAAGTTTCAAGTCTGAAGTCTCAAGTCCTGCCTTCAGGCCGACTTCACCCTTGAGACTTGAGACTTGATTGCCTATGCACGGTGTCTCTGTCCTTGTCGCCGGCGCGGGACTTGCCGGACTGACGGCGGCGCACGACCTGATGTCGGTGGGCGCCACGGTCACTGTCATCGACGCGCGCAACCGCGCCGGCGGCCGCGTGTGGACGATCCGCGACGATTTCATCGACGGGCAGCACGCAGAAGCGGGCGGCGATCTCATCGACGAGGCCCAGCATGAGATCTGCGGCCTCTGCAAGGATCTGGGACTGACCCTGGCGCCCATCCTGCGCAACGGCTGGGGCTACGTCCGGCAGGACGATTCCGGACGGCCGCGGCTGGCGGGTCGCAGGGCCACCGGAGGCTGGGATCGGTTGCCGGCGCGTCTGGCCGACCTCATCCACGCCTACCTCCTCGCCGAGAAGCGGTGGGACTCTCCGATCGCCGCCGACATGGCGCGCCGGTCGGTCGCTCAGTGGCTCGACGAGATCAGGGCGGACGAGAAGTTGAGGGGGACCGTTCGGGGACTGCGTGCGTTCTTTCTGGCCGACCCCGACGATCTGTCTCTTCTCGCGCTCGTTGACCAATTCGCGGAGGGTAACGGATCGTGGCCGGGGCGCATGTACCGGATCAAGGGGGGCAACGATCGGCTGACTGCGGCGCTCGCCGCTCCGCTCGGCCATCGCCTGCGACTCTCAACCGAACTGGTGGCCGTGACGCACCGCGGGCGGGGCGTAAAGGTGAGCGTCAGACACGCAGGCGGCGTGTCACAGCTCGACGGCGACTATCTCGTCCTGACGCTTCCAGCCACGATGCTGTGCCGCGTGCCGATCACGCCGGCGCTGCCCGCCCAACAGCACGCTGCGATCGCGAAGCTGCGATACGGCCGCGCGACCAAGACCCTGCTGCAGTTCTCGCGGCGGTTCTGGCGCGCACCCGGACGCCCGCGGGCGTTCGGATCCGCGCTTCCGCTCGGCGCGATCTGGGAGGGCACCGAAGAGCAGCGGGGGCGCGCTGGCATCTTGACGCTGCTGGCCGGCGGGAGTGCCAGCGACGCGACACAGACGATGTTCACGGGGAACGGGCCCCGGCGGATGGTCGAGGCGCTCGACTGGCTGGGATCGCGGCGCGCCGAGCTCGTCGGGTCGCGGCTCGTGTCGTGGGAGGCCGACCCGTTCGCGCGCGGCGGCTACGCCTATTTCGATCCTGCTTTCGATCCGTCCCTTCGATCCTGGCTCGCGCGACCCTGCGGCCGCCTGTTTTTCGCCGGCGAGCACACCAGTTTCCGCTGGCAGGGCTATATGAACGGCGCCGTCGAAAGCGGCCGCCGTGCGGCCGCCGAGGTTGCCGCGTCCCATCGGCTCCTGGGAGGCTCAGGGCTCACGGCTTCTGGCTCAAGCCGGCCTCAGCCATGAGTCATGAGCCCCAAGCCCACAGCGATCGGCCAGCGCACTGACACCGGCCTCGTGCGCGCGATCGGCGTTCGCGATCTGACCGCCAGCATCATCAACGCCACAATTGGCGCCGGCATTTTCGTGCTGCCGGCGATTGTCTCGGCCGGCCTCGGCGCGGCTGCCCCGCTCGCGTACTTCGCGTGCGCCGTGCTGATGGCGCTCATCGTGCTCTGCTTTGCCACCGCCGGCAGCCGCGTCTCGCTGACCGGCGGCCTGTATGCCTATATCGACGTGGCGTTCGGACCGTTCGTTGGCTTTCTGGCCGGCGTGCTCTACGGGCTGATGGCGGCGTTTGCCGTGGCCTCGGTCTCGACCGCGTTCGCCGGATCGCTCGGCGCGCTGTGGGCGGCCCTTGGCAACCCCGTCCAGCGGGGCGTGGTGCTGGTGGCGCTCTTCGCAGCCCTCGCAGCTGTCAACGTCCAAGGTGTGACGCTTGGTACTCGACTCGTCTGGGCCATGACGGTGGCGAAACTCTTGCCGTTGGCTGTGCTGGTTGTGGCAGGCGTGTGGTTCGTACGCCCTGAGTACCTGCGATGGTCGTCGCTTCCCTCCCCGTCGGCGGTCGGTGCAAGCTCTCTCATCCTCTATTACGCGTTTGCCGGCGTCGAGATCGCGCTGGTCCCGAGCGGTGAGATTCGCGACCCGGCGCGCACCGTGCCGCGCGCCGTGCTCCTTGCGCTGGCCGTCACCACCGCGGTGTATCTGCTGGTTCAGGGCGTCGCACAGGGGTTGCTCGGACCGTCGCTGTCGACCTCTACGGCGGCACCGCTGGCCGACGCGGCCGCCCGCGTGCTGGGCCCGGCCGGTCGTCTACTCATGCTTGCGGGCGCCGCCATCTCGATGGTCGGCTACGTGTCGGGCGACATGCTGGGGAGCCCGCGCGCGCTGTACGCGCTCGGCCGGGACGGCATGCTGCCGGCCGCGCTCGGGCGCGTCCATCCGCGCTTCCACACGCCGCACGTCGCCGTCATCACCTACGCCGTGCTCGTGGCGGCGCTCGCCATCAGCAGCAGCTTCACGACGCTCGCCGTGCTGTCGAACGTCGCGGCGCTCACGCTGTATCTCTTGTGTGTCGCCGCGTCGTACGAGCTGGCGCGCCGCGATGTCCGCATGGCGGGAGCGCCCTTCACGCTGCCCGGGGGGCCGGCGATCCCGATCGCGGCGGCCGTCGTCATTCTCTGGCTGCTCTCCCAGGCGACCCTCCGCGAGTTCGCCGTTGAAGCCATCGTCCTGGCCGCCGCAGCGTTGTTCTACATCGCGCGACGGCGCACCCAGTAAGAGGGCGGGCTCAATGAGAGAGCAGTTCCCAGGGACGGAGTCCGCCTATAATGCGGTTACCTGTACTGATGTCGCTCACCACCGGAAGCAGAACGAAACGCGAGGCGCCGATGACTCGCCAGGAACAGCGAGCTTACGTTCGACGATGGGTCGACGGGGCACGCCAGGTGGAAGAGATTCGGTGGCGGGAGCTGCGCGACCTCAGTGCGGCGCGTGCCCTCCAGGCGTCCGACGATCTCATCGAATTGGCGCTTCGCGTGCCTCTCCCTGCGGCCCGTCGTTGCTGGTCTGGCCTGGTTGAGCTGCAGGACCTCCTTCACGGCCGACGACCCCGGTGAACGCCCTGCTTCGAGCGGCCGTGGACGTTCAGGCGTTCTGCGCCGCTCGGGGCTGGCGTTGTTGCGTCATTGGGGGCCTTGCCGTCCAGCGATGGGGCGAACCGCGCCAGACTCGGGACGTCGATCTGACGTTGGTTGCGGGCATCGGCGGTGAGGAGCAGTTTGTCGACCCCCTTCTCGCTCACTACCTGCCGCGGGTGCCCGATGCGCGCGCGTTCGCGCTGGAGCGGCGGGTGCTGCTGCTGGAAACGGCCGACGGCATACCCCTCGACATTTCTCTCGGAGGACTGCCGTACGAAGCCAGGATCGTCACGCGCGCATCGCCGTTTGAGGTGGCACCCGGCGTGATGCTGACCACGTGCGCCGCCGAAGACCTGGTGGTCTTAAAGGCATTCGCTGGACGCATCCAGGACTGGCTCGACATCGAGGGTGTCATTGTTCGACAGGGCCACCGGCTCGACCGGGATGTGGTACTTGCGGAGCTGAGGCCGTTGTTGGAGTTAAAGGAAGACGCCGAGGCGGAGCCGAAGCTGCTCGCCTTGTTTCGGCAACACCCGGCCCCCTCACCGCTCTAATCGCTTTTCACAACGCTGTAGTGTCCGCCTTCAGGCGGACCGCCCGCTGGTCCGGCTAAAGCCGGACACTACGTACTACGGCGTTGTGAAAAACGCTGTAATCGGCGTCGAGCGCCTCGCGGGCGAACAAGCGCGACGATGGAAGCGTCAGGGGGGTGGCCCTTCGCCCGGAAATAGAACGCCGCCGCGACAGCCATCAGGGACACGGCGAGATGCACCGAGCCGGCAACGACTGCCATGCGCGGCGCCATGCGGCGCAATTCCATAATCACCTGGAAACAAACCGCGCTACTCGAGCAGGCTACGCTCAAAGGCGCTGTCGCCCTCGTCGCAGCTTCAATGAGGCCGCGGTCGCGCGACCGCGGAAATTCGAAGTTCATTCTTGCTGGGCTCGCATGGATCGACCGCTTCAATGAGGCCGCGGTCGCGCGACCGCGGAAATGCTTCCTTATCGAATGAGTCAGGATACGACGTCGCCTGCTTCAATGAGGCCGCGGTCGCGCGACCGCGGAAATTACCGCACGTAACACACAAGGCAGGTTTATTATGGGCTTCAATGAGGCCGCGGTCGCGCGACCGCGGAAATGAGATACCACGACTTGAGCGCGACCATCGCACGGTCGCTTCAATGAGGCCGCGGTCGCGCGACCGCGGAAATGGAAGGCGCGCGTCAAATGCCGGGCCAAAAGTGGCGCTTCAATGAGGCCGCGGTCGCGCGACCGCGGAAATAAGGCAATCGCAAAGACGGTCGAGATGTTGGTCGCGCTTCAATGAGGCCGCGGTCGCGCGACC
>Ga0156016_120_pt5 | contig 14868 bp, 12 predicted proteins | sample RifCSPlowO2_02_FD_107670 | JGI IMG/M metagenome (GOLD analysis project Ga0156016, IMG submission 107670) | Acidobacteria bacterium RIFCSPLOWO2_02_FULL_64_15 | reverse complement strand
GCCGGCCGGCGACACCGTCGAGGCGCTCACCACCGCACTCGACTTGTGCGCCGGTGCGGACCTCATCATCTTCTCGGGTGGGAGCTCGGTCGGCGAGCGCGACCGCATCATCGATCTCGTATCCGCGCGCGGCGAGCTGATCTTTCACGGCCTCGCCATCAAGCCCGGGAAACCCACGGCGTTCGCGACGGTCAAGGGCACGCCGTTTTTCGGAATGCCCGGCAACCCAACCTCGTGTCTGTCGAACGCCTACATCCTGCTCGTCCCGTTCCTTCGCGCGATCGCCCGGCTTCCGCCACACACACCGCGAACCACGCTGGTGCCGCTTGGACGCCGGATCGCGTCGAGCGCGGGGCGGCATCAGTTCTATACCGTCCGACTGCGGAACGGCGCCGCCCTCCCCGCCTTCAAGGGCTCGGGCAACATCACCAGTTTGTCGCTGGCCGACGGCTACATCGAGATCCCGGCCGAGTCGAGTGTGGTCGAGGAAGGAACACTTGTCGAGGTCACGCTGTTCTGATACGGTTTCTGCCTCAGTCCGCCTGAAGGCGGACACTACAGATATCAGGCGCCTTATGAAAGGGCAGACGTCATGAGAAAGCACTTCGCGGTCAACGTCGTGTTGATGACCGGCGGCTTGGTGGCCGCTGGAGCGATTGCCGTCGTGGCGGCCATGCAGCAGGCGCCCGCGGCGAGGGCGCAGACCGCCGCGAGTCAGGTGGCCGTTGACGCTGATGACATCGGCGGCATCGTCACGGGTCCCAACGGCCCTGAAGCCGGCGTGTGGGTCATCGCCGAGACGACGGATTTGGGGACCACGTTCCGGAAGATCGTCGTGACCGACGATCGGGGCCGGTACGTGATTCCGGATTTGCCGCGGGCCAACTACAGAATCTGGGTCCGAGGGTATGGGTTGGTGGATTCGGCGGCCGTGCAGTCCGCGACGGGGCGGACGCTCGCGCTAACGGCCGTGCCGGCACCCGACGCCAAGGCCGCGGCGCACTACTATCCGGGCAACTACTGGCTGTCGCTGATGCAGATTCCTCCCAAGAGCGCGTTTCCGATCACGGTGCCGGCGCCGACGCCGGCTGCGGGCGCCGGACGCACGGGGGGAGGTGCGCGGGGTGCGGCGGGTGCCGCTGGCGCGGGCGCCGCGCAGGGCGCCGGACGCGGCAATGCGGTCGGCGGGGCGCCGGCTGCGGCCGCCGGTCCGACAGTGATCAATGACCAAGGGGAATGGATCTTCATGTTGAAGCGCGGCTGCCAGGCATGCCATCAGATGGGCTTGAAGGCGACGCGTGAGATTCCGGCGAGCCTCGGCACGTTCGACTCGACCGCCGCCGCCTGGGAGCGGCTGGTGGGCTCGGGCCAGACGGGCGCCGGCATGCTGAACGCGGTCAACGCCTTCGGGCACGAGCGCGGCATGGCGATGTTTGCCGACTGGGTCGATCGCATTGCCGCCGGTGAGACGCCACAGGCGCCGCCAAGACCATCGGGCGCCGAACGCAACATCGTCATCTCTTTGTGGGACTGGAACACCGATCGGGCGTTCGTGCACGACGCGATCGCGACCAACAAGCTGCGTCCCACGATCAATGCGAATGGACCGGTGTTCGGGCCCGACTGGTCGGCGGGCGCCCTGGCGGTGCTCGATCCGACCACGTTCACCAAGGGGATGATCCCGTCGCCGATGACGGTCCCCTCCGACCGCGCGAACATGCGCACGTGGTCGCCGCAGACCTTCGCGCAGCCCTCGCTCTTCTGGGGCAATGAGGTCGTCTGGACCGATCCCATCAACTCGAACCAGCCGCACATGGATACGAAGGGCCGCGTCTGGTACCGCTCGCAGACCCGCGCCGACCAGCTGCCGTTTTGCAGGACCGGATCGGAGAATCCGTTCGCCGCGAACTTCCCGCAGGACCAGACGGGCAAAGGCCTCGTCGTGTACGACCCGAAGACCAATACAGCCACGCCGATCGACCTGTGCTACGGCGATCAGCATTCCATCTTTGCCGACGATCCGGATGAGACGCTCTTTTCCACTGGTGGCGGCGGCATCGGCTGGTTCAAGACGCGCGTGTGGGACGAGACGCACGATGCCCAGAAGGCGCAAGGCTGGTGTCCGGCCGTCCTCGATTACAACGGCGACGGGAAGACCGGCCCGTGGACTCGCGTCAACGAGCCGCCAGATCCGATGCTCGATCGTGCCGTAGCCGGTGCGAACGGATACGGCATCGCGTTCAACCCCGTCGACAAGAGTCTGTGGATCGCCGCCGGCACGCTTGGCGGCAGGACGGCCGCCGTGCCGGGCCGGCTCATCCGCATCACGCCGGGTGCCAATCCGCCAGCCACCTGTCTGACCGAGGTGTTCGAGCCGCCGTACAAGAACCCGAAGGCGCCTGGCGTCGAGGCCTTCTGGCTACAGGGCGTTGACATCGACACCAACGGCATCGTGTGGGCCGCGCTCACGGGCAGCAACCAGCTGGCGGCGTTCGACCGCAGCAAGTGCGCGGTCAAGAATGGACCGACGGCCACCGGCCAGCAGTGCCCCGAAGCGTGGACGCTCTATCCGGTGCCCGGCCCGACATTCAAGGGCGTCGACGCCAAGACCGATTTCTACTATTTCATGTGGATGGATCGCGACAACACACTCGGGCTCGGCAGTAACGTGCCGGTCATCAACGGCACCGGGTCCGATTCGCTCATCGCGTTCAAGCCCGACACCAAAGAGTGGGTGACGATCCGCGTACCGTATCCGCTGGGGTTCTACACGCGCGGCATGGACGGCCGCATCGACGATCCAAATGCCGGGTGGAAGGGTCGCGGACTGTGGGCCGCCAACAACGACCGGGTCGTCTGGCTCCACGAGACCGGCAAGGGGACGACGAGCCAGGTCGCCCACGTCCAGCTCCGGCCGAACCCGCTCGCCAAGTAGTCGCGAATTGCTGATTGCTGATATCGCGGATTGTTGATTGCGGATTGGTTCGGCAGCCGGCAGTCGGCAAGAACCATCAACCAATAGTCCCAATCAGCAATTCACTGCTTCCCGGTTCGTCGTGCGTATTCCCGCTCGAGCACGTCAGCCGTGTTCAGATCGAACGCGAGAGCGGTGCGCTCGTACACGCCGCGGAATTCCGTGTGGCAGCGATAGCAGACCGTGACGTCCTTCAGCTGCCAGTACACGAGCAGATCGATCAGGACCGCGCCGGCCAGAATGCTGTACGCAATAAGGTCGCGGCCGAACGCGTAGAACGAGCCGCTGACGATCGCGCCAATGACCACGATCGTCAAGCCGATGGTTGGATCGAAGTCCCTGCGGGCGTAGAAGTCGGCGCCCGTGCAAACGGGACAGATGTCGACTGACTGATCGGCGCGGACGGCCCCGCTGAACGTCAGCACGATGTTACGGCCACAGCGGCCACAGGCGATTGCCGCCGGCGCCTTATCTCCGCGGACGGGCAGGCCGACATCACACTTCGGGCATCGGACAAGGATATGCATCGCTTAACCTGATATGGAATGACCGGTTGTCAATAGCGCGATCTCCGGTGCCGCTCTGGCTCGGAGATTACGCGGGAGCGCGTCGCCAAGACGACGGACGACAACGGGCGCTTCGACGACCAGTCACGATATGCGGCGGTCACTCCGGTTGCCCGCAGTAGAGCACACATGACAGGGCTTCGTCGAGAGGACGTGCAGTCTGAGCCCTGAGCCAATCACGTCCCTGGGAAGAACGACGGCAGCGGCAGGTCGAGCATCGTGTGCAGGCCCGGGGCGGCGCCAACGACCTTTGGAATGGAGTTGACCACGATCGCAGCGGTCGCCACATCTCCCGGAATACCGCCGTCGATTCTCATCGACAGGCGGGGTGAGCCCTCGATGTGCACTGCCTCGTACGCCTCTGGCGCACCGAGGTACGCCTCGAGGTGCAGGCGGATCGCCGGCTCCCCTTTCCGATAGCCGACGCCGTCCTGAATGATGCCGCAGACGTAACCCGGATCCACGGCCAGGAACTCGCTCGAAATCGTCACCGACGCCAGCTTGGGCTGGATCTCGTCGGTGATGCGATCGAGCGTCCAGCCGAGGGCGTCGGCAATCATCGCCACCGACTCGGTGAGGCCGACGTGCCGCACGCTGCCGTCCTCGGCCTTTCTCTGGAACTGCTCGGTCGTCAGGCCGGCGCCGATCTTCTGCTGGAACCTCAGCCGGCGCGTCCGCGCGTCCTGCACGCGGCTCACGATGACGCGGTCCACCCGCTCGCACGCGGCGGTCAGCGCGATCGGCAGCACGTCCATCGTGTAGCCGGGGTTCACGCCCGTCGCGAGCACCGCGACCCTGGCGTTCTTCGCCCACCGGTCAATCTGCTGCGCCTGACGCACGTGCGTGTAGCCGGGATACACGAGCTCTTCAGTCGTCGACACGATCGGCGTCTTCGACTTCAGAATCGTTTCGATCTGCGGCAGCACGGTCCGAATCAACGAGCTCGTGCAGTGCACGACCACGTCGGGCTTGGCGGCCTTGAGCGCCTTGGCTGCATCGCTCGAAACCTTCAGACCGAGGCGCCGAGTCAGGCCCGCCACGTCGCCGAGATCGCGGCCGACCTTGGCCGGATCGATATCGACGCCGCCAACACTCTTCAATCCCGGGCGCGTGCATACCTGCCGGGCGACGGCGGCGCCGATCGGACCGAGCCCGAAGTGCAACACGCGAATGGCCACGACCGGAGGATTATAGCCAAAGTGAGAAGTGAAAATTTAGAAGTTAAAAGGACTGAGCGGGCGATGGAGAGGTTTTTGCGTCGAGATACAGCATGTCAACTGCGAAGCCTCGGGATCTAAGTGAGCGCACGTTTCTGTTCGCGTGCGATATCGTCAGGTTCTGTCGTGCCATCTCGATGGAACCGGGCGCGCCCAGGCAGGTGGCCGGTCAGCTCCTTCGGGCAGGAACTTCAATCGGCCCGAATACGGAGGAGGCAAAAGCTGCGTACACCCGCCGCGAATTCGCGTCCAAGCATTCCATTGTGCTTCGCGAATGTCACGAGGCCCGGTACTGGCTGCGGCTCGTCGCCGCCACGCGGCTTGCCGAAGCTGAAACCGTGGCTCCGCTACTCCAAGAAGCCAATGAACTGGTGGGTATCTTCACGGCAACTGTCAGGAAGGCACGACAACCGAGGGAAACTGAACACTCAAAAGTCAACACTTAAGTCGTCCCGTCGACAGTCCCAATGTCGTAGACGGCCAGGATGTTGGGATGATTGAGTGCGGCCGCCGCGCGCGCTTCCTGCTCGAATCGCGCCAGCCGGTGGACAGAACACCGGACGGCGGTGCGCCCGTCGCTGTGTCCTTTTAACTTTTAAATTTTAACTTTTGACTTTAAGAAGCGTCAGCAAACTTGTATCCAACGCCCCACACGGTCAGCAGAAACCGTGGATTGGGAGGGTCGGGCTCGATGCGGCGGCGCACTCGCTTGACGAGCGTATCGACGCTGCGGACGGTCACGAACGTGTCGCCGCGCCAGATCTTGGCGAGCAGCGCTTCGCGGCTGAACACGATGCCGGCGTGCGTCGCCAACAGCTGCAGCATGCGGAACTCCTGGTCCGTCAAGTCCACCTCGCGCCCTTCGATCCGCACGCGGCGCCGCGCGGGATCGATCTCGAGGCCCTTCAGCCGAATCGGTGTGGAGTCAGCTGCCGCACCGCCACCGCCCGGTGCGACCGTCCGTCGCCGCCGCTTGAGCAGCGCGCGGGTGCGGGCCACCAACTCGCGAACACCAAACGGTTTCGTCAGATAGTCGTCGGCCCCGCTCTCGAGGCCCACGACTTTGTCCGACTCGTCGTGTCGCGTGCTCAGCATCAGGATGGGCACGTCGCGATTCACCGGCCCGCTGCGGACCGCCCGGCACAGCGACAACCCGTTGGTCCCCGGAACCAGGGGGTCCAGGACGACCAGATCGAAGGGCTGCGCCGAGGTGCGGCGCAGCGCCTCCTGACCGTCACCGACGCTGTCGCAGGCATAGCCTTCATCCCGGAGATGCTGGCACACGAGGTCGCGGATGGTCGGCTCGCCCTCGACGATCAGGACACGCGGAGAGTTCACGGTTTTGTCACACTTGGGCAGGTGCCTTCAGCAGCGGCACCGCCAGCCTGGCCTTTCGGGCCTTATGTCGGAATACGAATAGTGGCCGGAGTCTGTTTAGGGGGGACGAGGTGTTTAGTGCGAGGCGCCAACGGCCCGGCCGGCGACTGCCCGAACGGCCTCGACAATATGCCGCGCAGAAATGCCGTAGCGGTCGAGCAGTTCGGCCGGTTTACCGCTGCGGGGGATCTCCTGCACGGCGAGACGCCGGACGGTAAAGCCGGCCTCGGCCACCGCGTCGGCCACCGCGTCGCCGACACCGCCGGCTCGGTAGTGATCTTCGACCGTGATCAGGTGCCCGCCGGTTGCGCGCGCGGCCGCGACGAGCGCTTTCTTGTCCACCGGCGCGACCGAATACAGATCGATCACACGAATCGTCATGCCGGACGCCTTCAAGGCCTCGTACGCCTTGAGCGCCTCGAAGACGGTGACGCCGGCGCCGACGACGGTCGCGACATCGGCCCCGCTCTCGCGCAGTACCTTCAGGCCGCCAATGGTGAAGCTCTCGTTGTTGGCGTAGATGACGGGAGTCTTCGGCCGGCTCGTCCGAATGTAGGCCGGCCCCGGGTGATACGCCGCCAGCGCGACGAGCCGCTCGGCGCTCACCGCGTCGCAGGGGTAGAGCACGGCCATGTTGGGCTGCGCCCGGCACATCGCGAGATCTTCGAGCGCCATCTGTGAGGGTCCGTCCTCGCCAATCGACACGCCGGCGTGCGACCCGGCCATCTTGATGCCGACCTGGCTGATGGCGGCCATTCGGATGAAGTCGGCCGCGCGCGTCAGGAAACAGGCAAACGTCGACGGGAAGGGGATGGCGCCCCGCGCGGCCAGCCCCATGGCGGCGCCGATCATCACCTGCTCGGCGATGAAGTTCTGGTAGAAGCGGTCGGGGAGCGCCTTCTCGAACTTGTCACTGAAGGTGGAGTTCTTGACGTCGGCGTCAAGCGCCACCACGCGCGCGTCGGCCTGGCCGAGCTTGGCGATGGCCGTGCCGTACGCTTCTCGTGTCGCGACTTCTTCGCCGATCGTGTACGACGGCGGGGCCACCGGCTGCGGCGCAACGACCGCTCGCGGCACCGACGCCGGCTTGGCAATTTGATGTGCCAGGTTGGCCGCCGGACCGCGAGCCGCAAGCGGCACGAACTGCTTCTCGAGCTCGGCCAGCGCGCGCGCGAGCTCGGCCTTGCTCAGCGCCTTGCCGTGCCACCCATCCTTGCCCTCCGCGAACGACACGCCCTTGCCCTTGACCGTACGGGCCAGGATCATCGTCGGCCTTCCCTTCATCCGGCGCGCTTCGTCCAGCGCGTCAAGAATGGCGGCCATGTCGTGGCCGTCGATGACCACGGCATGCCAGCCAAACGCGCGCCAGCGGCGCGCGAACTCGTCCAGGTCGTGCCGCCACATCGTGGCGCGGCTCTGGCCAAGCGCGTTGACGTCTGTGATGCCGCAGAGATTGTCGAGGCCTTCGACGGAGGCGACGTTGGCGGCCTCCCACACCGAGCCTTCGGCCGATTCCCCGTCGCCCATCAGCACGTAGGTCCGATAGTCCGACGCGATCCGCCGTGCGTTGAGCGCGATGCCGACGGCGGCACACGCACCCTGTCCGAGGGAGCCGGTGGCCACGTCGACAAACGGCAGGCGCGGCGTCGGATGGCCCTCGAGGTCCGATCCGATCTGCCGCAGCTTGAGGAGCTCTGCGTGATCGAAAGCGCCGGCCTCCGCCCACGCCGCGTAGAGAATCGGGGCCGCGTGTCCCTTCGACAGCACGAAGCGATCGCTGTCGGGATTGCCGGGATTGCGGGGATCGAACCGCATCTCCGCAAAGAACACCGCCGCCATCAGGTCGGCTGCCGAGCAGCAGCTGGTGGGATGACCGCTGCCGGCTTCCGACGTGGATTTGATGGATTCGATGCGAAGCCGCGTCGCGACATTCTTCAGCGCCGGAATCAGAGAGGATCGGTCAAGGGACATGGGAACTCATGAAATGGCAGGATTTCAGGATTTCAGGATTTCAGATTCTATTTCAGATTGAACCAGAAATCCTACAATCCAAATCCTGCCATTCTGCAATTCTGCCATCCTGCAATTTATCGTAAGCTGAGCAGTTCGTGGAGCGCGAGGCCGAAGAGCGCCGCGTCGAGGCCGCCATCTGTGAGTGCGGCGGTCTGCGCCGCCAGGATGCGCATCGCGTCCATCGCGTAGTCCGCCTCGGGGGCCACCACGGCCGCGCCACGATACGTCGCGTCGCGGTGGAGCGCCGCCAGACGACACAAGACCAGGGCGGCCTCGCCGTTTTGTGCAAAGGGCTTGGGCGGCAGAAATCCACCTCTCTCAACGTCCCACCACGTGCGCCGCGCACACCGCATCAGCTCCTCGGCGAGCATCGAGTACGGCAGGCGACCGGTCACGAGGTACGCCGAGAGCAGCGCCCCCGCCGCACCCACCTGATCGCCGAGGTCCCCGCGAGCGAACAGCGGTCGGCCGATCTCATGAGCCATGCCTTCGCCGGGTCGGTACGCCGCGCCGACAATCCGCTCGAGCTCGTCGATGGCGTCCGGGATGAGCTCGCGCGGATTGCACGCGCCGGCGGCCGCAAGGCACGCGGCAATCGACCGCATGCTGCCGTCCACGAGGGTCGAGGTGGGCCACTCGCGGCGCAGGTGCGAGATCAAATCTGCGGCCGCTTTCCGAAGTGACGCGGCATCAGACATCGCGGCGGCTTCGCCGAACACGACGAGCCAGCCGGCGCGGTCCTCGGAGGCTTCGAGCCGCGGCACGCCGGCCGCCGCCCGGTCGAGCGCCGGATCGAGCGCGTCGCGCAGGTCGTCGCGATGGGTAGCGCCGTAGCGGCGCAGCAGGAAGGTCAGGGCGGCAGGTTCGAGCGTCTGATGGCGCACCACCGCCTCGAGCACGCGCCCGGTGATCCACTCGATCCCGCTCGCATCAAGCCGCAGCATTCCCACTTCCTGCAATCCTGCAATCCTGCAATCCTGCAATCCTGCAATCCTGCAATCCTGCAATCCTGCAATTATAATGACCCGATGCTTGTCGTCCGGTATCTCGCTCTCGCCGCGCTCGTCATCTGGCTGGGCGGCATGCTGATTGTCGGTCTGGTTGTCGCGCCGTCGACGTTCCGCGTGCTGCAGGCCGCCGATCCGGTGACGGGCCGTGTGCTGGCAGGGGCGCTCTTCGGCGAGATCCTCGGGCAGTTCCACGTGCTGGCGTACGTGTGTGGTGGTCTCACGTTCATCTGCCTGCTCGTGCTGAAATTCGTGGGCCCGCCGCCGCGCGTCTTTGTTCCGCGCGTCACGCTCGTTGCGGCGATGCTCGCGCTGGAGATCTATGCGGGCGTGCCCGTCACCAGGGAAATCAACAGTCTCCAGTCACAGGTCACAGGACCGATGAGCGCGCTCGCCGCGACCGACCGGCGGCGCGTCCGCTTCGACCGCCTGCACCAGACGTCGACGGTGCTGATGACGGTCAACATGGCGCTCGGCTTCGTCCTGCTTTACTGGTACGTGCGCGAGGCGTAGAGAAATCGTGCACGTCGGTAGCGTCCGGCTTTAGCCGGACCGGCTGGCCTGCCTGTTTAGCCCGACCGGCTGCTCCGCCTGAAGGCGGACACTACACGTGACAAAAGCCTCCAGCCTCTAGCCTCCGTGCTATAGTCCGACCTCGCCCATGCTGGACGACGTGACACAGGCCGTCCTCGAACACGAGGAGGTACTCAAGTACCTCCGAGGCGATTACGGGGAAGCGGGGACCGAGGCGCGCGCGCGCATCTGCGGCTACCTCGATGAGCTGCGCACGACCCAGCGCTATCCCTTCTACCGCGCGCTGCAGCATCCGCTCTATCCGATCCTCCGGAAGATCGAGCGCATCCCGGAAAACCTGCAGCACGTCCTGACCTCGACACGGTCGCACCGGATCGTGTACGCCTCGAACCACAAGAGCCACACCGACTCGATCGTCGAACTGCTGGTGCTCGACGACAACGGCGTCCGGCCGCCGCTCATCACGGCCGGGATCAATATGTTCGGCGGGCCGCTGGGGCTCCTCCATCGACACGTCACGGGGGCGATTCCCATCCGCCGGAACCTGAAGGATCCGGCCTACCTGATCACGCTCAAGGCGTATGTCGCCGAGGTGTTGAAGAAGCACGACTTATTCATCTACCCGGAAGGCGGACGCAGCTATAGCGGCGAGCTCAAGCCGGCCAAGACGGGCCTGTTTCGCGCCGCCTTGACGGCCGGCCGCCGCGATCTGGTCATCATTCCTGCGGCAATCGCCTACGATCTCGTGCTCGAGGATCACGTCCTGGCGCGGCAGCGCGTGAAGCGACGCCAGCGGCCCTTCGGCCGCGAGCTGGCCGAGATGGTGCGCTACGCGGTCGGCTATCGCTCCCGCGCGTTTGTCACCTTCGGGGCGCCCATCCCAGTCGGGGATCGCGATCCGCAGTCGGGCAGCGAGATCCTCGAGCTGGCGCGGGTCGTCCGTGCGCGCATCGGCGAGCTCTACAAAGTGCTGCCGACGGCCGTTCTCGCGGCCTCCATGCGCCCTTCGATCGCGAAGCGGGATCTCGAAGATCGGATCGATCGGCTGATTGAAGAGCTCGCCGCACGCCGCGCCAACCTGGGCGTGACGAGCGGCCGGCAGGCGATCGAGGAGGCGGCCGAGCCGCTCGAGACGCGCGGCATCATCGTGCTCGAACGCGGCCGGTTCCGCGTGCGCGACCGCAGCGTCCTGCGCTATTACGCCCGCTCGATCGACCATCTGCTCGTGACCCCCGGCCGCACCCACTGATGCTCGACACGGCGTCAAAGACCTTCTTCCAACTCCTGGCTCAGAGCGGCGTCCTCAAGACACTCGCCTCCCGATTCGGCATGCGGCACGAGCGGAGCCTGGCGCGCCGCTTCATCCCCGGCGAGACCGTGGAGGACGCCGTCTATGCCGGCCGCGCCCTCGCGGCCGCCGGTCTTCTGGCCACATTCGACCACCTGGGCGAAGGCGTGACCACCCACGACGAGGCCGATGTGGCCACACGCGAGTACCTGGAGGTCATCGACGCGCTCATCCTGTCTGGGGTCGAGCGCAACGTCTCGCTCAAGCTGACCGCGCTCGGCCTCGACGTCGATCGGGCGACGGCGGTCGACAACCTGCGCAAGATCCTGGCGGTGGCCGAGCCGGCAGGCGTCTTCGTCCGCGTCGACATGGAGAACTCGTCGCACACCGCAGTGACGCTCGACGCGTTCGAGACGCTGTGGCAGCAGGGCCACCGCCGGATCGGCGTCGTGCTGCAGTCGGCGCTCTACCGAAGCGAGCAGGATCTGGTGCGCCTCAACGCGCTGGGCGCCCGCATCCGTCTGGTGAAGGGCGCGTATCGAGAGCCCAAGGCGATCGCGTACCAGAAGAAAACCGACGTCGATGCCACCTACGCACGGATGCTGAAGACCCTCATCACCGATGGGACGTACCCGGCGATCGCCACGCACGATAAGACGATGATCGATCTGGCGCGCCGGTGGGCTTCCGAGCGTCACATCGGATCCGATCGTTTCGAGTTCCAGATGTTGTATGGCATTCGCCGCGATCTGCAGACGATGCTCGTGAACGCCGGCTACCGCGTGCGGGTCTACGTGCCGTTCGGACGCGAGTGGTTCCCCTATTTCATGAGGCGACTCGGCGAGCACCCGGGCAACGTCTGGTTCGTGCTGCGCGGCGTCTTCGGCGAACGCGGGTGAATGCCACCGGGACGCAGAGACCGCAGAGGGTCTAAACCACAGAGCCACCGAGCCACAGTGGCCCAGTCATCGCGTGCTATCCTGCGAATGACATGCAGCCGACCCGCGTTGTCGCCATTACGGGAGCGTCCGCCGGCATCGGGCGCGCCACGGCGCTTCGACTCGCGCGTGAGGGCGCCGCGCTCGCAATCTGCGCGCGACGCGCCGCTCGGCTGGCCGAGGTCGCCGCCGAGATTGAGGCCGCCGGCGGGCAGGCGTTGCCCGTCGCGGCCGACGTCACGCGCGAGCAGGACATGTGCGATTTCGTTCGGCGCGCCGTCGGGCGATTCGGCCGGCTCGACGTCATGATGTGTAACGCCGGTTTTGGTATCGCCGGCGCGATTGACAGCGTCACGCCGGATCAGATGCGGAAGCTCATCGACGTCAACTATCTCGGCACCTATTATGCCGCCCGCGCCGCGCTCCCCCACTTCCGCAAGCAACGACGCGGGCACGTCATCATCGTGTCGTCGATCGTCGGCAAACGCGGCGTGCCGTACATGGACGGATACGCGGCCACCAAGTTCGCGCAGGTCGGCCTCGCCGAGTGCCTTCGATCGGAGCTGGTCGGCACCGACATCCACGTCACGGTCGTCTATCCGATCTCGACCGACACGGAGTTTTTCGACGTCATGACGCACGAGACCGGTAGCCGCGTGGAGCGAGCCTTCGGTCCACACCAGAACGTCGAGCACGTGGCAGACGCCGTCGCGCGCGCGATCGCTCATCCCGTGCCTGAGTTGTATCCATATGCGACTTCACGCGTGCTCGTCTGGCTCAACGCCTTCGCGCCCGGCCTGTGCGATCGTCTCGTGAAGAAGTACGGTCGCAAACCGATGTAGCAACGGACCTACAGCCCGTGGGATCCGGCTTCAGCCGGATGTGGTCCGCCTGAAGGCGGACCCCACGTACGATACTTACGTGACAACTCCAGACAATCCCCTCGACCGCGCTCGCCAGATAGCGGATCTCGTCCGCAACACGGGCGGCCGCGCGCTCATCGTCGGCGGCTGGGTCCGCGACCGGCTGATGGGACGAGACTCGAAGGACATCGACATCGAAGTGTTCGGTGTTCCAGCCGACCGGCTGCGACAGCTCCTCGAGTCGATGGGCCGAGTCGAAACGGTCGGCGAGAGCTTTCAGGTGTTCAAGGCCGGCGACATCGACGTGTCGCTGCCCCGCCGCGAGTCGAAGTCCGGACGCGGGCATCGGGGCTTCGAGGTCACCGGCGATCCGACGATGAGCGTGGCGGAGGCGGCGAGGCGACGAGACTTCACCGTGAACGCGATTGCGTGGGACCTGCTGACCGACGAGTACCTCGATCCGTACGACGGCCGCGGCGATCTCAAGCGCCGCCTGCTCCGCGTCGTCGATCCGAAGACGTTTGCCGACGACAGCCTGCGTGTGCTCCGCGCGGTCCAGTTTGCCGCGCGGTTCGAGTTCACGCTCGACGAGACAACCAGGGGCCTGTGCCGCGACATTCCACTCGACGATCTTCCAGCCGAGCGCGTGTGGGGCGAGATCGAAAAGCTGCTGCTCGCGCCCCGGCCATCCGTCGGCTTGGTCCTGGCGATGGAGCTGGGCGTCGTCGCGACGCTGTTCCCAGAGTTGCAGGCGATGGCTGGATGCCCGCAGGAACCAGAGTGGCATCCGGAGGGTGACGTGTGGGTGCATACGCTGCAGGTCATCGATCGGGCGCGGCAGCGGATTGACGATCTCGATCGGCCGCAGCAGCTCGCGGTGATGCTCGGCGTCCTCTGCCACGACCTCGGCAAGCCGGCGACAACCACATTCATCGACGGACGGATCCGGTCGCTGGACCATGAGGAGCGAGGCGTGGCGCCGACGATCGTGTTGCTCGATCGGGTGAATGTGCACTCAATCGACGGCTACGACGTCCGCCGGCAGGTCGTCGGCCTGGTGGCGCAGCATCTCAAGCCCGGCTCGTGGTTCAAGGTGCGAAACGAGGTCGGCGACGGCGCCTTCAGGCGCCTGGCGCAGAAGGTCGATTTGGAATTGCTGGCGCGCGTCGCGAAGGCCGATTGCCTCGGTCGAGAGCCCGGCCGATTCGATTGTTCGTCGATGGACTGGTTTCTCGAGCGCGCGCGTTCACTCGGCGTCGAGCATCGTCCGCCGGCGCCGATCCTGCTCGGCCGGCACCTCCTCGAACTGGGACTGACTCCTGGCCCGCGCGTTGGCGAGATTCTGAAAGCGGTGTACGAACAACAGATGGATGGAACAGTGACGAATCTGGACGAAGCGGTGGCCGTGGCGAAGCGGCTACTTTGAGTGTCCGCTCCGGCGTCGCTGGCGGCGATCCAGAGCCGATAGTACGAAGAACGCAATCCAGCCAAGCACACCGAAGATGGCTGGCAGAATCAGCATTCGGTATTCGTCCATGACTTGACCTCGATCGCGATACCGGCACCGAGCGATATTGCGACGACGACGATGATAACGAGCACGAATTGACCTGTCAACGGCTTCTCATCAAGGATGCGATCGAGCGGAGTAAAGACGGCGATGAGCACCGCCACTTCTCGAAGGAACTCGCCGAGAAGTCGCGCGACGATGTGGACGGCCGAGCGTCTGTTCGTCGACACGACTCGATGGACGTGCAGCGGGCGTGCCAATCCGGCCGTGTCGATACTTCAGCGTGTTTCTCGTAATTCGAGACTGAGGAGATTGCCGTTCTTGCGATCTGCGAATCGATGATGCTGGCTATTTCTTCAATGTCGCCGGCCAGTTGACGACGACTGTGATGGGTTCTGGCGCGGCGAGCGTGCGGGGATTATACGAGGTCCGCCTCAAGGCGGACGCTGCATCTGATGCGCCCTAGTTCCGTGAGGCGCGCCACTCGTCGAGCAGTCGCGCGGCGTTGCTGCCGACCGACCGGAGCGACGGCGTCCAGCCAAGCGCGCGGGCGCGCGGGCTGCGCACGCGTTGATCGAGCG
>Ga0156016_153_pt1 | contig 15020 bp, 8 predicted proteins | sample RifCSPlowO2_02_FD_107670 | JGI IMG/M metagenome (GOLD analysis project Ga0156016, IMG submission 107670) | Acidobacteria bacterium RIFCSPLOWO2_02_FULL_64_15 | reverse complement strand
GTCTCGCAGGCCGGCAAGAAGGCCATGGACGACGCAGTCGAGGGCATGATGCGCATCCGCGAGCAGATGGAGTCCATCGCGGGCAGCATCGTCCGGCTGAGCGAACAGAGTCAGGCCATCGGCGAGATCATCGCCACCGTGAACGACCTGGCGGAGCAATCGAATCTGCTCGCTGTCAACGCCGCGATTGAGGCGGCCAGGGCGGGCGAACAGGGCAAAGGCTTTGCCGTGGTCGCGCAGGAAGTCAAAAACCTGGCCGAGCAATCGAAGCAGGCCACCGCGCAGGTGCGAGCCATCCTGACCGATATTCAGAAGGCCACGAGCACGGCGGTGATGGCGACCGAACAAGGGAGCAAGGCCGTGGCAACCGGCGTGAAGCGATCGACGGACGCCGGAGAGTCGATCCGAATCCTCACTGAGAGCATCACCGAGGCCGCACAGGCAGCGGCGCAGATCGCGGCGTCGAGTCAACAGCAGCTGGTCGGGATGGACCAGATGGCTCTGGCCATGGAGAACATCAAACAAGCGAGCACGCAAAACGTGGCGGGCACGAAACAGACAGAAATCGCCGCGCAGAATCTGCATAGTCTGGGGCAGAAGCTGAAGCAGCTCGTCGAGCGGTACACCGTGTAGACCGTGGCAAATCGAAACCAGGACATCAAGACCCGATTGCTGGCCACCTTCCGCGTGGAAGCCGCGGAACATCTCCAGGGGATCACCGCGAACCTGCTGGCTCTGGAGCGCGGCCTCTCTCCCGAGCAAACGCGCGAAGTCGTGGAAGCCACGTTTCGAGAAGTCCACACGCTGAAGGGTGCGGCGCGTTCGGTCAGTCTGACCGACGTGGAGGCCCTTTGCCGGGCATGTGAGTCGATCCTGAGCCGGGTCACGCACGACCAACTCGCCCTCACGCCCTCGGTCGTGAATCGACTCGATGAAGCAGTGGATCTCGTGGCGCGACTCGTCAGCGGCAATGAGGCGGGCGGGGCGGCGCATCAGATCGTCGATCGCCTCGAGCACGCCGCCGACGGGCCGGCACCGGAAACCGTCGCAGCGGCTCCGGCTCCAATGCCGCCGGTTGAAACGGCCGTCTCGCCCGCTGCCGGTCTCCAGTTCGCTGGCACCATCCGGCTCGCCACCGCTACGCTGGATACGCTGCTCCTGCAGGCCGAAGAGCTCATCGTCCCCAAGCTCGCCGCCGGGCAACGAGTCGGCGAGGCGAGATCTCTTGTCGAGAAGCTCGCACGGTGCCGGTCCGCGCTCAGTCGAGCGACGGGCCTCAACGTGGTGTCCCTCGACGTGACGAACGATCTGCGATCGATCGAGGCGAGCGCCCACGAGATGCTGCAGCAGCTCACCCGCGATGAACGCACCCTGTCAGGAGCCGTCGGCGGCCTGCAAGAACGCGTGCGCGGGGCCAGATTGACAGCGGCCTCGACCGTGCTGGATCTGTTCCCGCGCATGGTACGGGATCTGGCCAGGGAATCGGGAAAACCAGTGGAGTGGGTGGCCCAGGGAACCGATCTGGAGGTGGATCGGAAGGTGCTCGAGGAAATCAAGGATCCCCTCATTCACCTCGTACGGAATGCCATCGACCACGGCATCGAGCCGCCCGAGGTCAGGGCGCAAGCCGGCAAACCGCCCACAGGACGGATCGGAGTAACGTTCGGCGCCGTCGAAGGAAATCAGATCGAGATCCATGTGGAAGACGACGGCGGCGGGATCGATCCGGTTCAGGTGAGCGAAGCGGCTGTCAGAACCCGCCTGCTGACGTCTGAGGCGGCTCAGGGCTTGTCAGACGAGGAGGCGCTGGCGCTCATCTGGCGCTCCGGTCTCAGCACGAGCCCCATCATTACGGATGTCTCTGGTCACGGCCTGGGTCTCGCCATCGTCAAGGACCGGGTGGAGCGGCTCGGCGGCCACATCCGGCTCGAGACCCGCCGCGGAAGCGGCACCACCGTCCGGATGGTGCTCCCTGCCTCCATTGCGACCTTCCGCGGCTTGCTGGTCCGAGCCGGTGGACAGGCCTTCCTCATCCCCACCGAGGCGGTCGAGCGCGCGATCCGCGTCACTGCAAGTGACATTGAGCACATCGAGGGGCGGGAGGCGATTCGTTGGAACGGCCGCTCTCTATCTCTCGCCCGGCTCAGCAACCTGCTTGAACTGGCGCCACACCAGACCCTCCACGCTCCCGGCTCCAGCCTCCAGATCCCGACTCCTGTCCGCCGACAGCCCTGCGTCGTGACAACTGTCGGCGAGGAATCCTTGGGGCTCCTGGTGGAGGAGATTGAGGGAGAGCGGGAGGTGTTGGTCAAAGCGCTGACGGCGCCGCTCGTCCGGATCCGCAATGTCGCCGGCGCGGGGCTGCTCGGAACCGGCCGCGTCGCGCTGATCCTTCGGCCGGAGGATCTGCTCAAGTCCGCACGGCGCAGTCCTCGGCCGGCCGCCCGTGCTACCGGGGCTCCAGAGATAAAGCGTCAGACCCTCATCCTCGTGGTGGACGATTCGATTACCACCCGGACGATGGAGAAAAACCTCCTCGAGGCGGCGGGCTACCAGGTGCGGGTGGCCGTGGACGGCGTCGAAGCGTGGACGCTGCTCAAGACGGAGGCGTTCGACCTCGTCGTGTCGGACGTGGACATGCCTCGGATGGACGGCTTGGATCTGACGGCCAAGATCCGAGCGGATCACAAAATGGCCGATGTGCCGGTGGTGCTCGTCACGGCGCTGGAGTCTCGAGAGGACAAGGAGCGAGGCGTCGAGGTGGGCGCCAACGCGTACCTGGTCAAGTCGAGCTTCGACCAGACGAACCTGCTGGAGATTATTCGGCGACTCGTTTAGCGTTGGGGGGTTCCTGTGATTCGCGTGCTGGTGGCGGAAGACTCGGCGGTGGCGCGGGAGTACCTCGTGTACCTCCTCAGCCAGGATCCGGCGCTGGAGGTCATCGGCGTGGCTCGTGATGGGTACGAAGCGGTGCAGCAGGCCGAACGACTCCGGCCCGACGTGATCGTCATGGACGTCCACATGCCGCGTATGGACGGCTACGAGGCGACTCGCCAGATCATGGAACGCGTCCCCGCACCCATCGTCATCGTCAGCGCCAGCAGCAGCCGGCAGGACGTAGCGAACACACTGGACGCGCTGAAGGCCGGGGCTCTCACGGTGCTCGACAAGCCCGCCGGGCTCGATCATCCGGCGCACGAAGAGAGCGCCAGGCGCCTCGTGGAGACGGTGAAGCTGATGGCCGAAGTGAAGGTCGTCCGGCGGTGGCCGAGGCGGGACCGCCCCGAGTGGCCCGTTCCGGCAGCAGGCGGCGGCCAGAAGATCCAGATCGTCGCGATGGCCGCCTCGACCGGCGGGCCGCCGGTCGTGGCGGAGATCCTACGGCGACTTCCCGGCGACCTGGCGGTTCCCGTTCTTCTGGTTCAACACATCGCGAAGGGATTTACGGAGGGGCTGGTCGAGTGGCTCGCCCGAGAGACACCGCTCACCGTGAAGCTGGCGGCAGCGGGCGAGTCGGCTGCCTCGGGCACCGTCTACATCGCTCCCGACGGCCTTCAGATGGGGATCACGACGCGCGGGCAGATTCGGCTCGCGAAGGAGCTCACAGGCAACGGCTTTTGTCCGTCGGCCTCGCATCTCTTCGAGTCGCTGGCGGAGGCGTACGGCCCGACCGCTGTCGGCGTGATCCTGACAGGGATGGGCCGGGATGGCGCAGATGGCCTCCTGCGGCTTCGGCAGGTGGGTGGAGTCACCATCGCCCAGGACGAACAGAGTAGCGCGATCTTCGGCATGCCAGCGGAGGCCATCCGCCTTGGAGCGGCGGCCTCTGTGCTCGCGCCGGAGGCCATCGCGCGGGCTATTCGCTCTCTCGTGAGCGGCGATCTGAGGAGAAACGTATGACCGCTTCGACAGACGTCGCAGGCACCGACGGGCGAATCTTGATCGTCGAGGACAGTCCGACCCAAGCCGAGGAGCTCCGGTACCTGCTCGAGGAGCACGGGTATCGCGTCACGGCCGCCACCTCCGGCGCGCAGGCGCTCGCGGCCGCGCGCAAGGAGAAGCCGGCGCTGATTCTGAGCGACATCGTCATGCGGGAGATGGATGGCTACGCCTTCTGCAAGGCCGTCAAGTCGGAGGACCAGCTCAAGGACGTCCCGGTGATTCTCGTGACCTCGCTGTCGAGTGCGCGAGACGTCATCAAGGGATTGGAGTGCGGGGCGGATAACTTCATCCGGAAACCGTACGAGGAAAAGTACCTGCTGGCGCGCATCCAGTACGCGATGACGAACCGGATGCTGCGCAGCACGGAGAAAGTGCAGATCGGCGTGCACATCTTGCTGGGTGGTGAACGCCATTTCATCACCGCGGATCGGCAGCAGATCCTGGACCTGCTGATTTCGACCTACGAGGAAGCCGTCCATGTGAACGAAGACCTCAAGGCGAAGGAGGAGCAGCTCGCGCGCGCGAACCTCATGCTCGCCGGGCTGTATCGCATAGCAAAAGCCCTCAATACGGCCACCAGCGAGCGAGAGGTGATCGAGCGGTTACTGGAGCGAGCGATGGAGCTGCCCGGAGTGCAGGCTGGGTGGATCGCCCTTCGGGAAGGTGACGCGGCGTTCCGGCTCGCCGGCGCGCGGGGCCTGCCGCCCGCGCTGGAGGCCCCGGGCGCAATGGAGGGCGATTGTTTGTGCCACCGCCGGCTGCTCTCTGGCGAGCTGTCTCAGGTGACGAACATCCTCGAGTGCGAACGGCTGCAGAAGGCTCAGGGCGACACGCGGGGGATGCGCTGCCACGCCAGCGTCCCCTTGTGGACCGCCGATCGAATGGTTGGCGTGATGAACCTGGTCGGCTCGCAAGAGGGGCTGTTCCGCGACGAGGAGTTACCGATCCTCAACGGCATAGGAAACCAGATCGCGCTGGCCCTGGAGCGCGCCCGGCTGAGCGAGCATCTCGAAGCCGCGGTGGAGGACCGGACCGCCGCACTTCGGTTAGAGATCAACGAGCGGGAGTTGGCCGAAGATGCTCTGCGGCGAAGCGAAGAGCGTTATCGCCTGTTGGCCGAAGCCGCCCACGACGACATCGTGGTCGTCAAGCGCGATGGAAGCCTCGAATACATCAACGATTTCGCGGCCAGGAAATTTGGTGTGCCCCCGGCCCAGCTGGTGGGAAAACGGCTGGCCGACCTGTTTCCTCCCGGGACCGTTGCACCACAGACCGAGGGCCTCGAGAAGGTCTTCCGAACCGGCGAAGCCGTCTATCAGGAATTCAGTGCGGTGTTTCCTTCGCAACGTTTGTGGCTCGGCGCGTGGCTTGTACCCCTCAAGCAGGACGGCGGCGACATAAATGCGGTGCTCGTGATCGCCCGTGATCTCACGGAACGCAAGGCACTCGAGGCCCAGTTCCGTCAGGCCCAGAAGATGGAAAGCGTGGGCCAGCTCGCCGGTGGCATCGCCCACGACTTCAACAACCTGCTCACCATCATCACCGGGACGGTTGAACTCGCCCTGACGCAGGTGAGAGAGGGCGATCCACTGCTTGAGGATTTACACGAGATCCACCGCGCCGGGGAGCGGGCCGCCGCGCTGACCCGCCAGCTGCTGGCCTTCAGCCGTCAGCAGATCCTGCAGCCCAAGGTCCTCGATCTCAACACGCTGGTCGTGGACATGCAGAGCATGCTCGGGCGCCTGCTTGGCGAGGATATCGACCTGGCGTTCACGCCGTCAGAGGGCCTGGGCTTCATCAAGGCGGACCCGGGGCAAATGGAGCAGGTGATCGCCAACCTGGCCGTCAATGCGCGAGACGCGATGCCGCAGGGCGGCAAACTGACCATCGAGACGCGGAACGTGGCGATCGACGAGCCGTACGCCCGCCAGCACGGCGTGGCCGTGGCGCCCGGATCCTACGTGATGCTGGCGGTGAGCGACACCGGCATCGGGATGGACGAGGACACGCGCCGACGAATCTTCGAGCCATTTTTCACCACGAAAGGGCCAGGCAAGGGCACGGGGCTCGGGCTGTCGACCGTGTACGGCATCGTCAAGCAAAGCGACGGCTTCGTCTGGGCGTATAGCGAGATGGGCCAGGGGACCAGCTTCAGGATTTACCTGCCACAAGCGGCCGAAGCGGCGAATAGTAAGCAGCCCCGTCCCACCGTCGCGCCAGCGCACGGCACCGAAACCATCCTCATCGTCGAGGATGTGGCAGGGCTTCGCCATCTCGCCAAGCGCATCCTCGAATCGGCTGGCTACACGGTGCTTACCGCTGCCAACGGCCAGGAGGCGTTGCTCTTGCTGGAGGATCACGACCAACCGGTGCACCTCATGGTCACCGATGTGGTGATGCCCGGGCTGAGCGGGCGGAATCTGGCGGAGGCGTTCGGCCGGACTCGCCCGGGGTTGAAAGTGCTCTACATGTCGGGCTACACCGACGACGTCGTCGTGCGGCACGGGGTGTTGGACGAAAACATGCCCTTCCTCGGCAAGCCGTTCACCACGGCGGGGTTGCTGCGGAAGGTTCGGGACGTGCTCGATTCGGAGAGTTGATATGTCCCACAAGGCACGATGACCGACCACTGGCGACCGACGTTGCTGGTCGTCGACGACGAGCCGGGCATGCTGGCGCTGGCGGGTCGCCTGGCCCGCGACGCCGGGTTCGACGTTGTCACGCACGCTAACGGGCGGGAAGCGCTCCAGCAGCTCACGGCGATCAACGCGGACGCGGCGCTCGTCGATCTGCAGATGCCCGAGATCGGCGGTCTCGACGTCCTGCGCGCCATTCGCTCGGCGCAGCCGGGATGCCAGGTCATCCTGATGACGGCTCACGCGAGCGTCGAGACGGCAATCGAAGCGGTGAAGCTGGGCGCGCTCGATTATCTGACCAAGCCGTTCGATCTCGAGCGGCTGCAGGGACTGTTCACGACCGTGCGCAAGGGCCGCGAGCGGCGCGAGGCGCTGCTCCAGGTCGAAAGCGACGTCGGCAAGCAGTTCGAGTTCCACGGCATGATCGGCCCCAGTCCCGTCATGCAGGAGCTGTTCGATGCGATCCGCCGCTTCGCGCCGCACATTCGGACGGCGCTCGTCACCGGCGAAACAGGAACCGGCAAGGAGCTCGTGGCGCGCGCGCTGCACACGCTGGGCGGGCGCCGCGACCGCCGCTTCGTGACGATTAACTGCTCGGCGGTGGTCGAGACCCTCTTTGAAAGCGAGCTCTTCGGCCACGTCCGCGGCGCCTTCACGGGCGCGACCGACACCAAGATGGGCCTCTTCGAGGCGGCCGACGGCGGCACGCTGTTCCTCGACGAGATCGGCGAGCTGCCGCTGCCACTTCAGGCGAAATTGTTGCGCGCGGTGGAGCTGGGCGAAGTGCAGCGTGTGGGTGCGCTCGAGGCCCGCAAGGTCGATGTCCGCGTCGTGGCCGCGACCAATCGCGACCTCCTTGACCAGTCCGCCGCGGGGAAGTTTCGAAGCGACCTGTACTACCGCCTGAGCATCGTCGAGATCCGCCTGCCGCCGTTGCGCGAACGCCGGGAGGATATTCCGTATCTGACGGCCGCGTTCGTGCGCGACTGCGCGGCGCGGTTGAACAAACCGCTCGCGGGGGTGAGCGTGCCCGCCGAGCGCCTCCTTCAACAGGCTGAGTGGCCCGGCAACATCCGCGAGCTGCGCAACGTGATCGAGCGCGCCTGCATCCTGAGCGACGGCCGCATCCTGAACGACCGCGAGCTCCTTGCGGCGATGCCTCGGTCCCCCTCCGCCACCGCCTCCTCCTTCTCGACATCGACCGCCGTGGCCGCGCCAGGCGCGCAGCCGCCGGCCGTATCCAGACACAACCGGCTGCGCACGGTTCCGCGCGAGCAGATCGAGCGTACGTTAAAGGATGCGGGGGGCAACAAGGCCGAAGCCGCCCGGGTGCTCGGCGTCAGCCGCCGAGCTTTGTACCGATGGCTCGACCGTCTCGATCTGACTCACTGAGATAGGCGCGCGCGATCGGCCAATCGCCGCCTTCAGCTCGTTCCGGCCTCAAGCAGCCGCGCCGCTTCGGCGGTGAAGAATCGCCTGGCCTCGTCCCAATCGAACGGAACCCGCATGTCGGGCATCGGCTCCCGCTCCGCATCGTCGAAGTACGCGAGCGCGCGCAGGCGATGGTAGCGCTCGGTCCGTCGCGTGCCGTACTTGCGGTCGAACAGGTCGAACGCGGCGTCGATGGTCAGCCCGGCGCGGCACAAGACGCGTAGATCGATGAAGTCCTTTCGGGAACCTCGGCCGGCGATCGCTTCGATCTTCATCGCCGCGATGTCCGCGTCCGAGGCGAGGCCGAAGCCCCATGGCGTGGGCTCGGCGGCTTCAAGCTGGTGATAGGGATAGTGAAAGAAGGACGTCGTCACGTCAGACAACCGGACGTACAGGGTCCGCTCACCCGCCGGCAGTCGCTCCAGCGTGCCGAACGCGCGCTCCAGCGCGAGCAGCAGGTCCTGGGCGTCGAATGTGGTCGCGCGGAAGAAGTCGAAGTCAACCGAGCGCCGATGGCCATGGCGCAAGGCCAACGCGGTGCCGCCCGCGAGGTAGAACTCACGAGCCGCCGGAACCGATGTCAGGCCATCCAGGACGGCGAGCTGCGGCGCGGTAAGGATCTCGGTATGCACTCGTCAGGTGCCATCTGGAGGAAGGCCGCCCAGAGCGGTACAGTGCGGCGGGAGACGCGCTCGGCGCCGCCCTCGCGCAAGAAGCGACGGATTCGATCCCGCCCGTAGTAGCGGAGCAACGCTCCGACGCTCAGTAACGTGCCGCAGTCTAGAACGCGCGCGATCACGAACGCCGCATGGACGTCCGGATCGACGTCCTCGGCACGTGTGTCATGGAACAGTATGGCGGATTCGGCCAGAATCTCGTCGGGTAGAGGCACGCTGGCCAAAGCTTATCACGTCATCCGGAACTGCAGCGCCTCGGCGAGGTGGTCCGCGGAGGTTGACTCGTCGCCGGCGAGGTCGGCAATCGTGCGGGCGACCTTGCGCACCCGATCGTAGGCACGCGCGCTGAGCGCCAGGCGGGTCACAGCCGCAGTGAGCAGCTTCTGTCCCCGGCGGTCCAGCGCGCAGTACTTCGCCATCAGCGCCGGCGTCAATTCGGCGTTGGTTCGGAAGCCGTCCGCGCCATACCGCGCCCGCTGCCGCTCGCGGGCGGCCACGACCCTGACGCCCACCTCGGCCGACGGTTCACCACGCGTTGTCCCGGCGAGCGCCTCGGCTGGAAGCGCAGGCACCTCCACGGTCAAGTCGAGCCGGTCGCGCAGCGGACCTGAGAGACGATCGCGATAGCGCGCGACCTGCTGTGGCGTGCAGCGGCACTCGCGCACTGGATCGCCGGCGAACCCGCACGGACAGGGATTCATGGCGCCGACCAGAACGAATCGCGCCGGAAAGACGGCCGTGCGTGCGGCGCGGGCGACCGTCACCCGACCCTCTTCGAGAGGCTGACGGAGTACTTCCAGCACGTGCCGGCTGAACTCGAGCATTTCATCGAGAAACAGCACGCCGTGATGCGCGAGGCTCACTTCGCCGGGACGCGGTTGCGAGCCGCCGCCGATGAGCGCCACGTCCGAGATGGTGTGATGAGGCGCTCGAAAGGGACGCTGGGTCATCAGGCCGGCGCCGCGGGGCAGGGCACCTGCCACCGAGTGGACCGCGGTCACTTCCAGCGCTTCGTCAAAGGTCAACGGCGGCAGAATCCCCGGGAGCCGCCGCGCCATCATTGTCTTACCGGCGCCGGGTGGTCCGACCAGGAGCAGATTGTGGCCGCCAGCCGATGCGATTTCGAGCGCGCGCCTCGCCAGCAGCTGGCCTCGGACGTCAGCGAGGTCCGCACCGTCGATCGACCGAGGTGCAGGCGGGAGCGGCGCGGGCGCCGAAGGCTGCTTCGTCGGATCGTTCAGCGTTCGCACGGCATCGGCGAGCGACGAGACGGCGAAGACGTCGAGGCCCGACACGACGGCCGCTTCTCCTGCATTCAGTGCCGGCAGCAGAATCCCCGACACGCCATCCCGTCTCGCCGCGACCGCAATCGGCAGCACGCCGCGAGTGGGGTGGACCGATCCATCGAGGGAAAGCTCGCCGAGCAGCACCAGATCCGCAATCTCGCGGCGCTCGACGATGCCCTGCGCGGCGAGGATGCCAAGGGCAATCGGCAGATCGAAGGACGCGCCGGCCTTGCGCACATCGGCCGGCGCGAGGTTCACCGTGATGCGATGCGCCGGAAACTCGAATCCGGAATTCTTGATCGCGCTGCGGACCCGATCCCGGCTCTCGCGAACGCTGGCGTCCGGCAGGCCCACCATCGTGAAGCTGGGGAACCCGAACGACACATCGACCTCGACGTGCACCGGACAGGCATCGATTCCGAAGACGGCGGCAGTTCGCAGGCTGGCAAGCACGAGGGAGGGAAGTGCAAAGTTCGGGGCATCGGTGGCCCGGCCGTGTTTTCAGCGAGTTGACAGAAGGGGAGCGGATTTGGTGTGCAAGGTCTGCGATCGGGCGTTTGAGCAAGGTGGCAATATCTGCGATATGCTCTGCCGTCGGGTCGGGTCCGGCTGAAGCCGGACACTACAACTTAAGGTGTCAACGGAGAGCCTCTCATGCTGAATGCCTTGAAGAACCTCGCCGGTGGGAAGAGCAAGACGGCTCAGGAACAGACCGAAGAGCTGGAACGACTCATCGCGGCTGCACGCGAAGAGCGCAGTGCGCTCAGCTCGATGTTGACCACTTTGACTGCACGCGGCGCGAAGCTGACGCCGCTCGGCAAGTCACTCGAGCAGGTCGTCGAAAAGGCCACCAGTGCGACCACCAAGCTCGACGAGCTTGCCACGCGCATTGCCGCGCTCGACGATCGCACCAAGGAGCTCGAGGAGGTCGACAAGCGCATTCAGGCCCTGAACGATGCCGCGCGACAGGCTGAGCAGACGACCGAGAAGGCGATCGGTCCGGACGGCGAGCTGCAGAAACACCGCGAGGCGGTCCAGCATCTGTCGTCCCAGGCCCTCCAGACACAAGCGACGCTCGACACGCTGAAGAAAGAACGGGCGGGCCTCGAAGAGCTGCGCGGCCATCTGCGCGACGCCGAACAGGAAGTCACACACACGCTGACGCAGGCGGGAACGCTCAAGAGCGAGCTGGATCAGATTCGCGCGAGCACCGCGGCGCTGACCCAGGACTTCGGCAAGATTCGCGAGACGTCACGCGAAACCCGCGAGGACACGACGGCGGCCATCGCGACCGTCAAGGACATCGAAAAGAAGCTCGTGCCGCTCGCCCAACTCCACGAGCTGAGCCAGAGCACCGAAGAGCGGCTGACCAGTCTCAACGCGCTCGCCGAGCACGTGTCGCGTAAAGCCAAGGCGCTCGAAGGCCAGCAGCAGTCTGTCGAGCACGCCATCGTCCAGGCCAACCGCGTCAACGAGATGATCTGGGCGATGGAGGTGCAGGTCGGCAAGCTGAACGACGGCATCAAGCAGGCCGTGAAGGTCGAGGAGACGATCGGACGGATCGAGAAGCTGTCGGAAGAGAGCGCCGATCGGCTGGACGCGGCGACCGCGCTCAACCAGGAAGTCCAGCGCGAAGGGGCCAAGCTGCAGAAGGACTCGACAACCCTGCTCGACGCGGTGCGCACCGAGCTCGGCGCGCTGGCGGTCAGGAAGAAAGAGTTCGAGACGTTCGACGAGCGCGTGCGCGCCCTGCGGGGGTCGGTCACCGATGCCGAAGGGCGCATCGAGGCGCTGGCCGCCAAGGGCAAGAACCTCGGCGCCCTGACGCAGCAGGTCGATGGCCTCGCCAAGCGGTTCGACGCGCTGTTCGCGCAGTGCGACGACCTCACGAAGAAGCAGCTGTCTCTCGAGTCGTTGCGCGAGCAGCTGGCCGAGGTCGACGAGCTGTCGAAGAAGGCGTCGTGGCAGATGGATGCGCTCAAGCAGAGCCGCCAGGACCTCGAGGGGCTCCGCAAGGAAGTGCAGGACTTCTACACGTCGCACGCCGAGATCGCGCGGCTCGGCGACAAACTGGGCGCCGATCGCCTCGCGCTCGAGACCTTCGCCGAGCGCATGGCGGCGCTCTCGGTCAAGGCGCCGGAGCTCGAGGCCAAGATGGACGCCGTCCTCGGCAAGATGACCCTCATCGAGGTCGGTACCCAGAAGGCGACTCGCCTCAACGAGGCGATCGCCGAACTCGACGCACAGCTGTCGCGCGTGGCGGCCCGCGCCCCGGTCGTCGAGAAGCTCGAATCGCGCCTCGACGGCCTCAACGTCGTCAACGCGGACGTGGACCGAAAGCTCGAGGCGCAGCTCGCCCGCCGCGCGGAGCTCGAAACGCTCGCCGCCGCCTGCAACGGGCTGGCCGAACAGATGGTCGACGCGCAGCACAAGCTCGAGGCGGTGCGCGCGCTCCAGACGCGGCTCGTTCCGCTCGTGGCCGAGACCAACGCGCTCAAGACCGAGATCAGGACGGCGAGAGAGCACATCGACGGCCTCGCGCACGACGAAGCGACGATCGCGGAACAGGAAAAGCGGTACGCCGAGCTCGTCGCCGCCGGCAAGGCCGTCGCGACCGAGGTCGCCGAGCGCACGCGCCAGATGCAGGGGCTCGCCGACGAGTTGGGTCGATCCACGGGGATCAAGGACGAACTGCTGGCCGATCTCGAGCGCGTCCAGAGCCGCCAGCGCGACGCGGTCGGCCAGATCCAGGCGTCGGAGGATCAGCTCGCGCGGGCCGAGAAGATGTTCAAACAGCTCGAGCAGCGCAGAACGCAGGTCGCGTTCGGCGAGAAGAAACTCGCCGGGGTCGAGACGCGCCTGGGCGAGATCAAGCTGCTGGCCGACGGACTCGAGCGGAACGTGCAGGCCATTGCGAGCCGCGACGATCTCGTCAGCGCCGTCAAGGCCGAAGTCGAGCAGGTGCACGAGATCAGCGCCCGCAGCAAAGCCGACCTGGCCCACGTCACCGAGCACCGCGCCGAGGTGGCAACGCTCAAGACACGCGTCGACGACCTGCTCTCGCGGATCGCCGAGACCGACGAGCGCATCGCCGCCATCGACGGGCGTCGGAAGCTCGTTGATGAGGTTCAGACCAAGGCGAACGCCATCGTGCATCTCCTGGACGACGTGCGGTTGAACCTTGAGACGCTCGGCGAGCAGAAGGCCGTCATCGATCAGGTGGCCGAGAAGGTGGCGCAGCTCGACTTCACGCTGCAGGAAGCACGCAACACGCAGCGGGCGCTCCAGCACGAGCGCGAGCTCGCCGAGCGCATCGAGCAAGGGATCAAGCAGCTGCGGTCAAAGACGGCGACGCCAGACGAGGCCAAAAGGACGGCGTAGGTGAATTGCTGATCAATCGGCAATTCTCGTGTAAACCGTCAGCCTCTGGCCCGCCTTGATGAGATTCGTTGAGAGGTTGTTCCAGTTCTTGAGCGCGGCGACGGTCGTTTCGTAGAGCCTCGCAATCGAGGTCAGCGTGTCGCCGGGTTTCACTCGATAGCTCACCTTCACGCGGTCTGCAGTCGACGCCTTCGGGGCAGCAGGCACGGCGGTCGCACCGTCGTTGCGCGCCAGCATGACCGTCGCATCTCTCGGCACGATCAGTTTCTGACCCACCGCCACCTTGGCCGAGATCCGCAGGTAGTTGGCTTCCGCCAAATCGGACCTGGTGACGCCCAGCCTCCTGGCGATAATCGTCAGGGTGTCGCCACGTTTGGCCGTGTACCAGTTCAACGACACCAGATTGGTGTTCAAGGCGTCGGCGGCGGCCAACTGCACCATCACCCGTTCTGCCGTACCGGCCGGCACCTTGAGCTCGTACTGCGCGTCTCTGACTGGCGTCGTCCACCGGCGCAGCTCGGGGTTGAGCGACCGGATCTCGTCAATCGTGGTGTCGGCCCATTGCGCGATGCGTTGAAGATCGACGGGCCGGGGAAGCACGACCGTCTCGTACGCCGGCGCGCGCTCGGGCTCGACGTGGAAGCCGTACTGTGCCGGGTTTTTCGCGACGACCATCGCTGCGAGCACCATCGGCACGTACTCGCGCGTCTCACGCGGAATCTGACGCCGTTTCGCCGCCAGTTCCCAGAAATCCTCGGCTCCGGTACGCTTGACGGCCCGGCCGACGCGCCCAGGCCCGCCGTTGTACGACGCAAGCGCCAGATGCCAGTCGCCGTCAAACTGATCCGCGAGGGTCCGCAGGTAGCGCGCCGCCGCCTGCGTGGACTTTTCGGGATCGGAGCGCTCGTCGACGTACCAGTCGCGGCGCAGTCCGTTGAGCGTCGCCGTTCCGGCCATGAACTGCCAGACGCCACGGGCCCTGGCCCGCGACAGCGCATTCGGCTTGAACGCGCTTTCGATGAGCGGGACGTACGCCAGGTCGAGCGGCAGCCCTTCGGCGCGAAGAATGCCTTGAATCATCGGCAGGTACCGGCCGCCGCGCTGCAGGCCTTCTTCGATGAAATCGCGAAGCCGCCCCTGGAACAGGGCGATGTACGCGAGCACGCGCGCGTTGAGGGGAATGGGAATGTCGTGGCCCAAGGTCTGGAGATCGGATTGCACCGTGCTTTCGAGCGTCGGCGGCGCCGGAGGCAGCTCGACCGACGCGAACATCTCAAGCAGCTTGTCGATGGAGGCCGGTTCGGGCTCGGTGAGCTCGGGGATGGCCAGGGGAGCCGGGGCCGGAGTCTGGGTCTCGGTCGGCGGCGTCTGTGCGTGCAGGCCAGCGGCGCCGGCAGCAGCCAGCACCATTGCAACAACGAGTATTCGCCCGGGCGAAGACCGAAGAGATCCGACCATTTCCGGGAACTCCATCCGTGTCTTGATCACGCGGGTGGGCTGGGGCCCCCGCACCATGGTTATCGGGAGTCTACCCGACGTCCCTCAGACCGTCAAGATAAGTCCCGCAGAATCAGCGACATCAACAGCTAACGAGGCCCTGCCTCAGACCGTCGAGCATGTTGCGTACGGTTCGGAGAGAGGGGCACGGTCTGAGGCAGGGCCTCGTT